>Ga0207414_1001072_pt1 | contig 10549 bp, 10 predicted proteins | sample PonA231FremontCA_2_FD_187269 | JGI IMG/M metagenome (GOLD analysis project Ga0207414, IMG submission 187269) | Marine sediment microbial community from Fremont, CA, USA - Pond A23 Sediment 1 (SPAdes) | ecosystem: Environmental > Aquatic > Marine > Unclassified | place: USA: Fremont, California... | reverse complement strand
CTGGGACTATGTGCTGATCGGACGGCGCGACGTGACCGCCGAACGCTCCTTCGAGCGGTTGCGCGGCGATCTGGTGCGTGCGCTCGAAAAGCTGCACGCGGCGTCATCATGAGCCCGCTCGCGCATATCCTTGCCTTGCCAGTGCGCGCCTACCGGCTTGTCCTGAGCCCTTGGGTCGGGCACGGCTGCCGCTACCAGCCCACCTGTAGTGCTTACGCGCTGGAGGCGTTGCAAAAGCACGGCGCGGTCAGGGGTGCGTGGCTGGCCGCGCGGCGGATCGGGCGCTGTCATCCCCTGGGCGGCAACGGATACGACCCGGTACCGGACAAGAAGAACGATCCGAAGGCACGTTGATTGACGGGCCGCGCGCCCCGGAGCCGATGCCCCAAGGAGGCACGAATGCTTGACCAAGGTGACGACATCCACCCGCTGTTTCACGGCGCGCCGCGCAGCACCGAATTCAAGAAACTGCGCAAGCGATTGGTGCAATGCACGCGCGAAGCGATCGACCAGTACGGAATGGTTGAACACGGGATCAATCGCGGTGATGGTGATCGGCCGCCGAAATGGCTCGTTTGCCTGTCGGGCGGCAAAGACAGCTACACACTGCTCGCGATTCTGCACGAACTGAAATGGCGTGGCCTGCTGCCGGTCGACCTTCTGGCCTGCAATCTGGATCAGGGGCAACCGGGGTTTCCTGCAACGGTTTTGCCGGAGTTCCTGGAGAAGATGGGGGTGCCCCACCGGATCGAGTATCAAGACACCTATAGCGTGGTCATGGACAAGATCCCCCAGGGGCGGACCTTCTGCGCGCTTTGCTCCCGGTTGCGGCGCGGACACCTCTATCGTGTCGCGCGCGAAGAGGGGTGCTCGGCCGTGGTTCTGGGTCATCACCGCGACGATATCCTTGAGACCTTCTTCATGAACCTCTTTCACGGCGGACGACTGGCGACCATGCCGCCGAAGCTGGTCAATGAGGAGGGTGATCTGTTCGTCTACCGTCCGCTGGCGCACGTAGCAGAAGCCGACTGCGAAAAATTCTCCAGGGCCATGAACTATCCGATCATCCCCTGCGATCTCTGCGGCAGCCAAGACGGGCTGCAACGCCAGCAGGTCAAGCAAATCCTCGATCAGTGGGAGAAGAACTCCCCCGGTCGGCGACAGGTGATGTTCCGGGCCCTCATGAACGCGCGGCCCTCGCACCTGCTCGACCCTCGGCTTTTCGATTTCGCGGGACTGACGCGAAGTTCGGAAAATTTTGATGAAAAATCGGACGAAATCCCGGATTTGCGTTAAACCCGCGTTGATAATGTTCTCATAGCGTTCTCCCGCAGGATAACTGGAGATCGCGTTCATGAAGGGCACTCTCAATCCGCCTCTGGCGCGTTGGCGCCGGCATCTGGCCAGCGCCCTGACCGGCCCTCAAGTGCTGGCTTTCATGCCGGCGCTGTCGCTGGGGGCTTTCTGGTCCGGAGGGGAGGCATGGCTTCTGGCCTCAGCGCTCGGACTACCCGCGATCTATGCGACACTGGGTTGTTTCAATCGGAATGAAGAGGCTGCGCGTGATTCCCCCGAGGAAGGGGCCGAGCGCGCGGCGCGCGCGCTTGATCATGCCCTTTTGAGCGCCGCACGCGACGGACGTGCAACGGCGTGCTTGATGATCGCCATGGATGACGCCGATCATCTGCGTCGCAACTTCGGGCAGGAGCTGCTGGATATCGTGACCGAACGGTGCTTGTCGCGGCTATCCGGCGTCTTGCGCACCGCCGATCAGGTGTTTGCCATGCCCGGGGATGAGACCGCCATAGCGCTTGCCGCGGTTCCGCGTCTGGACCTCGAGACGGCAATACAACTGTCGGCACGCGTGCAATCCGCACTGGAAGAACCTGTTTCCGTCGACGCCACGGCCATGCCCTCGTCCTGGTCGGTAGGATTCTGCCTTGGCGCGCGCAACCCGGGACGCGACGGCGCGGACCTGATCGCAGCCGCCCGGGCCGCCTTGGCGGATGCCAGGCGGAATGGACCCTCAGCCATACGCTCCCATGCTGAAAACCTGCCTGCGCCACCGGCAATCAGCACCTATCTGTGCGACGATGCGGCGCATGATCTCGCAAACGGCCGGTTCCGGCCCTGGTTCCAGCCTCAACTCTCGACCGATACCGGCAAGATCAGTGGCTTCGAGGCGCTTGCACGGTGGCATCATCCCGTCCGCGGCATCATCCCGCCTTCCGAGTTCTTGCCAGTCCTGGAAAAATCCGACGGTCTTGAGCGGCTGGCTCATGAGATCCTGCGGCAATCGCTGGAGGCGGTGCAATACTGGGATCGAGAAGGGCTCGACGTTCCCGGTATCGCGATAAACCTCTCGGGCGCCGAACTCAGGAATCCGACCCTTGTTGACCGTATCTCATGGGAACTGGACCGTTTCGACGTTCCACCGAAGCGCCTGACCGTCGAAGTTCTCGAAACCGTTGTCGTGCCAGCGGCAGACGACGTGGTAACACGTAATATCAACGCCTTGGCCAAACTCGGTTGCGCGATAGACCTCGACGATTTCGGGACCGGTCACGCTTCGATTGCTTCGCTGCGCAGGTTTGCCGTGACGCGAATCAAGATTGACCGCTCCTTCGTCACCAAGGTGGACCGGGACCCCGAGCAACAGCGCATGATCGCCGCCATTCTGACCATGGCCGACCAGCTCAACTTGGACACCTTGGGGGAGGGCGTGGAAACCACGGGCGAACACGCGGTGCTGGCGCAGCTCGGATGCCGCTTCGTACAGGGATTCGGCATCGCCAGACCGATGCCCCTTGACCAGACCAGCAACTGGATCAGGCATCATGAACGCAAACTGGGCCAACCGACCGATATCGGCCGGGCAACCGGGTGAATCCCGGCGCAACGCGGCGCCAAAGCCCCTTGTTCTTCGATATTCCGCTTGACGTTTGGCGGCACACTCTGTTGAACCGGCCTGACCGTGGACAGGACAGGCAGCACCCGAAATGGATGATCAAAACAAAAACCTCATTCTTGCAACGGCGCTCAGTTTTGCAGTCATTCTGATCTGGTTTGTCCTGTTCCCGCCGCCGGAACCCGCGCCGACCGACCCGAACGCGCCGGCCGAAAGCACACAAGGCGATACCCCCGCAGCCCAGGCCCCCGCCAGCACACCATCGGCGCCAGCCGACAGCACCGCGGCAACCGGGACGCAGGACGTGGCCACCGCACAGGATGCGCCGCGCATCGAGATCGAGACCGCGCGTGTTTCCGGCTCTATTTCGCTGGTTGGAGGCCGGATCGATCAGCTCTCGCTCAAGGACTATCGCAAGACGCTGGAGCCTGGCTCCGAGATCGTTGACGTCCTGTCCCCGCTTGGCACGAAAAACCCGTACTACGCGCTGTATGGCTGGGCGCCCGGCGCCGGCGTCACGCTGGACCAGGTGCCAAGCGCAAACACGCGATGGCAGGTCCAGAGCGGCGATGTTCTGACGCAGCAATCCCCTGTCACGCTGGTATGGGATAACGACAACGGCCTGATTTTCAAGCGTGTCATCGAGATCGACGGCGACTTCATGTTCTCGGTGACGCAAACGGTTGAAAACAAGGGAAACCAAACCGCAACGCTGGCACCTTACGGTATCCTGACCCGTCACGGCGAACCCGCGAACCTGAAGAATTTCTTCATCCTGCACGAAGGCCTGATCGCCATGTCCGATGGCGAACTGACCGAAATCGATTATTCGGACATGCCGGACTTCGCCTATAATGACCGCGAAGGCGCGCGCGCCGATGTCACCCAGGTCAATGAAAACGGTTGGATCGGCTTCACCGATCACTACTGGATGTCGACCCTGATCCCCGAGCCGGGCACACCGTTCAAGGCCGTCGCGAAATACGACAAGACCGGGGACACTTACCAAACCGAGGCGGTTCTGCCCACACGATCGGTCGCGCCGGGGGAATTGGCCACGGCCAAGACGCGACTGTTCGCCGGCGCCAAGGAATGGGCGACCATACGCGAATATGAAAACCGTGGCGGCGTGCAGAAGTTTCTCGATTCCATCGACTGGGGCTGGTTCTTTTTCCTGACCAAGCCGATTTTCGCGGTTCTGCACTGGCTCAACGCGACGATGGCAGACATGGGGATCGCGGGAAGCATGGGCTGGGCCATCATTGGGCTGACCCTGCTGATCAAGGCGGTCCTGTTCCCGTTGGCTTATAAATCCTATGCCTCCATGGCGAAGATGAAAGAACTTCAGCCAAAGATGGAGGAAATCAAGAAAACCGCAGGGGATGACCGCCAGAAGCTTCAGCAGGAGATGATGGCGCTCTACAAGAAGGAAAAGGTCAACCCGGCCTCGGGCTGTTTGCCGATCCTGCTGCAGATTCCGATCTTCTTTTCGCTCTACAAGGTGATCTTTGTCACGCTTGAATTGCGGCACGCGCCTTGGGTCGGATGGCTACGAGACCTAAGTGCACCGGACCCGTCCTCGATTCTCAATCTCTTCGGCCTGCTGCCTTATGCGCCACCGGAGCCGAACTCGATCCTGGCGATTCTGTCTCTGGGCGTTCTGCCGATCCTGCTGGGTGTTTCGATGTTCCTTCAGCAAAAGCTGAATCCGGCGCCGACGGACAAGACCCAGGCGATGATCTTTGCCTGGATGCCGTGGGTGTTCATGTTCATGCTGGGCCAATTCGCCAGCGGCCTTGTCCTGTACTGGATCGCGAACAACACCATCACGTTCACGCAGCAATACCTGATCATGCGCAGCCACGGCTACAAGCCGAATGTGTTCGGCAATATCATCGAGAGCTTTCGAAAGAAAACAGACGAGGACAAGAAATGATCCTCCCCAGCGTTCAGCTTCACGTTACGGGAAGCTGGTAGATGGATCTGCCCTTCCCGCTTGTCGCCGAACCCGACCCGGAAACCGCCGAGGCGGGCAGGATCTTGTTCGCCGGGCAGACCGATTTTCTCAAGGGGGTCGTGGCGATGTCCGGCTTGCCCCCGGCCGACCGTATCGAAGTGTGCTTTGCCGGCCGCTCCAACGTTGGAAAGTCAAGCCTTATCAACGCTCTGACCGGCCGAAAGGGACTGGCCCGCGCGTCGAACACGCCCGGGCGCACACAGGAGATCAACTTCTTCACCCTCGCCGACAGCCACTATCTCGTGGATCTGCCGGGATATGGATACGCGAATGCGCCGGTCGCGGTCGTGGAAAAATGGCAACGCCTTCTGAAACAGTATCTCTCCGGGCGGCAGACCTTGCGACGCGCCTTCGTGCTGATTGACACGCGCCATGGCGTGAAGGCCGTCGACAATGAGATCCTCAACCTCTTGGACAGCTCGGCGGTGACGTTCCAAGTCGTCCTGACCAAGGCTGACAAGGTGAAACAAGCAGATCGCGATGCCGTATTGGCGCAGGTGCGGGCGGCACTGGCCAAGCACCCGGCGGCATTTCCGGAAATCGTGATGACCTCCAGTGAGAAGGGTTTCGGCATCGCGGCGCTGCGCAGCATCATCGCCACGATGACCTGAGCGCCCTTGGCAGCGTGCGCGCGACCCGGTAACACGGAATGCGCCCCCCAAAGGAACAAGGGATGAAAACGCAACAGATGAATCGCGACTGGATAGCCACCGCCCGGACCCTTTCCGAGGCCTTGCCCTACCTGCAACGCTATGCGGGTGCGATCGTGGTGGTCAAGTTCGGCGGCCATGCCATGGGCGACGACGCCGCGATGGAGACGTTCGCGCGCGACATCGTCCTGATGCGTCAGGTCGGGGTCAACCCGGTGCTGGTTCACGGCGGCGGCCCGATGATCAATGCGATGCTTGATCAATTGAAAATCGAATCGCAATTCGTGGACGGCAAGCGCGTTACCGATCAGGCAACCATGGATGTTGTCGAGATGGTGCTGTCAGGCCGCGTCAACAAGCGGATCGTGCAAGCCATCAACGATCAGGGCGGCCGCGCGATCGGACTGTCGGGCAAGGATTCCCACTTGATCACCTGCGATCAGACAGACCCGCGTCTCGGTCTTGTCGGCACGCCGTCCGAAATCGACCCATCGCTGCTGCATACGTTGTTCGACGCGGGAATAATCCCGGTGATCGCACCCTTGGGCGCGGGACGGCATGGCGAAACATTCAACATAAACGGGGATACCGCCGCAGGCGCCATAGCCGCCGCGCTGCAGGCCGACCGACTGTTGCTGCTGACAGACGTGGCCGGTGTCAAGAACGCCGAGGGCGAGGTCATGACCGACCTCACCGCCGACCAGATCCGCCAGATGACCGATCAGGGCATTATCGCCGGAGGCATGATACCCAAGACGGAAACCGCGCTCGCCGCGATCGAAGGCGGGGTTCGTGCCGTTGTCATTCTGGACGGACGCGCGCCCAACTGCACCTTGCTGGAGTTGTTCACCGAACACGGGGCCGGCTCGTTGATCCGCAAGAGCTTTGACTAGACCATGAGCGCGGGCCGGCTTCACAGGCTGCACGAGACGGCGCAGTCGCACGGCTTGATGGTAATGGGCGGATTCCACCCGGAAGCCGGCGATCACGCCCCACATGACGCCGGCACGCTCTTGATGCTTGGACCGGAGCCGGGGGCCTTCTGGCCACTGTTCACGCAAAGTCCCGAATTCCGCGACGGCGCGCCATCCCCGATGGACCGATGGTCAAGCCGAGTGATTGGTTCGATAGCTGAAGTAATGGAGGGTCAGGCGCTGTTTCCGTTCGGAGGGCCGCCCTTTCACCCGTTTCTGGCGTGGGCCAAGCGGACGGGGCGGGCATGGTCCTCGCCGGTCGGATTGCTGGTGCATGACTCCGCTGGGTTATTCGTATCCTATCGCGGGGCAGTCGCCGTTCCGGACCGCCTCGCCCTACCTGCTGAGCCGTCGTCCTCGCCATGCGAGAGTTGCGCCTTACAACCCTGTCTCGCCGCCTGTCCGGTGGGTGCGCTGACGCCGGGGGGCTACGATGTGCCCGCATGCAAAAGCTTCCTTGCGTCCGGCAGCGGCGCGGCTTGCATGACACGTGGCTGCGAAGTGCGCCGCGCTTGTCCCGTCAGCCAAGCTCATGGCAGGATCGAAGCGCAATCCGCGTTTCACATGGCTGCGTTCCTATGACATTGCGACTGATACTCATGCGTCATGCAAAATCGGATTGGGGCACCCCTGCCCTCGCCGATCATGACCGCCCGCTGAACGAGCGCGGCCAGCGGGCCGCGCAGGCCCTCGGGAACTGGATGCGGGCGCGGCGATATCAGCCCGACCTGATATTGTGCTCCAGCGCGTTGCGCACGCGACAAACGCTGGCGGGACTGGAGTTGGACACCGATACGCGTTTCGAACGTGCACTTTACAACGCGGATCGCGCCCGGCTCTTGTCCGTTCTCAAGACCGCGCACGACGCTACCTGCGTGCTGATGATCGCGCATAACCCCGGTATCTCCGCGCTGGCCGCGCATCTGGCCAGGGCGCGGCCTGCACATTCACGGTTCGAGGATTATCCAACCGGCGCGACGCTTGTATGTGACTTCGATGTCGCGACCTGGGCAGACATCACCGCGCGTGGCGGTGACGCGGTGGATTTCACGACTCCAAAGAACCTCTGACCTGCGTCTCAGTGGCCCAGGATCTGGCTCAGGAACAGTTTCGTCCGGTCACTCTTGGGGTTGTTGAAGAATTCCTCGGGTTCATTCTGTTCGATGATCTGACCCTGGTCCATAAAGATCACCCGGTTCGCCACCTGCCGTGCAAAACCCATCTCATGGGTCACGCAGATCATGGTCATCCCCTCTTCGGCCAGTTCGACCATGGTATCCAGAACTTCCTTGATCATTTCGGGGTCCAGCGCCGATGTCGGCTCATCGAAAAGCATGATCCGGGGCTTCATGCACAGGGACCGCGCGATGGCGACCCGCTGCTGCTGTCCACCCGACAACTGGCCGGGATATTTGTCAGCCTGTTCGGGGATTTTCACCTTTTCGAGGAAGTGCATTGCGACATCCTCGGCCTCGCGCTTGGGGGTCTTGCGCACCCAGATCGGCGCCAGCGTGCAGTTCTCCATGATGGTCAGATGCGGGAACAGGTTGAAATGCTGGAACACCATCCCGACCTCGGAGCGGATCTTGTCAATATTCTTGACGTCTGATGACAAAACGGTGCCATCCACCTCTATGCGGCCCTGCTGATGTTCTTCAAGTGCGTTGATGCACCGGATCAGCGTCGACTTTCCCGAGCCGGACGGGCCGGCGATAACAATGCGTTCACCACGATGCACGGTCAGGTCGATATCACGCAGCACGTGAAACGCCCCGAACCATTTATTCATGTTCTCGATCGAGATCGCGATCTCGTCCGAGACCTTCAGTTGAGCATTGGCGGTCATCAAACCGGCCCTCCCTTAAGCATGTTCTGTCCGAAGCTGCCGCTCCAACCACTGCGAATATTGTGAGATGCTGTAACAGACGATGAAAAAGAGCAGCGCGGCAAAACCGAACAGCTCCCAGTAAACACCGTTCCATTCCGCTGCGCCAAGGATCGGCCCCCGGATCATTCCGACCAGGTCGAACATCGAGATGACCGAGACCAGCGTGGTATCCTTGAACAAGCCGACCGACACGTTGACGATACCGGGGATCGATATCTTGAGCGCCTGCGGCAGAATGACCAACTGCATGGATTGAGCGTAATCCAGGCCCAGGCTGTCGGCCGCCTCGTATTGGCCCTGCGGCAACGCCGCCAGACCACCACGGATGACCTCGGCAATATAGGCCGAGGCGAACATGGTAATCATGATGATCACCCGCAGGATCAGGTCCAGGCTGCTTTCCGGTGGAAGGAAATAGGCCAGAACCACGTTGGCGACGAACAGCAACGTGATCAGCGGCACACCCCGGATGAATTCAATGAAGACGACCGATATCCACTTGATGATGGGCATGTCAGATTGCCGCCCCAACGCCAGCAGAATACCGATGGGTAGCGACAGCGACACACATATGACGCCCAGCATCATGTTCAGCATGAACCCGCCCATATCGCGCGAGGGAACGGGCTCCAGCGCCAGGAAGGTCGACATGTATCCGGTGAGGGAGCCAGTCACGTACCAGAACACGAGGGCAGAGACGACAGCCCCCAGCAGGCCCATTGACGCGCTCTGCATGACCAGCCGTTTGTAGACGAAGAAGCCAACCACGAAACCCAGAAGCGCGAAAACGGGCACCATGATCGTGCCACCCCAGATCAGGTAGAATGCCAGGAACGGATAGATTGCCGTCAGCACCAGCAGCTTGCGCGGGAAAACTTTAGCAAACAGCAGCGGTGCGAGCGCGACGAACAGCAGAACAAAGGCAAGCCCGGGTCGCCAATACAACTCGTCAGGGTATTTGAACCCGAAAATGAGCTGGTTCCAGCGCTCGGCCAGCACCGAGAAACACGCCCCCGTGCGTCCATCCAGAACATCGCGGCACTCACTCAGGCTGCTGGTGGTCCATACCCCGTTCAGCAGCCACGGCCCTGTTGCCGTTATCAGGTAATACACCGCCCAGATCGCCGCGAGAGTCAGGATCGTGTTTGCGACGGACGAAAACAGGTTTTCGCGAAGCCATTTTACAATACCCCGTTCGCGGGCTGGCGGCGGCGCCTCGGGAAGGATTTCTGAGCGAACGAAGGCTGACTGCGAGTGAGTATCGGACATCTCAGCGCTCCTTCAGCTTCATGGAATTGTTGTAGAGGTTCATCACCGCGGATATCGCTAGAGATATGAACAGGTAGAACAGCATCAGCATCAGCACCGTCTCGATTGCGCGCCCGGTCTGATTGAGTGTGATGCCGCCCAGCGTTCCGGTCACGTCCATGTAGCCAACCGCGATCGCCAGCGAACTGTTCTTGGTCAGGTTGAGATATTGCGAGATGACGGGGGGGATCACGATCCGCAGCGCCTGAGGCAGGATCACGAGATTCATGATCCGCCTGGGGCGCAGGCCAAGCGATGCCGCTGCCTCGGTTTGGCCACGCGAAATCGCCTGGATACCGGCGCGTACGTTCTCGGCGATGAAGGCTCCGGTATAAATGGCCAGCGCGAACCATAGGGCAATCAGAGAGCCCCGGATATGGATCCCACCGCCAAAGTTGAACCCCTTGAGTTCAGGGTAATCCAAACTGATCGGCTGGCCCATAAGATAGTACGCGAGAACGGGCGGCAGAACCAGGATTGCCAGCGAAGGCCAACCCATCGGCAGGAGTTTCCCGGTGTCATAGAGAAGCTTGGTCGCATAGCGGCGATAGGCGAATACGCCGATTACCGAGGCCACGAAAACCAGGACCACAGCCAAGGATCCGCTGCCCCAGATAGGGGCCGGCAGATAGACGCCGCGATTGGTAAATGCCATCGCGTCTAGCACCATCGACGCGTCCGGCGTTTCCCCGCGAAAGGCGCTCGGGGCGGGCATCGCGGCGGTCATGATGGAGAATATGATGAGGATCCAGATCAGCACGGGCACGTTGCGGAACGCCTCGACATAGGCGGCCATCAGCTTGC
>Ga0207414_1001070_pt1 | contig 10554 bp, 9 predicted proteins | sample PonA231FremontCA_2_FD_187269 | JGI IMG/M metagenome (GOLD analysis project Ga0207414, IMG submission 187269) | Marine sediment microbial community from Fremont, CA, USA - Pond A23 Sediment 1 (SPAdes) | ecosystem: Environmental > Aquatic > Marine > Unclassified | place: USA: Fremont, California... | reverse complement strand
GCCCTCGGGACTGCGGTTGTGGTCACGCTGCCAGGCCAGCAGGCTGGCAGGCGGCGGGTTGCGCTGGAAGTGACCACGAATGCCGCCGAACAGTGCCTCGACCAGTCGCTGCTGATGGGTCCCGTCACGCAGCCGACGCTCCTCGTCAGGATTGGAGATAAAGCCGGTCTCGACCAGCAGCGAGGGAATGTCCGGTGACTTGAGGACCATGAAGCCGGCCTGCTCGACACGCGACTTGTGCAGCCGGTTGACGCGCCCGAGCTGGTCGAGCACCTGGCCACCGATGGTCAGGGAGTCATTGAGCGTCGCCGTCATGGTCAGGTCGAGCAGCACACCACGCAGCACCTCGTCCTTGTCGTCCAGCGACAGACTGCCGTCGACCCCGCCGATCAGGTCGGCCTTGTTCTCCTTGGCAGCCAGCCACTGGGCCGTTTCCGAGGTGGCGCCCCGCTGAGACAGGGCATAGACCGAACTGCCATTGGGCCGCGGACTGGTAAACGCATCGGCATGGATCGACACGAAGAAATCGGCCTTCTGCTCGCGGGCGATGCGGGTCCGCTGACGGAGGCCGATGTAGTAGTCACCGTCACGGATCATGACCGCACGGAATCCCTCCGTGGCGTTGACCAGCCGCGCCAGGCGCTGGGCCATCGCCAGCACGATATCCTTCTCGCGGGCACCCGACGGACCGATAGCCCCCGGGTCCTCGCCACCATGACCGGCGTCGATGGCGATGATGATGTCGCGCTTTGGGTGCGGCTTGGCGGGCGCCTGCACCTGCGCAGCAGCGATATCGGCCGGGTCACGGCCCTGGACCACCGCCTCGCTCCGAGCACGATCGGCGAGCATTTCCTGTTCGCGGATCATCGCCTCGATGGGATCGATGGGATCCTCCACGGCGCTCTCGCCGGGATACTCCAGGTCCACCACCAGGCGATGGCCATACTGATCGTTGGGTGACAGGGAAAAATGGCGAGGCTCGACCTCTCGTTCGAGTTCCAGCACGACCCGCAGGCCATTGCCGTCGCGCACCCCGGTTCTCAGGGTGCTGATGGCACTGCCTTCGAGATCCAGCCGGTCAACGCTGGCATTGAGCCGGCTGTCGTCCAGGTCGATCACCAGGCGGCGCGGGTTGTCGAGGCTGAAGACAGTGGCCCGCGCCGGGGAAGAGAGGTCGAAGACCAGTCGGGCGTGGTCCGGCGCCGCCCAGAGGCGAAGGTTATCCACACTGGCAGCAACCGCCAGGCCGCTGGCCATCCAGAGGGCGAGCCCGGCAAGTCCGACCAGCAGGCAATAGGGCAGTCTCGAGCGCTTCATGACGCTGCGTCACCTTTCCTGTCGAGGATCCAGCCGGCCAGTGCCGGCATTGCCGTCAGACGCGCGAGTACCGCCCGGCCATGGTCGCTGAGGGCCTCGAGCGTCGCCTCGCGGCCGCTGTCGGCCAACCGCAGGTCCACCTCCAGATCCGGAGCGGGCAGCCAGCCCTCGCCACGCTGCGGCCACTCGATCACGCATAGCGCACCTTCGGTGAGCAGGTCGCGACCCCCGATGAACTCGAGTTCCTCGGGGTCCCCCAGCCGATAGAGGTCGAAATGGTGCACCAGAATACCCGCCAGCGCGTAGGGCTCCACCAGCGTGTAGGTGGGGCTCTTGACCGCCCCCTGATGGCCGCAGGCACGCAGTATGCCGCGAGTCAGGGTGGTCTTGCCGGCGCCGAGCTCGCCGGTCAGATACACGCGGCCATGACCCTCCAGCGCCCGCCCCAGGCACTCGCCGAGGGCAACCTGGCAGTCTTCGTCATCGAGTCGCAGCTGCATCGTCATCGCCCATCGCCGGGTTGACCAGAGTTCGCGCACAGGATGCCAGATCGCCGGCCAGCAGGCCACGCTCGCCGTCCTGGCCGGCCGCCATGTCGCCCGCCAGAGCATGCACCAGCACCCCCAGCCGAACCGCCTGCTCGAGGGGCAACCCCTGTGCCAACAGCGCGCCCAGGATACCCGAGAGCGCATCGCCCATGCCGCCACTGGCCATGCCCGGATTGCCGAAAGGACAGACGGCGAGTCCCCCGGGGCCGGCCACCAGACTGCCGGCGCCCTTGAGGACCACCACGCCACCATAGCGCTGCTGAAGTGCCAGGGCCGCCGCGGGCCGATCGGCCTGAATGTCACCGGCGGAGAGGCCCAGCAGGCGCGCGGCCTCGCCGGGGTGCGGCGTAAGCACCCAGGTGTCGCGATGCTGGCCCGTGAAGCGTGTTGCCAGCAGATTGAGGGCATCGGCGTCCACGACCAGCGGTCTGTCGGTCGCCAGGGCGGATTGCAGCATGCCCTGCCCCCAGCTGCCCTGGCCGAGCCCGGGTCCTACCACCAGCACATCGGCGAGCTCCGGCAGTTCACCGAGATCGCCGGCACCCCGCATACCGTGAACCATGACCTCGGGACGCCGCACCAGGCTTGCCGTCACATGCTCGGGTGCCGTGGCCAGGCTTATCTTGCCGACGCCCAGTCGGGTGCAGGCCTCGGCGGCCAGCAGCGCCGCCCCGCCGAACCCCGGGGCTCCCCCAAGCACCAGGGCATGGCCGAAATCGCCCTTGTGAGCGCTGCGATCCCGCGGCGGCAGCCAGGCATTGATCAGGCCGGCAGCCAGCAGGCGGGCCGCAGGCACCAGGTCCGTCTCGGCATCGGCATCCAAGCCCAGCGCACGGAAATCGACCTCCCCCGCGCAACTCGGCGCCGCGCCGGTGTGCAGACCCAGCTTGTCGCCAATGAAGGTCACCGTCTGTGTGGCCTTGACCGCGACCCCCAGTACCGCGCCGGTATCGGCATGCAGCCCGGACGGGATATCGATGGCCATCACGGGCAGGCCGCTGGCATTGACGGCCTCGATCGCCTCACGAGCTTCGCCGCGCACCTCGCCCCCGAGACCGGTACCCAGCATGGCATCGACCAGCAGCTCACCTTCGAAGGTCAGCGCCGCGCGCCAGGCCACGGCCTCCACTCCGGCCGCCGTCGCCATGTCAGCCGCGCGCCTGGCGTCGCCGGAGAGCTCGTCAATCGGCTTCAGCAGGATACGCTGTACGGCGAGTCCCTCGGTGGCGGCCAGCGCTGCCAGCACGTGGCCATCGCCGCCATTGTTGCCGCCGCCGCAGAGCACGCTGAGCGAGCGCACGCCGGGCCAACGGCGCTTGAGGCTATGCCAGGCGGACGCAGCCGCGCGCTGCATCAGGGCAAAACCCTCGATGCCGGCGGCGATGGTGCGCTTGTCGAGCTCGCGCACCTGGTCAGCACGATAGAGCGGCCGCATCTGCGGCTTGGGGGGTGCGGCTTCCCGGGTCATCAGATGTCTCCTCATTCGGGATGCTTTATCCTCTCGAGTGTAAATTCTCTGCGTTCCACGCCAAGCCCCGGGACCTGTCTGCAAGGTGTTTTCTCGATCATGACCCCAGTGAGCCCTTCAGGCGATGAACCCGACATGACCGCCCTGGCCGAGCGGATCAAGATGTGGGGGCGCGAACTCGGTTTCCAGCAACTGGGCATCACGGACGTCGATCTGACCGAGGACGAGCGCTACCTCGAACGCTGGCTCGCGGCCGGCCACCACGGCGAGATGGGCTTCATGGCCAAGCACGGCACCAGGCGCACGCGGCCCGCGGAGCTGGTCCCGGGCACCCGGCGGGTGATCAGCGTGCGCCTGGACTACCTGCCTCCCGACGTGGAGACGACGAAGGTGCTCGGCCAGCCGCAGACTGCCTACGTCTCCCGCTATGCCACCGGCCGGGACTACCACAAGCTGATGCGCAAGCGACTGGCAACACTCGCCAAGTGGATGGAAGCCGAGGTCGGCGCATTCGGCTACCGCGCCTTCGTCGACTCGGCCCCGGTGATGGAACGCGCCCTGGCCCGCAAGGCGGGGCTGGGCTGGTTCGGCAAGAATGCCATGCTGCTCAACCCAAGGGCCGGCTCGCTGTTCTTCCTGGGTGAACTCTACACCGACCTGCCACTCCCGGTGGATGCTCCCTTCGAGGGTGACCACTGCGGCAGCTGTAGCGCATGCCGCACGGCCTGCCCCACCGGGGCCATCGTCGAGGATCGTGTGGTCGATGCACGCGCCTGCATCTCTTACCTGACCATCGAGCTTCACGGGGCCATCCCCGAGACCTACCGGGAGGCCATGGGCAATCGGGTGTTCGGCTGCGACGACTGCCAGCTGGTCTGCCCCTTCACCCGTTTCACCCGCGTCTCCCTTGAGACCGACTTTGCCCCCCGCCATGATCTGGACCGTGCGAGCCTGGTCGCGCTGTTCGCCTGGAGCAAGGAGGAGTTCCTGGAAAAGACCGCCGGCAGCCCGATTCGACGCATCGGCTACGAGCGCTGGCTACGCAACCTGGCCGTGGGGCTCGGCAACGCGCCATGGAGCAAGGCCGTGGAGGCCGCCCTGATGGCCCGCCTGCCCTACCCCTCGGACCTGGTGCGCGAGCACGTGCGCTGGGCACTGGCCCGCCAGCGGGAGAAACGCCAGCGACTGATTGCCAGCGGGTAGCGCCGAGCGCTCGGCGCTGTTACTCCTCCTCGTCGGTTTCGTCATCGGTCAGGCGCAGGAAGGTGCGGCGATAGTGTGCCAGCTCGGCGATGGATTCCTTGATATCGTCCATGGCGAGATGTGCGTTGCGCTTCTGAAAACCGGCCAGCGCCCCCGGATTCCACCGCTTGGCGAGCTCCTTGAGGGTCGAGACATCCAGGTTGCGGTAGTGGAAGAAGGCCAGCAGCTCCGGCATCTCCCGCTCGAGGAAGCGACGATCCTGGTGAATGCTGTTGCCACACATGGGTGACATGCCGGGCTCGACGTGGGCCTTGAGAAAGGCCAGCGTGCGCTGCTCGGCCTCGGCCGTGGCGACCGGGCTCTTCTTCACTCGCGTGACCAGTCCCGACGCACCATGCGTCCGGGTATTCCAGTCATCCATGGCGTCGAGGAGCACGTCGGACTGGTGCACCGCAATCACCGGCCCCTCGGCCACAACATTGAGCTCGCTGTCGGTGACCAGGGTTGCCACCTCGATGATTCGCTCGCGATTCGGGTCGAGCCCGGTCATTTCCAGGTCAATCCAGACCAGGCGTTGGCGGCGCTGGTCCCGGGTGCTGGAGGTCGCGGACGGCGTAGGCTCTGTCATGAGGATTCCTTGCATGGCGCCGCTGACGACAGCAGACACCTTGAGTGAGTACAATACCCCCATTGTAGCGAGCTTCAGGCCCTCATGAGCAAACGCAAGTTGAGTCGCCAGCAGCGCTGGCGCATCGATAAGGTCCAGGCCGAGCGCGCCCGTCGTGCCGATCGACGCGACTCGCAGGACGGCGAGAAGCTGGCCGCCGGCGAATACGGACCCGAACAGAGCGGCCGAGTGATCGCGCACTTCGGTCGCACTCTGGATGTGCGTCCCGATCAGGGCGGCGATGCCGTGCGTTGCCACTTGCGCGCCAACCTCGACGGGCTGGTGACGGGCGACCGGGTGATCTGGCGCGCTGCCCACGACGCCAACGACGGCGTGGTGGTGGCGCGGGGCGAGCGCGACAGCGTCCTGGAACGCCCCGACTCACGCGGCCAGCTCAAGCCGGTGGCGGCCAACATCGACCAGCTTCTGATCGTCTTCGCCGTGGAGCCTGCCCCCCATGCCAACCTGATCGACCGCTACCTGGTCGCCGCCGAGGCCACCGGCATCGCGCCGGTGCTGGTTCTCAACAAGATCGACCTGCTTCCGTCCCACGGCGGCGAACTGCGGGATCTGCTGGCCCGTTATGAAGGTCTGGGCTACCCGGTCGTCACCAGCACCACCGAGCGCGAAGGCGGTCTTTCGACCCTGAATGCTCGACTGGCGGGGCGCACCTCGGTCTTCGTCGGCCAGAGCGGCGTGGGCAAGTCCTCGCTCATTGACCGCCTGCTGCCGGACGAGGAACTCCGTATCGGCGAGTTGTCAAAGGACACCCGCAAGGGCACGCATACCACCACCACGGCGCGCCTCTACGTCCTGCCGGGTCTTGCTCCGGACGCTGCGCCCGACGCCGGTGGGGGTGAGCTGATCGACTCGCCGGGGATCCGCGAGTTCGGCCTGGGGCACCTGGACGAGCAGCAGGTCACCGAGGGCTTTGTCGAATTCCACGACTTCCTGGGCCACTGCCGATTCCGCGACTGCCGGCACCGCCATGAGCCGGGTTGCGCCCTGCTCGCCGCCGTGGAGCGCGGCGATATCCATCCCGAACGCTTTGCCAGCTACCGCCGTATCCTCGAGAGTCTCGAAGACGCCTGATGTCAGGCACCTGATGCAGGTAACCTGCGTCCAGGAGCCGAACGTGAGGCGCTGAATTTAAGGAGTCTGTGCCATGAGTTCCGAAGACAACCTGCTCCCGCTGATCATCGAGCCAGAGCAGCTCCATGACCATCTGGACGAGCCGTCCCTACTGATCATCGACGTGCCCCTCAGGGCGGAAAGCTACGGCAAGGGCCACGTACCCGGCGCCGTATTCCTGGATCATCGCCTGCTGTTGCGTGGCGAGGACCCCTCGGGAAACAGCGTACCGAACGACGTCCCGACAGTGTCGGCGCTATCGCGGCTGTTCTCGTCGCTCGGCCTGACCCGAGACACGCATGTGGTCGCCTACGACGATGAGGGGGGTGGCTGGGCCGGACGCCTGCTGTGGACCCTGGAACTGATCGGCCATACCCGCTACTCCTATCTGAACGGCGGCATCCATGCCTGGCGGGAGGCCGGTCTGCCGGTGTCCACCGAGCCGACCGCGCCCACCCCCAGCGACTACGAAGCGGAAATCCTGAATCCCGAGGTCGCCATCGACCGTTTCGAGCTTCAGGATCGCCTGGGCGAGAAGGACTTCGCGATCTGGGACGCGCGCTCACGCGCCGAATATGATGGCGAGAAGGGGGAGAATGCGCGCCTCGGCCACATCCCCGGGGCAGTGAACATGGAGTGGACGGATGCCATGGACAGGGCGCACGGCCTGCGCATTCGCGACTATGCGGAGCTCATCACGGAGCTCGAGGCCCTGGGCCTGACGCCTGACATGGAGGTGGTCACTCACTGCCAGGGACACCACCGTAGCGGCTTCACCTGGCTGGTGGGCAAGGCACTGGGCTTCGAGAAGATCCGTGGCTATGCCGGCTCCTGGAAGGAGTGGGGCAACCGCGACGATACACCCGTAGAGCGATCGTGAACCGGGAAGTTGCCGTCAATCCTGCAGGCGGCAACGGTCCTGCACTGCCTGCCATCCATCGCGCATGTCTCGCTTCAAGATACCCCACCCCTTTGAGAAACGACGCTTTCGTGCTGATATCCAAGCTGTTTTCCCTGATCCAGTACCCGCTGCCTCACCACCTGCTCTCGCGGGTGGTGGGCAGACTCGCCGACTGCCGACTTCCCTGGCTGAAGCATGTCCTGATCAAGGCCTTCATTCGCCAGTTCCGGGTCGACATGGACGAGGCCGCGGAGCCGGATCCCACGGCCTATGCCACCTTCAATGACTTCTTTACCCGTGCCCTCGAGGACGATGCCCGTCCCATTGGCGAGGGCCTGGTCTCTCCTTCCGATGGCACCCTGTCACAGTTCGGCGCCATCGAGGCCGGCCAGCTGCTGCAGGCCAAGGGGCACCGCTTCTCGATGCTGGAGCTGCTCGGCGGCGACGGCGAGGCGGCTCGCCGCTACCTCGGCGGCAGCTTTGCCACCGTCTACCTCTCGCCGAGCGACTACCATCGGGTTCACATGCCGCTCTCCGGCACCCTGAGGGAGATGGTCTATGTGCCGGGCCGGCTCTTCTCGGTCAACGCCGCCACCACCCACCACGTACCGAACCTCTTCGCTCGCAACGAGCGGCTGATATGCCACTTTGATACCGAGCAGGGCCCCATGGTCATGGTGCTGGTGGGCGCGATGATCGTTGCCGCCATCGAGACGGTATGGGCTGGCCAGATCACGCCTCTGCCCCGTGGGGACATACAGCGGATCCGTTTCGATACGCCGGTCAGGTTGGAAAAGGGCGAGGAAATGGGCCGTTTCAAGCTTGGGTCCACGGTGGTGATGGCCCTCACCGAACCGGTCGCGTTCAATGACGACGAACTCGCCCCCGGCGCCAAGGTGCGAATGGGGCAGTCGCTGGGAGCGCTTTAACACCCATAGCGAGGGAGCGCCGGGCCCTGTCGACAGATCAGCCTCGGGCGGTGAAGGCCACACGACACCTGGGCACGTGACTAACAGCGCGGCGTGGCGAAGGCCATCACCTCCGCCACGCTCTGCTTGCCCAGCGCGAGCTGGATCAGGCGGTCAATGCCCAGCGCCACGCCACTACCCTCGGGCATGCCGTGGGCCAGGGCCGCCAGCAGGCGCGTATCCACGTTCACCTCGGGCAAGCCTGCGATTTGGCGGGCGGCATTGTCCGCGACGAAGCGCGCCGCCTGCTCCTCGGCATCGGTGAGCTCGTCATAGCCGTTGGCGAGTTCCAGCCCCTGCAGATACAGCTCGAAGCGAGACGCCACCCGGGCGCCGTCCTCGGGATCGCGATGGTGGCGGGCCAGGGCGGCCTGGCTGGCGGGGTAGTCCACGACCACGTCAAGGCCGCTGCGCCCGAGGTGAGGCTCGATTTCGAGGCTCATCAACAGGTCGAGGCAGCCGTCGCGGTCGCTGTCGGCCATGTCCAGGCCGCCCACCTCGCCGGCCCGGCGCCGCAGCTCACCAAGCGGGGCGGTGAAGGGGTCGATCGCCAGGTGCTCGCGGAACAGCGCGCGATAACGCCGCCGCCGCAGCGGGCCTGGATCACGCCCGAGGACAGCATGCACCAGCGCCGCGCTCTCCTCGATCAGCGCATCGAGCTCGAGTCCGGGGCGGTACCACTCCAGCATGGTGAACTCGAGGTTGTGGCGCCTGCCCACCTCGCCATCGCGAACGCTCCTGGCGAGCTGAAAGATCGGCCCGCTGCCGGCAGCCAGCAGCCGCTTCATGTGGAATTCCGGGGAGGTCTGCAGCCAGAGCCGCTCGCCGCCGGCCGGCGTGGTTGCCGCGACGGAGAGCGACGCCAGATTCACCTCGGTACTGCCGGCGTGGCCGAGCACCGGCGTCTCCACCTCCAGGACACCGCGACGGGCAAAGAAGGCGCGCACCTCGGCGAGCAGGCGCGCCCGATCGCGCAGGGTCTCGATCGTCGCCGTGGGGCGCCAGTCAATCGACATCGTGTTCTTCTCCAGAAACGACGAAGGCCACGCCTTAATCAGCGTGGCCATCGTAGCCGTAAGCCAAGAAGCTGCTATCAGCCCGGTTCAGGCGCGGGACACGTACTCGCCGGTGCGCGTATCCACCTTCAGCACCTCACCCTCCTCGATGAACAGCGGGACCTTGACCACCGCACCTGACGAGAGGACGGCCGGCTTGGAGCCGCCCTGGGCGGTGTCACCCTTGAGGCCAGGGTCGGTCTCGGTCACTTCCAGCTCGATGAAGTTCGGCGGGCTGACGTTGATCACATTGTCGTTCCACAGGGTCACGGTGTAGGGAACCTGCTCCTTGAGCCACTTCTCGGTATCCCCCAGCGCCTTCTTCTCCACGGCATACTGCTCAAAGGAGCCGTCGGTCTTCATGAAGTACCACATGTCGCCGTCGTTGTAGAGGTACTCCATCTCCAGCTCGAGAACGTCGGCAGCCTCCAGGGAGTCGCCGGACTTGAAGGTGCGCTCCCAGACGCGGCCGGTCATCAGGTTGCGCAGCTTGACGCGATTGAAGGCCTGCCCCTTGCCCGGCTTGACCAGTTCGTTCTCGACGATGCTGCACGGGTCACCGTCCAGCATCACCTTCAGCCCGCCCTTGAATTCGTTGGTAGAATAGTTGGCCATGATGTCTTACCCATATTCGAGCGCGCCACCGGCACTGGCCGGGGGCGCGCGTAAGCAGATGAAGTCCGACGGGGCGCTCGCTCCCGTTCGCATTAACTGGTGTGTCGCATGATAACCCGAAGCAACGCCCCTTTGCAGCGTCCTGACCGGGAGGCACGCCCCTTGTCTCTCCAGGCTCGCTGGCAGACCCAGCTGGCCCGCGCGATCCGCGACCCCCGCGAGCTGTGCCGCCGCCTGGGGCTCGACGAGACCTGGTGGCCTGGTGCCGAGGATGGCCACGCGCTCTTCGAGGTGCGCGTACCGGATGCCTACCTGGCGCGCATCCGCCCCGGTGACCCTGCCGACCCGTTGCTGCGCCAGGTGCTGCCGCTGGCCGAGGAGGCGCTGCCGACGCCCGGCTATGTGGCCGACCCCCTCGAGGAGGCCGAGCATGCGCCCGCGCCCGGGCTGATCCACAAATATGCCGGCCGGGTGCTGCTGATCGCGAGCCCCGCCTGCGCGGTGAACTGCCGCTACTGCTTCCGCCGCCACTTCCCGTACGAGGAGAACGCCCCCTCGCGAGCGCAGTGGGAGCGCACCCTCGACACCCTGCGAGACGACTCCTCGCTCCACGAAGCGATCCTCTCCGGCGGCGACCCGCTGGCTGCCAGCGACCGCCAGCTGGCCTGGCTGGTCGAGCGG
>Ga0207414_1001066_pt1 | contig 10562 bp, 11 predicted proteins | sample PonA231FremontCA_2_FD_187269 | JGI IMG/M metagenome (GOLD analysis project Ga0207414, IMG submission 187269) | Marine sediment microbial community from Fremont, CA, USA - Pond A23 Sediment 1 (SPAdes) | ecosystem: Environmental > Aquatic > Marine > Unclassified | place: USA: Fremont, California... | reverse complement strand
GAGGTGAGCGGAGATCCTGATTCCGGTCTCCAGGAGGTCGGAGCGGGAAGTGTGGAATTTACACCCTCTGGTGAAATTGCGACAACCGACAATCCCTCTACTAATGCCATCACATGGAGCAACGGCTCCGAAGCAGGTCAGCAGATCACCTACGACTTCGACGGCCTCACCCAGTTCTCCGGCCAGTCCGAGGTGGTCCGGCAGGAGCAGAACGGGAACGCTTCGGGCAACATGGTGGACGTGAACGTGGATGAGGAGGGCACGGTGATCGCCAACTACTCCAACGGGGAATCCCAGAAGGAGTTCCGCCTGGGCCTGGCCCAGTTCTCGAATACGGACGGCTTGAAGCGCGCCGGGGACAACCTCTACGAGGCCACCCCGGAATCCGGGGATCCCGCAATCGGTGTTCCGGGCTCATCCGTGGGCACCATCCGCTCCAACTCCCTGGAGCAGTCCAATGTGGACATCGCCAAGCAGTTCACGGACATGATCACCACCCAGAGGGCGTACCAGGCCAACTCCCGGACCATCTCCACAACCAAGGACATGCTCCAGGAAGTGATCAATTTGACACGGTAATCCGGCCCCAGGGATGACACGGGGTCAAAATCGTGACCATTTGGGCCGGTCCAAGTTCCTGGATCGGCCTTTTTCGTCCCTGAAGCCCCCTTTGGCCGGGCGGGATGTCGGACCTGCGCTCAAAAGGGCCCGGCTTCATTCGACTGGCATATTCCTTGCTTTTGGGGTGCAGGACAACAGACCGAACAGGACGGGCTATGGATTTCGCGACATTCATCGGTTTAGCCGTAGCATTCGGATTGATGGTTCTGGCAATCGCCACTGGCGGGGACTTCATTATTTTCGTGGATCCCCAGGCCATGATGGTGGTGATAGGAGGGACCTTCGGGGCCGGGATGGTCCAGTATCCCCTCAAGGATGTAATCAGCGCCCTGACAGTGGGCAAGAACGCCTTTTTCTACAAGGAGACTCCGCCGAACAAGATCATTGAGCGCTTGATCCGCTTCGCAAACGTGGCCCGCAAGGAAGGCCTTTTGTCCCTGGAGAACAGCATTAACGAGGTCAAGGACGACGCCTTCTTCGCCAAGGGGCTGCAAATGGCCGCGGACGGACAGGACCCGGATACCATGCGGGATATGCTGGACAAGGAGGTTGATCACATCGAGGAGCGCCACGAGCGGGGCTCGGACATCTTTGCCGCCCTGGGGGGATACGCCCCTGCCATGGGCATGGTGGGGACCCTGATCGGGCTGGTCCAGATGCTGCGCAACCTGGACGATCCCTCGGCCATCGGTCCGGCCATGGCCATGGCCCTGTTGACCACGCTCTACGGCACGGTCCTGGGCAACATCATCTTCCATCCCATGGCTGGCAAGCTCAAGAACCGCTCCCAGTCCGAGATCCTGAAAAAGACGCTGATCATCGAGGGCATCCATTCCATCCTGGTGGGTGAGAATCCCCGGATCATGGAACAGAAGCTGCATGCCTATCTCTCGCCCAAGCAGCGCGTGAGCAATTTCCGGTGAAGGCGTTCTTTCCCTTGAGCAGCGAGCTGGACATCAGGAGCGCAATCCGGTCCCAATAGGCCTGAGCCCCTCGACAGTTTCCGAATTTCCCGGAGGCCGCAACCAACTATGGCCAGGAAGACCAAGAAGAAAAAGGACAAAGGAGGCGGTGTCGGGGCCTGGATGATGACCTACAGCGATATGGTCACCCTGCTCCTCACCTTTTTCATCCTGCTCATCTCCATGTCCACAATCGACGAGATCAAGTTCGACAAGGCGGCCGGATCGCTGCGGGGGGCCTTCGGGGTCTTTCAGCAGGTGGGCGATGATCAGGTCCAGTCCTCGCAGACCACGACCATTGCTCCGGTGAAGAACGAGGCTGTGCAGCGGGTGTACAAGCGGATCCGGGATCAGCTGCAGCGCCTGGAGCTGAACAAGGACATCGAGCTGGTCAAGGACCGGGGAGCGGTTGTGCTCCGGGTCAAGGAGTCCATCCTTTTCGGCTCCGGGGAGACCGCCCTGGAACCGGAAGCCCATGGGGTGTTGAAGGATGTGGCGGATCTGGTCCGGCCTTGGCCCATGGATCTTCGCATCGAGGGACACACGGACGATGTGCCGGTGCGGGGAAGCGGAATGGGCAACTGGGAGCTGTCCGCTCAACGCGCCCTGTCCGTGCTCCGGTTCATGGCGGAAAGGGAGCTGCTTTCCCTGGATCGCCTCTCCGCGGTGGGGTACGGGGCGGAGCACCCGGTTGTGCCCAACGATACCCCTAAGCATCGGGCCATGAACAGGCGGGTGGATTTTGTCCTGGAAAGCGTCGGGGGGTACGAGGAAGAGCTGCCCCATCTCATCGACACCAGATATCAACTGCCCTTTTAATCAGACGGAGAAAGGCAATGGCGGAAAACAGCGACATGGAGCGGAAGGGATTTTTGAGCGGCAAGAAAGGCAAGTTCCTGATCTTGTCCATTGCGGTCCTGCTCCTCCTCGCGGTGGGGCTGACCACGTATTTCCTGCTCTATCAAGGGGCCTGGGCCGGACTGACCGGCGACGAGCAGGGGGGTAAGGGCGAGAACGCGAGCCAAAAGGCCTCCGAGAGTTCGGGCCTTGGGCCCACGATCAAGCTGGACAATTTCGTGGTCAACATAACCGACGGGGAAAGGACCCGCTACCTGAAGACGGGCATTACCCTGGAGGCCATGGACAAAAAGACCAAGAAGGAGATCAAGGAGCGAAAGCCCCAGATCCGGGACGCCATCCTTTTCCTGAGCAGCAACAAGAATTTCCGCGAGCTAAGGGATCTACAGGGGAAGAAACAGCTGCAGGCGGATCTCCAGCACAAGATCAATTCCATCCTGCACGAGGGCGAGGTGAAACGGATCTTTTTCACCGAGTTCGTGGTCCAATAGAGAGGGCTGGCTGTGGAAAAATATCTGACGCAGGACGAGATCAACGATCTCCTGGACGCCATCCGCAGCGGAGAGATCGATCTGGACGCCGAGGGAGCGGGGGATGCCGCCTCGGACAAGGGTGTGGAGAAGCTCGATCTCTTCCGTGGCCAGGGAGCCGCCCGGGCGAAGATCAGCAATTTCGACATCATCCTGGATGCCTTCTCCCGGCACTGCGGCATAACCCAGGCCAATCGGCTCAAGCAGACCGTTTCCGTGAAGCGAGTGGCCATAGAAACCGAGATTTTTGAGAATTTTGTCCGCAACCTGCAGGAGCACGGAGTGATCGCGATCCTGCGGTTCGAGCCCCTGGAGAGCGGCGGGTTGCTCATACTGGACTCCACGCTCGCCTTCGGGCTGATCGAGATCATGCTGGGAGCGACCACAGAGGACAATCTCCATATCCCGGACCGGGAGATGAGCATCATCGAGATGAATATCCTCAAGGACGTGATCAACGATATCTGCGCGGACTGGGAAAAGGCATTCGAGCCCCTGGAGCAGATGCAGTGCTCCCTGGTCCAGGTGGAGACCAACCCGCGGATGGTCAATATCGTGACTCCGGACACCGAGGTCCTTATCTCCCGCTTTTCCCTGAACGCGGGCAATCTCTTCGGCCAGATGAGCATGGTCATGCCCTATTTCGCCCTGGAGCCGTACAAGGAGCAGCTCAAGAACCGCATGCTCAACATCGCTTCCCTGGTGGGGAGCCGAACCTGGGCCAGCGAGCTGAAGAGCGAGCTGGTGCAGGTTCGAACTGAGCTGAGCGCCCAGTTCGCCGAGCTCTCCATGTCGCTGCGCCAGATCCTGAATCTCCAGGAGGAGGACATCCTGACCCTGGATCGGGACATGGACGATCCGGTGGAGGTCCTTGTGGGCGATCGACCCAAGTTCCAGGGAGTGGCGGGAAGCAGGAAGGGAAAGAAGGCGATCCGGATCACCGGGGTCAAAAATGTCGTGGGAGGCGATTATGGCATCGAATGAGAGCAATGGCGAAGCGCAGGAGCCCCAGGAGAAAGAGGGCGGGACGGAAAACAGGGAGCTCAGGGAGCTGGGCTTCCTGTTGGATGTCCCTCTGCAGGTTTCCGTGGAGCTGGGCCGCAGTCGTGTCTTGATCAAGGACCTGCTGCAGATGCGGGAGGGATCGGTTGTCGAGCTGGACAAGCTGGCGGGCGAGCCTCTGGAGGTGTACGTCAACTCCCACCTGATCGCACGCGGGGAGGCGGTCGTGGTGGATGACAAGGTGGGGCTCCGCCTGACCGATGTGGTCAGCCCCTCGGAGCGGCTGGAGAAACTGAAATGAAAACCTGCCTTTCCCTGCTCTTGGCCCTGATCCCGACCATCGCCGTGGCCGCCCCGTACGAGGCCCCGGGGATGCTTCCGGCCATGTTGAAAATGATGGGGGGACTGGGCCTGGTGCTGGGCATCCTCCTCGTCGTGTACGCCCTGATTCGGAAGGGGCGCTTCTTCGGCTCCGGGAAAAAGGGCGAGATCCAGATCCGGGAGATCCGGCAACTGGGCGGCAAAAAGGCCATTTGCCTGGTCAGCGTCCGCGGCAGGGATATGCTCCTCGGACTGGGCCAGGATCGGATCGAGATGCTTTCCCATGTAGCCGGGGAGGGAACAAGCGGCGGATTCGAGGAGGAGCTCTCCCGGGAGAGGGAAAAATAGCCATGTCTCGTGGAAAGCTCGGTCTCATCCTTCTTCTGCTGGTTTGCCTGGGAGCTCCCCTGGTGGCCCATGCCCAGGGGGAGCCCTCGGTGACCTTCAACATGGGGGAGAGCGGCGATCCGGAGCAGGTCTCCCTGGCCCTCAAGATCCTTTTCGCTCTGACCATCATCACCGTCGCGCCGACCATCCTGCTCATGACCACTTCCTTCGTCCGGGTGGTCATCGTCCTCTCCTTCGTGCGCCAGGCCATGGGAGTGCGCAACATGCCTCCCAACCAGGTGATCGTGGGTCTGGCCCTGTTTCTGACCATCTTTATCATGACCCCGGTGATGCAGAGCGTGAACAGTCAGGCCCTGCAGCCCTATCTCCAGGAGGAGATCGGCGAGGAGAAGGCCCTCAACGAGGCGGTACAGCCCATGCGGGAGTTCATGTTCTCCCATGTGCGGGAGAAGGATCTCAGGCTGCTGGTCAATATCGCGGACCACGAACGGCCGGACAATCTCGAGGACGTGTCCACCATGACCCTGATCCCGGCCTTTATGATCTCCGAGCTGAAGATGGCCTTCCAGATAGGGTTCATGATCTTCGTGCCCTTTTTGATCATCGACATGGTCACCGCTTCCGTGCTCATGACCATGGGTATGCTCATGCTGCCTCCGGTGATCATCTCCCTTCCCTTCAAGGTGCTCCTCTTCGTCCTCGTGGACGGATGGCACCTGGTTGTCGGGTCCCTGGTGCAGAGCTTTCATTAACCAAGAACACGGAGAGGGCCCATGAGTCCGGAAATGGTGGTGGACATCTCCCGCAATGCGGTCCAGACGATCCTCATGGTCTCGGCGCCCATGATGCTGGCTGGCCTGATTGTGGGCCTGATCATCGGAATCTTCCAGGCCGCCACCCAGATCAACGAGCAGACCATGACCTTCGCCCCCAAGATCGTGGCGGTCATGGTGGCGCTCATTCTGGCCGCCCCGTGGATCATCAACCTCGTCGTGAGCTATACAGAGAATCTGTACCAATCCATCGGCGGCTTTTGACCCCTGCCTCCCCCCATCTCTTTGCGAGCCCGAGACGCTGCCCAGGGCCGACCCATCCCTCGCAAGCCGGTATCCCCCCTTGAGCGGTTCCTTGGACCGCATTTTGCATTAAGGACCCCTGCCCCAAAAGCCATTGCTGGGCCAAGCCGCACGGCGGGATGGGTCAGGGCATTTCCCAGCGCCCTTTCGTTTGAGGGGGAGCGGGTCTGTTTTCCCTTCAGCAGGGAGCCCGCGATTGGGGATTCTGGCTCGTTGCCCTCCGGAAAGCCCCTTTCCGCGGGGAAGCGAACCCGATCTCTTTTTTTTCCAAAGGAAGACGTCAAGCTCGATCGAGGCGGGAGGCATCCGTGGAGCTGCCCCTCATTCCCTGGGAATCCTGGCAGGGCTTTCTGCTCTGCTACATTCGGGTTGTCGCTGTGATCGGGGCTATGCCGGTCTTCAGCGGGAGTCAATCTCCCGTCAAGGTGCGCGCCGGACTCGCGTTCATGGTGGCTGTGCTCATCTTTCCCGTGGTCAGGACATATGTTCCCCAGGGCACCCTGGAGCCATTCGGATTGATGCTGCTCATGGTTCAGGAGACGCTGTTCGGGGTGATCCTCGGTTTTATCGCCAGGCTCATCCTCATCGCCATCCAGTTCGGCGGAACGGTTATCGGCTATCAGATGGGATTCGCGCAAGCCAACATCCTGGATCCCCAGAGTCAGCAACAGGTGCCCCTCATGGGCCAGTTCCTCAACGTGGTGGCCGTTCTGGTCTTTCTCGCTGTGGACGGGCACCACGTTTTCCTGAAGGCCCTTGTCCGGTCCTATGAGGTGCTCCCTCCGGGAGGGCTCGATTTTTCCGGAGGGACGATCCCTTATGTCATGGAGTTGACAGGGGATATGTTCGTTCTGGGTCTCAAGCTCGTGGCCCCGGTCATGGTGGTCTTGATCCTGTCCATGTTCGCCCTGGGGATCATGTCCCGGCTCATGCCCCAGCTCAACGTGCTCATGCTCTCCTTTCCCATCAAGATCGCGCTGGGGGTCTTTCTCATAGGGGTGGGCATGAATGTGACAGTCGCGATTCTGGGGCAGGAATTCAACGACCTGACCCATACCTTTCTCCAACTCTTCCAGACGCTGTGAGCCCGAAATGGCGGACGACGAGCAACAAGAGGAACGCACCGAGGAACCCACCGAAAAACGGCGGCGGGAATTCCGGGAAGAAGGGAAGGTTGCCCAGAGCCAGGAGGTGAATACCGCCCTTCTCTTCTCCACGGTGCTGCTTTTGTGGTACTTCTACATCCCCGATTTCTGGGAGAGGCTGCAGAGCTTTCTGGCCTATTTCTGGCGCGAGGCCGGGACCTTTGCCATCACCTCGGAATCCATAGTCCACCTCCTGCTCCTCAGCCTCAAGCGCTTTGCCGTGCTCTTGTGGCCACTCATGCTGACGGCCCTGATTATCGGGATCGCTGCCACCGCGGTGCAGATCGGCTGGCTCTTCACCCTCAAGCCCCTCCAGCCCAAGGCGTCCAAGATGAACCCCATCAAGGGCGCTGCCAGGCTGGTCTCCAAAAAGGCCCTCTTCGAGGTGGCCAAATCCCTGATGAAGCTCGCCGTGGTGGGGATCATCGTGGCCACCACGGTCATGGGGAACCTGGAGAGGCTCCTCTCTCTGAGCCAGGCGAGCCTGGGGGCGTCCCTGGGCTTCTTCGTGCACCTGGCCGGAGTGATCCTTCTCAAGTGCTGTCTGGCGCTCCTGTTCATCGCTGTTCTGGACTATCTCTACCAGCGCTATGAGATGGAGGAGCAGATGAAGATGACCAAGAAGGAGCTCCAGGACGAGAACAAGGAGACCGAGGGCGACCCCGAGCTCAAGAAGAAGATGAAGTCGGTCCAGAAGGAGATGGCCAACAAGCGGATGATGGCCGAGGTGCCGGAGTCGGACGTGGTCATCACCAACCCGACCCATGTCGCGGTGGCCCTGGCCTATCGCCGCGAGGAGATGGACGCCCCGCAGGTGATGGCCAAGGGGACAGATCATCTGGCGCAGCGGATCCGCTCCCTGGCGGAGGAGAGCGACGTGCCCGTGGTCCAGAATCCGCCCTTGGCACAGGCCTTGAATAGGGTGGATCTGGGAGAGTCTATTCCGGAGGAGATGTACAAGGCCGTGGCCGAGATCCTGGCCTATGTATACAGTCTGAAGGGACAACGCGTATGAATTTCGCCCAGGCCTGGAACAATTGGTCCCACATCCTGTTTCGCGGAGATGTGGCCGCCTCTCTGGGAATGGTGGTCATCCTCCTATTGATGATCATTCCCCTGCCGCCCTTCCTGCTGGATATGTTCCTGTCCCTGAACATCACCACCGCGCTGCTCATCCTGATCATCAGCCTGTATACCTCCCATTCCCTGGAGTTCGCCATCTTCCCCACCGTGCTCCTGGCCACGACCCTGTTCCGCCTGTCCCTGAACGTGGCCTCCACCAGGCTCATCCTGCTGCACGGCGACACCGGCCCCATGGCCGCGGGGAAGGTGATCTACTCCTTCGGGCAGTTCGTCGTGGGCGGGGATTACGTGGTGGGCATCGTGATCTTCGTGATCCTGGTGGCCATCAACTTCATCGTCATCACCAAGGGGGCCAGCAGGGTGGCCGAGGTCTCGGCCAGGTTCACCCTGGACGCCATGCCCGGGAAGCAGATGGCCATTGACGCGGATCTGAACGCAGGGTCCATCAGCGAGGAGGAGGCCCGCAGGCGCCGGGAGGAGATCTCCCAGGAGTCCGACTTCTTCGGCGCCATGGACGGAGCCAGCAAGTTCGTCCGGGGCGACGCCATCGCCGGCATCGTGATCACCTTCGTCAATATCTGCGCCGGATTCGTCATCGGGGTGATGCAGCAGGGGATGAGCCTGGTCGAGGCGGCCCAGAACTACACCATCCTGACCATCGGGGACGGGCTGGTGAGCCAGATCCCCGCCCTGATCATCTCCACGGCCGCGGGAATGCTGGTCTCCCGGACGGGAGGGACCTCGGATCTGGGCTCCGAGCTGTCCAAGCAGCTGACCTTCAAGCCCCGCGCCATCTGGGTGGTTTCCGGCATCCTCCTCCTCTTCGCCATCATCCCCGGTCTTCCCTTCCTCCCTTTTCTGTTCCTCTCCCTTGTGCTCGGCGTGCTCGGCTTCTCGCTCACCAGGAGACAGAAGCGTGTCAAGGAAACGTCGGAGGAGGACGAGGCACCGCAGGAGGTCCAGAAGGAGGAGAACTACGAGGATATGCTCACCGTGGATCTTCTGGAGCTGGAGGTGGGCTACGGGCTCGTTCCCTTTGTGGACGCCTCCCAGAACGGCGAGCTTCTGGACCGCATCCGCTCCATCCGCAAGCAGTTCGTGCAGTCCCACGGATTCATCATTCCGCCCATCCACATCAAGGACAACCTGCAGCTCAACCCCAATCAGTACGCCCTGCACCTCAAGGGAGTGCGGATCGCCACAGCTGAGATCATGCCCGGGCACTACATGGCCATGGATCCGGGGACGGCAAGTGAAAAGATCGAGGGCACGGAGACCACGGAGCCGGCCTTCGGCCTGCCCGCCCTCTGGATCGCGGAGGAGAAGAAGGAACGGGCCCAGATCGCGGGGTATACGGTGGTGGACTGTACCACGGTCATGGCCACCCACTTGAGCGAGCTTATCAAGCGCCATGCCCACGAGCTCCTCGGCCGGCAAGAGGTACAGAATTTGCTTGATACAACTGCCAGGAGCTATCCCAAACTGGTCGAGGAGCTCGTGCCCAATCTAATGAGCCTCGGGGGTGTCATGCGGGTTTTGCAGAACCTACTGCGCGAAGAGGTGTCCATTCGGGACATGCGCACCATATTGGAGACTCTTGCGGACCACGCCCCGAAGACCCAGGACGAGGACCTGCTCACGGAATACGTGCGCCAGGCCCTGGCCCGGCAGATCAGCAACAGGGCGGCCGGGGAGAACAGTCTTCTGCCGGTGATTACCCTGGATACCGAGCTGGAGGAAACGATTCAGAAATCGGTGCAGTATTCCGGCCAGGGCAGCTATCTGGCCCTCGATCCCCGTACGGCGGAGCGGCTTCTGACCAATCTCTCCGAGCAGATCAAGAGCTCAGGCTCCGGAGCCCATCCCGTTCTGTTGTGCGCGCCAAATATCCGACCGCATGTAAAAAGATTGACTGAACAATATCTGCCGCAACTGCCCGTGCTCTCCTACAACGAGATAACGCCGCAGCTACAAATCCAATCCCTGGGAACGGTGCAGCTCGATGCAAATTAGGGTTTTCGAAGCGGAGAACATGCAAGCGGCCCTGCGCCAGGTGAAGCAGGAGCTGGGGCCCAAGGCGATCATCATTTCCACCAGGACGGTGCGAAAAGGCGCGACCGGGTTCCTCCACAAGCCCAAGCTGGAAGTCACCGCGGCCCTGGAATCCGAGAGCGGTACGGATCCCCTGGGAACGGAGCCCGGGAAAAGCTCCTCATCGCCTCGGCCCGAGACCGCTCTGGCGCAATCCGCGTACGCCAAGCACCGGCCAGGCCCTGTGGCGGAAGAGCCTTCTTTGGAGGCGTCCGGCTCCGCTCGGGGCGAGGAGAAAGGGAGCCCCGGCAGGGACAGTGCCGCGCAGGGAGGATCCATGGATCTCATTCGGGGAGAGCTCGCCGAATTGCGCCAGATGGTTAAGGACTTGCGGGCCACGGGCGTTCAGGCGGGAGGATCTTCATGGGATCGGGGGAGCTGTGAGTCGCAGGTGAACTCGGAAGCCCAGAACTCGATCATGAGCTCTCTTGTGCGGAAGGGCATCGAATGGGAGGCGGCCTGCAAGATCGCGGCCCGCTTTGAGGAGCGCTTCGGTGAGCAGGGCTCCTTGGGGAGCAGCTCGCT
>Ga0207414_1001064_pt1 | contig 10564 bp, 8 predicted proteins | sample PonA231FremontCA_2_FD_187269 | JGI IMG/M metagenome (GOLD analysis project Ga0207414, IMG submission 187269) | Marine sediment microbial community from Fremont, CA, USA - Pond A23 Sediment 1 (SPAdes) | ecosystem: Environmental > Aquatic > Marine > Unclassified | place: USA: Fremont, California... | reverse complement strand
AAAGACTGGATCCCGGACCAAAGCCTGCCCCGTACCCCGATACGGGGTCCGGGATGACTGAAAACAGCATTGAGTTCATATAATAAAACTGTCGTTATATTGCTAAGGAAAGATTAATTGTAAAGTTTTTTATTGAAACGTTATACTAGTTACACCCGGGCGTGTTGCACAATCAACTCTATCAGCCGGGGCCAGAGAGCCCTGGGTATGGCATGTCCCATTCCCTGTATAATCTCCAATTTTGCATTTGGAATCGTATTGGCAGTATCCCTTCCTGCCTCCACCGGTATAAGGGGATCCGCATCCCCGTGGATCACCAGGGTGGGTAGATTTACACTGGCTAATACCTTCTTCCTGTTACCGGAAGCTATTATGGCGGCAAACTGCCTGGCTACACCGTTAGAATCCAGTCCCCTTTCATAGGATTCCTTTCCCCACTTCCTTGCCAAATCCTCCTCCACCGGATAGGATTTGCCGGAAAAAACCCGCCACATATGCATCCATCCGTCCAAAAAACCCTCCCAGTTGGTGGGCAAGGGGGAATACAGCAATTCCGAGGCCTCTCTGGTGGGAGGTGGCAAATTGGGATTCCCGGTGCTGGAAGCAATGGAAGTAAGTGTCTTTACCCTGTTGGAATGATTGGTAGCCAGGACTTGAGCAATCATCCCCCCCATGGAGATGCCTGCCACGTTTGCGCTTTCTATTTGCAAATGATCCATGAGCCCCACCACGTCTTCTGCCATGGCCTGCAGTGTGTAGGGTGCATATTGTAGCCTTTCACCGGATTGCACCGTAAAAAGGGTGGTGAAATCCGGCATGCCGTAACTGTGGAAATGCGTGGATTTCCCGCAATCACGGTTGTCGAAACGGATCACCCAGAATCCTTGTTCAACCAACTGTTCACATAATTCTTCATCCCAGACCACCATTTGACAGGCCAGTCCCATAATAAGCACCAAGGGGGAGTTATTTTCCTCACCAAAGGTTTCATAAGCTATTTCAATTCCGCTATCCAATTCAACCTTGTATTCGCCACTCCTTTTGACCATTTTAGAAAACTCCTTGCATTCAAACTTTTATTATTGTCCACAACCCGATAACAACAAATCCCACCCCGGCTATCCAGGACAAGTATTTGGTGTCGATGTATTTGGAGACCACCGAACCCAAAAGGACGGCAACTGCGGAAGCGAGCACCAGGGCAAGGGCCGAAGCCAAAAATACTGTTAATTTTGATTTTTGGCCGTCGGTTGCAAAGAGCAAAGTGGCAAACTGGGTTTTGTCTCCCAGTTCAGCCAGAAAGATCGTCCCGAATATGGTGAAAAACAATTTAAGATCCATTCTTATCGTACCTCTTTGTCCGGAAATAATATTTCTGGGCACCACAAAGCATAGGCAATCTAGCCAAGGAAACCTTGGTTGCGAGGGCAATCTCGGCTACGAAGTCGCGAGCAAAATTATCAGGCCTTGAAAACTTATTCTTTCGTAATCACTCCACCCAATATTCACCTGAACACAACTTTGATCTCAACTATATTATTCCACTTGCAAAACAAAACTGCTCAAGATCTCCTTGAAGATACCCCTGTAGCGTTCAAAGGCATGGGGTATCGCTGTACAGGTGATCTTGAATCCAAAACTGCCACTCACAAGCAACACTTCCAGTACTTTTACCCGAACATTTCCTATCTCGTGGGTATAAATCAAGTATTTGCTATCAATGTCATTTATTTTAAAATTTCCGGAAGAAAGTTCGTCAAAATTGAACAAGTATTCTTCCATATCCCGAATACTGTTCTTATAATAATCCTCCAAGGTCAGCCCGCGTGCCAGTGTCTGGACATTCAGGTTCACATTCTCCCTAAAGGTATCCCTTCTCCCCCTGGGCGGACTTAAAGCCACTACCACCGTGTTTCTGTACCTTTCCTTGACATCCCAGCTCTCAGGGAAGGAAATGGAAAAACCGTAATCCCGGTTTTGATAAGTCTGCCACTCTATCCCTTCGGATATAGCTTGATTTGCAAAGGCCAAAACAACAAGGAGATTAATCAGTACTAGCAATGTCAGCTTTTTCATGGATTATTGCACCTATTTTGAATCTGCTTAATTTATCCCGATGCCGGTAAATCCTTTTACCTGCAACATTGGACCCTGAATGATCATGAATGAAGAATTTACGCTGAAAATAGACTATTTTGGATTGGTTTTCAACTTTTATTTCGACTACACCGTGTGCATTATCCTTTCCTTTAGATAGGTGTACCTTTTTTGGGTCTGTGCATTCTTGATGGCCATAGCCAGGGCCTTCTTGGTGCCGATCAACACTACCAGTTTCCTGCCCCTGGTGATTGCGGTATAAATCAAGTTCCTCTGCAGCATCATGTAGTGCTGGGTGAGTACCGGAATGATCACTGCAGGAAAATCCGAACCCTGGGACTTGTGGATGCTAACCGCGTAGGCGTGAACGAGTTCGTCCAATTCACTGTAATCGTAAATTATGCGCTTGCCATCGAACTCGATCAAGACTTCCCGGTCCTGTTCCTCGATATCCACTATCTTCCCTATATCCCCGTTATATATTTCCTTTTCATAGTTGTTCTTTATCTGCATCACTTTATCCGCTACTCGAAACACTCTTCCCCCGCGGCTCAACTCCTTGCTTTGCGGATTCAAATACTTCTGCATTTCCTGGTTCAAGTAGTTCACTCCCACTACCCCTTTATTCATGGGCGAAAGTATCTGAACATCCTTTACCGGGTCCAGTCCGAAGCGCTTGGGGATTCTTTCTCTGCACAAGTACTTTATCTTGTCCAATACCAGCTCCGGATCCTCCTGGGGGACAAAATAAAAATCATCCAGCTTGTCCTCCCTGGCACTCAAGTTGGGGAATTCTCCGGCATTGATGCGGTGCGCATTCAGGACTATGGAACTGTCCCGGGCCTGCCTGAAAATCTCGTTCAACTGAATAACCGGGATCTTGCCGGATTCGATCATATCCTTTAATACGTTGCCGGCTCCCACAGATGGTAATTGATAGACATCCCCGACAATAATCAGGGTCGCCTCGTCAGGGACCGCCTTTAACAAATGATGCATCAGTACTGTATCCACCATGCTGGCTTCATCCACAACCAGGAGATCACACTCCAAGGGATTTTGTTCATTTTTCTTGAAACTGCCTTTTTGAAAATCAAACTCCAGGAGCCGGTGAATAGTCTTGGCAGTATAACCCGTGGATTCATTCATCCTTTTTGCCGCTCTACCCGTGGGTGCGGTCAAGACCACCCTGGCGCCCAGGACCGAAACTATCCTCAAGATGGCGTTCAAAAGAAAACTCTTTCCGGTTCCGGGCCCCCCGGTTATAACCAGGATCTTTTCCCTCAATGCGCTCGTCACCGCCTGCACCTGCTTGGCAGCCAGCTGCATGGAATATTTCTCCTGCACCCATTTTATAGCCTTCTGGGTATCCACCTGCCTCAAGGACTTGAAGGTGTTGATAAACCTGTTCAGTTTATTCGCAATACTTTGTTCCGCATAATAGAATCCGGTCAAAAACACGGCCCTGTGTGTGTTGGATTTATCGTCATCCGGAGCTATATCTTCGATTACCACCCTGTTTTCAGTAACTACGGTGTCTATTGCGTCAACAATGATCTGCTCCCTGATATCAAGCATATCCATGCACTTTTGAACCAGCAGGTCATAGGGATAGTAGACATGCCCTTCTTCCGAGGTCTGATTCAAGACATACAATACTCCTGCCCTGGCCCTTAATTCCGACTCCTTCTCAAATCCCAGTTTTTCCGCAATCTGGTCAGCGGTAACAAATCCTATACCGAATATATCAGTGGCAAGGCGGTAGGGATTTTCCTGTACCACCTGTATTGAATCATTGCCGTAAGTCTTGAATATCTTGACCGCATAAGTAGTGGAAACACCGTGGGCCTGCAGAAACAGCATCACTTCCCTGATCTCTTTTTGCTCCTGCCAGGCCTGCTTGATCATCTCTATTCTTTTATATCCGATCCCCTCTACTTCCACCAGCTTGTCCGGGGACTGGTCAAGGATTTGAATAGTATCCTCCCCGAACCTTTTTACGATGCGCTTGGCCATGACCGGTCCCACACCCTTGATAAGGCTGGATGCCAGATATTTTTGAATACCGCTGGCATTTGCAGGGGTCTTGCAATTACAGTAATTAATTTTGAATTGGGGCCCGTACTGGGGATGATTCTGCCACTCACCCCTCATTTGCAGGACCTGGCCCGGCAAGGGGGAAACAATATTCCCGATAACAGTCACCAGTTCCCTTTGTCCCTGGACCTGCACCTTGGCCACGGTATACCCGTTGTCCTCGTTTACATAGGTAATCCTCTCTATCTGACCCTGCAGGTACTCATCAATATGGTCGCCTTTTCTTGTGTTTTCCATTTATTGACTCATGTCCCGGTTTAAAACCTTGTAAGGGTTCATGGTTTCTCGTTCCTTGTTCTTGGTTCTTGGCTAGTCCTGATCCCACTGGCACAGGAATATACACTAAAACATTTCCAGACTCAAATCCCACTGGGTGCTTTGCACGGCTTTTTTGTTCTAGAATTCAATTAGTTGTTTGTATTTGAATTTTTTTTTGTTGCAGGAATAAAATTCGAACGTCGAACCTAGAACACTTGAATTATCAAATCCACAAATTTATTGCCTAAAGCCGATATAATGTTTACAATCTCCCTTGGATCTTTTATTGAGTGTATCTCCAACTAGTAATTTTTCAAAGACGATAGAAAATGCCCAAAAATTCACCTCATATCACATTGCCCAGAGCTCAGATAGCGGAAAGGGTGCTGAAGCTTTCCCAGGCGGAAATACTGGAATGGCCCGAACATATCCAGGAAATAGCCCTGGATCTGGCTAACGAACTCTTTTTGATTCGATACAATCCCTTTATCACACCCAAAATGGTGTACAAAAACGTTATCGATCGTTTGAAAAGGGAAATCCCGGCTATACAGGAAGATTACTCCGCCAAGCTGCAATCCGGGCTTAATGAATTCTGGCAAGAGTTTGTAGCGGATCAGAATTTCAAGTCCAAACTAGTCAAACGCCTGGGTGAACTCATTCCTGGGCATCAAATCGTCACCTCCCCCAACGCCCTGGTGGAATCCTCCACTGATGCAACGGATCTCAGGATGCAGGTCCCTTTGTTATTGGTGGCTCCTCAAACGACCCAGGATGTCAAGAATATTATCTCCCTGGCAAACAAGATGCAGTTTTCCATAATCCCCCGGGGCGGAGGATCCGGATTAACCGGTGGAGCTGTTCCCACTCAAGCAAGGTCGATAATACTCAGCTTGAGCAGAATGAAGTCCATTATAAGTGTTGACCCTGATAAACAAGAACTATGTGCCCAATCCGGGGTGATAACCCTGGACGCGATTGAGGCTGCCAACAAGAAAGGACACCTTTTGACCATAGACCCCGCTTCCAAGGCCTCTTCCTCTTTAGGGGGCAATATATCGGAAAACGCGGGAGGCCCTCTGGCCTTTGAATACGGCACCACGCTGGATAATATCCTCAATTTCAAAATGATCACTCCGGCCGGGGAATTGTTGAAGATAGAAAGGCCCGAGCATACGCGTCACAAAATACTTCCAGAGGAAGAGATCAGCTTCAATATCCTGGACGAAGAGGACAATTTACGGGATCAGGTCAACCTGCTGGGCAAGGACATTCGTTCCTCCTGGCTGGGCAAGGATGTCAGCAACAAGTACCTGGGCGGACTGCCCGGAGTTCAAAAAGAGGGAGTGGATGGGATCATCACTGAAGCCTGCTTCACAATCCATCCCAAGTTGGAGCATTCCCAAACCCTGTGCCTGGAATTCTACGGCAATTCCATGCAAAATGCCATGCTGGTGATAAAGGAACTGGTAAGACTAAGGGACAGGATCCGGGAAAAGCGCGAAAGTGTTAAATTATCCGCTCTAGAGGAATTTGGGTCCAAATATGTACAGGCAATAGAGTACAGGAAGAAATCAAACCTGTACGAAGGCGAGCCCATATCCGTACTCTTGATGCAGCTGGACTCCTTTGATCCTGGAATGTTGGCCAAAAGGACGCAGGATGTGGAAAACATTGCCCGGGAATACCACAACGTGGATGTATTCAAGGCGAGAGACGAGCAGGAGGCCAAGCATTTCTGGGAAGACAGGCACAAACTGAGTGCTATTACCAAAAGGACCAGCGGATTCAAGATAAACGAGGACGTGGTCATCCCCATTGATTTCATCCCGGAATTCTCCATGCATATTGAATCCCTGAACTTGTACTATTTGGCCCTTGCCTACAGGAATGCCCTGCTCCGGGTAAATGCCCTGGAAGGCACCGACCCGGGAGATGAATTTATAGACATGGAACTAAATTACTGCTCCCAGATCTTTAACGAGCAAGTGGGTGTCGACGATTTGGCGGAACAGGAACTGGAACTGCAGATCCACTACTTCTTTCGGGATCTCAACAGCAGGTATCCGGAACTGCAAGCCGAATTCAAGGAAATAGAACAGGATCTGTTCAACACCAGGATCATGATTGCCAATCACATGCACGCCGGAGACGGGAATTGCCATATAAACATCCCGGTAAACTCCAACAACACTGAAATGTGGCGTCTAGCCGAGGAAGCTGCAAAAAAAATCTTCAATATAGTTTTGGAGCTGCATGGTTCCATTTCCGGGGAGCACGGGATTGGCATCACCAAGATAGCCTATCTTCCGGAAGAAAAACTAAGCCTGCTCAAAGACTATAAATCCAAATGCGATCCCAATAATATCCTGAACCCGGAAAAATTAACCCAGAAAAATCCGGAGTCCACTGCATATACTTTCTCATTCAACGGCCTGATACAAGACTTGAACAAATCCTACTTCCCCAGGAAGGAAAAATTAATAGACTTTTTGCAAAATATCCAAATCTGTTCCAGATGCGGCAAATGCAAGAGTGTCTGCCCCATGTACTATCCGGAAGAGGGTTATTTGTACCATCCCCGCAACAAGATCATCAGCCTGGGTGCCCTGCTGGAAGCCCTCTATTACACCTACATGGTTCAGGGTAAAACAGACAAGAGACTCTTGAAACAGTTACAGGATCTCTTGGAACGCTGTACCTTGTGTGGAAAATGCTGCAGTGTTTGCCCCGTAAGTATAGACATGCCGAATCAAATCTCCAACATGCGAAGTTTCCTGGAAGAACTGCCCCAAGGCGGACAGCATCCTGTAAAATATTCTGTTTTGAGCTATCTGCACCAGAATCCCGGGCGTATAAGCAAGGCAGCCAAAATCGCTTCCCTGGGGCAAAGACTACAAAACAAGACCTGGGGAAAAATACCCAAACAAATAAGGCAAAATTTCCAACATCCGGCATTCAAGGATTTACTCCCGGAGCTGGAATACCACAACCTGGAGGAGATGCTGGACCTAAGCCGGGGAAGCATATTTTATTCCCCATACGACAAGAGATCCGGAGCAGGGGATGTATTCTACTTTCCAGGGTGCGGCTCCAGCCTGTTTTATCCGGGTATAGCCCTGGCCAGTATCTATCTTATGCACAAGATGGGTATTAACGTAATCATTCCAGACAAACACATGTGTTGCGGATATCCCTACTTGGCCTCTGGATACAGGAAGGAATACACTGAGAACCAAAAAAGAAATGAACAAAATATCCAGGATATTCTGCATAACAGAGAAGATCAGGAAATCCAACCACAGTACCTGTTAACTTCCTGTGGTACATGCAGAGAGGCACTCGGGGGTTACGATCTGACTCCGGGCAAAGAGAACAAATTGCTTCACAGGGATATCACCCAGTTTTTGATCCAGATATTATACGCCCAGAACATGGATAACGATATCAATGCACTACAGGAAAACTCACCCAATTTTCTCCTGTATCATCCTGCTTGCCACAATGAGTGGGTAAATGTTCCCACTAACACGGGCAAAAATATATATGCACAAAAGCTGGGGGAACTACTACTTTCCCAAATTGTTATCAGCCCCGGATGTTGCGGGGAAAGCGGCCTTAGTGCCATGACCTCGCCGCAGATATACGAGACCCTGAAAGACAGGAAACGCATCCAATTGGGATCTGATCTGGAAGATTACCCCAAAGACAGGCCTGTTATCGTGGGCTGTCCTTCCTGCAAGGTGGGATTGAACAGGATTTTCCGCAACATGGATAATGACAGGCATGCCTTGCATACAGTCGAATACCTGGCCAGTTTGTACTCCGGAAGTAACTGGCGGGAACTCGCAATAAAGGAACTGAAAGAATCCAAGCAATTATGCGCTACTTAGGAATAGATTTCGGACTAAAGCGAACCGGACTCGCCATGACCGATGCTGCGGGTACACTGGCTTTCCCGTTGAAGACCTTGTACAAGAAAACTAACCGGCAGTTCTGGGATGAACTGCTGGATACCATAAATCATGAAAAGATCGATGCCCTGGTGGTGGGGATGCCATTTGATCTCTACGGACAGGAAACCGAAATTACTGTTCAGGCAAAAAACTTTATCCGTCGCATCCAAAAGAAAAGCGGACTTCCGGTTTATACTGTAAATGAAACCTGCTCCTCCATAGAGGCGAAGGAACAATTAAAACAAGCAAATGTTTCCAAGTACAAGTTGAACCAATACCTGGATCAACAAGCAGCAGTGGTGATCCTGGAAAGCTACTTGAATTCGCGGACGTTATATGAAGTCTAAGATTTTACTGGTTTTATTGTGTGTTTTAATACTATTGTTAACCGGGTCCCTGTATATATATCACTACGTGTCACTGCCCATCCAATATCCAGGTGAAGAAAAAACCTTAACTATTTATCCAAACTCTGGTTTCTCCACTATCCTGGATAAGCTGCATTCAAAGGGCATCCTGGAAAATAAATCCCAGTTCCGGATGTTGGCTAAAATCACAGGTAAGACTTCTTTGCTCAAAGCGGGCGAATACAGGATTAATACCGGATGGTCCAGATTGAAACTATTGCGGGTGCTTAGCAAGGGGCAACTAGTATTGCACAAGCTACAAATCCCAGAAGGACTGGCGTGGTGGGAAATTGCAAAGAAAGTGCAAAAAAGCGGACTTGCCAGTTCAAAATCCTTTCGCAGGGCTGTACACAATCAGACATTGTTAAACAGGTATAATATCCCCGGAAAAACCGCAGAAGGATTTCTGTTTCCAGAGACCTACAAGATTTCCAAAACCTTTCGCGATAGCGGCAAACATATTGTGAAAATCATGTTAAGGGAATTCCGGGAACAAACCAGGAGGCATTTATGGGGAGACCAAATGCCAAGTCCCAAAAGGATCCAAAACATAGTCATCCTGGCCTCAATGGTGGAAAAGGAAACAGCCCGACTTGACGAGATGAGGAAGATCGCAGGGGTATTCAAGAATCGCCTGGAAAAAGGGATGTATCTGCAGTGCGATCCCACGGTGATTTACGGGATCGGCCGGAATTTTGACGGCAATCTGCAAACCCCGGACTTAAAAAATGCCTCCAATCCGTACAATACCTATCGTCATTTCGGACTCCCTCCCACCCCGATATGTTCACCCGGTATCGCCGCTCTCAAGGCGGCAAAAAATCCGGAGGAGCATTCCTATCTATACTTCGTGTCCAAGGGAAACGGAGAACACAAGTTCAGCCGCAACCTGAGGGATCACAATCGAGCGGTCAGGAAGTACCAGTTGAACTAGACCGGATATGGAATTAAGCGGTATTTTATTCTTACAATAGGATAGAACTGCAGATAGGGGAAAGAGTTACTGGCAATCCAATTTGTTCTTGAGATATTGAAGAGTTACGTATTCGACTATGTCGTAGGTGGCGAATGCGTGCTGCGATATGATAACGAAGCGGGCAAGGGAGATCATAAATATATAGGGACTGAAGAACATCCATACACATTCCGGGATCCGGAACAGTTGTTGGCTGATTTCTGGTCGGATGTAGATAGATGGAGGAAGTCATGAGTAAGGTAAAATTGACCGTATCTTCAAGACAGAGAAGTAACTGAACGTGCACTTGCGGGCTTCCGGGGAGAGTCGCAAGGCGCTGTTATTTCATTTTCTTCTGTTGAACTGCTTTGGCAGATTCTTACCCAAAAACGCTGGGCTCTTTTAAAGTATATGGTTGGCCGGGAACCTATGACTATTCGTGGACTGGCCCGAAGAATGAACAGAGATGTAAAGGGTGTTCATGGAGATGTGCATAAGCTTCTGAATGCAGGTCTAATTGATCGAATAGAAGATGGCCGGGTGGTTTTCCCTTATGATGCTATCCATGTTGATTTTGAATTGTATGCGGCTTGATAATAGGCATTGCGCCCATACTTTCCGGCAAATCAAAAATTCCAGTGTAACTTTTTGAAATCACATTATATTTTTTTGGATTGCAATATCTATATTCTACTTTAGCGTTCCTGAAAAACCCGCTGCAATTCCGGGTGATATTTAAGGGCTTGTAAAAACTGGGAAGTCCGGTTAGCCAATCTGGATTCATAAATATGCAT
>Ga0207414_1001063_pt1 | contig 10568 bp, 8 predicted proteins | sample PonA231FremontCA_2_FD_187269 | JGI IMG/M metagenome (GOLD analysis project Ga0207414, IMG submission 187269) | Marine sediment microbial community from Fremont, CA, USA - Pond A23 Sediment 1 (SPAdes) | ecosystem: Environmental > Aquatic > Marine > Unclassified | place: USA: Fremont, California... | reverse complement strand
CGTCGCGCTTCGGTGGCCGCCTCTAGGGCCTGGCGGGCCTGCTCGTGGTCAGTACGGGCGTTGCGGGTTTCCTGTTGTGCGGCGGTCAAGGCCCGGTCGGTGGCCTCGCGGTTGCGCTGTGCCTCGGCCATCAGCTCGGGCAGGCGGGCCTGGCGGATGAAGTCCTGGCGGCGGGGCGCCATCAGCCGCCGCCACTCGCGATCGGCGCGCCGGTGAGCGAGCGCTTGTCCCCTTTCCTCGGCGCGCTGCTGCTGCGCCAGGCCCTGGCGGTGGGCTTCGTGCAACCGGGAATCCTCGTCGTGCCAGCGCTGTCGCGCCTTGAGCCGTTCCCGCTGCGTCTGCAGGTCAGCGAGCACGTGCTGGGTCGCCTTGGCGGATGCCTCCAGCTCGGCGCGGGCCTCGGGTTCGGCGGGTCGGTCGTCGGCGAGCTTCGCCTCCAGGGCGTCGACGGCCTTCTTCGCTTCGCTGGCGCGCCGATAGGCGGCCATGGAGATCGCCGAATACTCGGCGGTGCCGGTAAGGCGCTCGAGCAGGTCGCTGCGCTCATTGTCGTCGGCCTGGAGGAAGGCGGAGAATTCGCTCTGGGCGAGCAGCACGGCACGGGTGAACTGGTCGAAGGTGAGCCCCAGGCACGCCGGCAGCAGGCGGTCGAACTCCCGCTTCTGGGTGGTCAGCAGGCGGTCGTCTTCGAGGTCACGCAGTGACTGTTCGGCCTTCTGCAGCTTGCCGCCGACCTTCTCCCGGGCCCGGCGCACCGCCCAGCGGGCCCGGTAACGGCGGCCGTCGCGGCCCAGGAAGTCCACTTCGGCGTAACCGCTGGCGGTACCGCGGCGCAGCAGGGTGCGCGCATCGTTGGTGGTCAGGGTGGAGTCCGGGGTGTCATCGATCTGGCTGTCGCGGGTCGGCGCCTGGCGCAGCCGTGGCGTGCCGCCGTAGAGCGCCAGGCAGAGCGCATCGAGCAGGGTGCTCTTGCCGGCGCCGGTGGGCCCGGTGATGGCGAAGAGACCGGCGTCGCGCAGCGGGGCCGCGGTGAAGTCGAGCTCGAGGGGACCGGCCAGCGAGGCCAGGTTCTCCAGTCGCAGGGCGAGGATCCTCACGGGCGAGCCTCCCCGCTCGTTTCGTCGTCGGCGTCGAGGACCTCCTGACGCAGGCGGTCGAAATCGGCGAGCACGTCGTCATCCGGCGGCTGCCCCCAGCGGGCCTCCCAGGTGCGCTCGAAGAGCGTGCGTGGGCCCAGGGTCTCCAGGTCGACCCGTGCTGGCGCGTCCTCGCTCTCGACTCGGGGCAGGCGGCGCGCCAGCCGCAACAGGCGAAGGGCCTTGCCTTCGATGGCGGCCTCCACCCGGGCGCGCAGGTCGGGGATGGGGGCGTCGAGCTCGACACACACCTCAAGCCATGGCCAGTGATCTCTGGAAAGCGCCTGGGCCTGTGATACGACCGGGTCGTCGTCCAGGGTCGTGAGCTCGGCCAGTACCTGATCGAGCGGCCCGGGGCCGATGCGATGCATGGCCACCGGGCGCGGCACGGGGAGCGACTCAGTCTCGGCCAGCGCCTCGCCGTCGAGGGTGACTGCCACCACCTGGTGGGGGTAGGCCACCTCGCTGAAATCCAGCGGCAGGGGACTGCCGCTGTAGCGGATGCGCGCCTCGCCGACCTGCTGGGCGCGATGCAGGTGCCCCAGCGCCACGTAGGCGATCGCCGGCGGAAAGAGGGCGGCAGAGATCGATTCCTCGCCGCCGATCACGATGGGCCGCTCGCTGGCCTCGGAGACGGCCGCGCCGTGCAGGTGGGCATGGCTCATCGCGATCAGCGCCTGGCCGGGTTCGCGTTGCGCCTCGGCGGCGGCGATCAGTTGCTCGTGGACGCGGCTGATACCGGTGACATAGTCGTTGGTCGCCTGCTCGTCGCTTGTCTCGCGTGCCAGCGCCACGCCGGTGACCTCGGCGGGGCGCAGGAAGGGCAGCGCCAGGCACCAGGCGCGGGTCTCGCCGTTCTCGTCCGTCAGCGGGACCAGCAGGTGGTCGGCGTCGAGCGTTCCCTCTTCCCGCCAGCGGACCCGACCCAGGGCGTGGGTGCGCAGCCGGCGCATCAGCGGGGCGGGCAGCTCGATGCGGTTGCCGCTGTCGTGATTGCCGGCGATCAGCACGATGTCGAGCCCGGGGAGGCGCTCGTGGGCGGAAACGATGAAGTCGTACAGCAGTTCCTGGGCGCGCAGCGAAGGGTTGACCACGTCGAAGATGTCGCCGGCTACCAGCAGGGCGTCGGCACGGTGTTCCACCAGGGTGTCGAGCAGCCAGGCGAGAAAGGCGCGGTGCTCGACGTGGCGCTCCTGGCCATGGAAGCTCTGGCCCAGGTGCCAGTCAGCGGTATGGATCAGCTTCATGGTGGTCTCCCTTCCTGCCGGTATCCTGAAGGCGATAGTCTACGCCACTCACATCCGGCTGTTCAGGAGCCCCCATGCCATTCGCCTCGCTTCATGACTGGAATCTCTCGCCTGGCGACGCCATCGCCCTGCAGAAGCGGCTGGCGAGGCGCGTGGAGCGTACCGACCGCCTGGACACGGTGCGCCATCTTGGCGGCGTGGACATCGGCTTCGAGGACGGCGGCGAGACGACTCGCGCCGCCATTGTCGTCCTGGCGTGGAAGGGGGATGCCGAGGCCGGGCTCGAGGTGGTAGAGGAGGTCGTCCACCGCGAGCCGACGCGCATGCCCTACATCCCGGGGCTCTTGTCGTTTCGCGAAATACCCGCGGCCCTCGGCGCCTTCGACAAGCTCGACACCTGGCCCGAGCTCGTCATGGTCGACGGCCAGGGCATCGCTCACCCCAGGCGCCTGGGCGTGGCCTCCCACCTGGGGCTGTGGCTCGACCTGCCCACCATCGGCGTGGCCAAGTCGCGGCTGTGTGGTCGCCACACTGAGCCGGGTCCCGCGCGCGGTGACTGGACGCCGCTGGTGGATGGCCCCGATGACGAGGTGATCGGCGCCGTGCTGCGCTCGCGGGTGAAGGTGAAGCCTATCTTCGTCTCCCCGGGGCATCGGGTGTCGCTTTCCACGGCGCTGGCATGGGTCACGGCCTGCCTGCGGCGCACCAAGCTGCCGGAGCCGACGCGGCTGGCGGATCGCCTGGCCTCGAGGCGTGGCCAATAGGGCGGGGTGGCCATCTGCGCTACACTGCCATGCTCTTGCGTGTTGCGTCACGTTCACCTTCTTCATCTGCATGAGGCGCCCATGACGGCACCCCCCGACCCCCTTGCGGCTACCCGTACCTGGGTGGAGACCTTCGTGGTCGCCCGCGACGTCTGTCCCTTCGCCGGTCGTGAGGTGGCCCGCGATACCATTCGCTACGTGGCGGTGCCGGCCTCTGACCCCGAGGCGGCACTGCTGGCGCTCTTCGACGAGTGCCGTCACCTGGACGAGACCCCCGAGGTGGAGACCACCCTCCTGGTGCTGACCGAGGGCCTCGAGGACTTCGACGACTATCTGGATCTGCTGGCCATCGCCGAGGCGCTGCTGGACGAACAGGGCTATGAAGGCATCTACCAGCTGGCGAGTTTCCATCCGGACTACGTCTTCGCGGACGCCGAGCCGGAGGATCCCGCCAACTTCACCAACCGTTCGCCCTTCCCGATGTGGCACCTGTTGCGCGAAGAGGGGCTGGAGCGAGCGCTGGCCCACCATCCCGACCCGGCGCGCATTCCTGAGCGAAACATGGCGCGGATGCGCGAGCTGGGCTACGCCACCCTGGCCCGGGCGCTCGCCGCGCTGAGAGGCGCCTGAACGTTCTGTCGTTAACGTCGTTGGCCTTGTACCGCGAGGCAGGCATCCTCATGGTGTAAGGTGTAGAAGCAATGGTTCATCCCTGACAACCAAAAGGAGTCGACATGAGCATCAACAAATCCGGCAGCGCCGTCTGGCAGGGCGGTCTTCAGGACGGCAAGGGGACGGTATCCACCGAGAGTGGTGTCATCCAGGACGTTCCCTACAGCTTCGCCAAGCGCTTCGAAGGTGAGGCGGGATCCAACCCCGAAGAGCTGATTGGTGCCGCCCATGCCAGCTGCTACTCCATGGCGCTGTCGATGATCCTGGGCGAGGCTGGCTTCACTGCCGAGCGCATTGCCACCGAAGCCAAGGTGTCCCTGGAGCAGGTCGAGGGCGGTTTTGCCATCACCGCCATCCACCTCGATACCGTGGCCAAGATTCCGGGCGCCGATGACGCCGCCTTCCAGGACGCGGCCGACAAGGCCAAGGAAGGCTGCCCCGTTTCCAAGCTGTTCAACACCAAGATCAGCCTCTCGGCAACGCTGGAAGGTTGATGCCCGCGCCGGCCCGAGCGGCCGGTTCGGCAAACGAGACGCCGGCGCTCCCCAGGAGGGGCGCCGGCGTCTCGTTTGTGGACCCTCTCCCGTCCCGTCTCCCGCTAGGGCGAGGCGCTGCCACGCCGGGCGGCCTTTACCAGGGCGCGGATCAGTCGCTGCTGGGGACGATTGAAGATCAGCCATTCGGGATGCCACTGCACGCCGATCAGGAACGCATGGTCGCGCGATTCGATGCCCTGCACCAGGCCATCGCGGTCGCGGGCCACGATCTCGATGCCCTTGCCCGTCCGCTGCACCGCCTGGTGGTGAAGGCTGTTGATGCGACACCAGCTTACCCTGAGGATACGATGCAGCTGGCTGTCGGCGACGATATCCACGGTCTTGCGCGGCAGCACCGTGCGCCGTCGCTTGAGCCCCTCGTGGGTGGTGTAGATGTCCCGGTCCAGGGTGCCACCCAGGTGGACGTTGATCAGCTGGGCCCCGCGGCAGATTCCCAGTACCGGCTTGCCTTGCGGGATGAAGCGCTCCAGAAGCTCGAGCTCGAGCTCGTCACGCTGGGGGTCGACGCGGACGTCAAGGCGGACCTCGTCATCGTAAAGGTGGGCCTGGATATCGTCACCGCCGCCGATGATCAGGCCGTCGAGCGCCTCGGGAAAGGGACGTGAGGGCGATAGCCGTCGCGGGCGGCCCCCGTGTCGCCAGACGGCAAACCAGTCGAACCACCAGGCGATCCGGCTCTTGGCATCGGATGTGGTGATGCCGATCAGTGGGCGTGTTGACGCGCTCATTGGCGAGACACCCAGCGGCGCAGGCGCGTCAGCCAGCGGCGCGGCGCCGAGGGCCGGTGACGGGCAAGAAACTGCGCACTGCGCTCGGCCAGCGTCGCCGGTGTGGTGGCCAGCCGCTCGACCTCCAGCCAGCGATTCCACTCGGCGACGGCTCCCCAGCCCGGCTCGGAAAGCTGGGCATTGGGCAGGCGATAGTGGAAGGTCGGTCTCGCCTTGACCAGCTTGTTGTTCAGCAGCTCGTGGGGATGGTCTGGACGCAGGTGGGCGAACAGGGGCAGCAAGTCCAGCTCGCGATTACGGGTCGGGTTGTCGGCCAGGTAGTCGTCGATCAGGGTATCCACGTCCGGGGCGTAATCCGGGTCGAGCACCCTGAGGGCATAGGCCCGGGGAAAGGGGTTGGCATGCGGCAGCACCTCCCGGGTGATGTCCACATGAATCTGCTCGCGCAGCCAGGCAGCGGTCAGCATATAGGCGCGCAGGTAGGCCAGCACGCTCTCTGCCTCGAGGCTCGGGACCTCGGGGTTGAGATGCAGGCCGAAGCCGTAGAGGATGCTGGCGTCGGTGCCCTTGGCACCCCGGTGGCGCAGCGCTTCGAACATGGCGTCGAGGTCTTCCAGCTCGTCCCAGGGCACCGGGGGGCAGACGATCTCGGTGGGCACCAGGCCGGTGACCACATCGCCGATCAGTTCCCGGGTCCGGGTATGGAAATCCTGGCGCATGCGTTCCCATTCGCTGTCACCCATGGCGTCGGCACTCATGATGGTCTCATCGGGATGAGCGTACTGAGTGTCCAGCTCGATTCCGAACTCACCCCAGCGGGTGTCGATCACCTTGAGGCGATGGGGGCTGCGTACCTCGACCTGGCCGCCGAACAGCTCGCGGACAAGCTCTGCTGTTTCCTTGGGTGGCAGGCCAGCGAACTCGATCTCGACGCCGACGCAACGGGTCTTGCCGTCGGGATTGCGGGGTTCAGGTGGCGATTGGGGCGTCATGACGGCATCCTGTAATGCGTGGTGTCGGAAGCCTATCATACTGCCCTGGGCTTCAAGGATGCGGAGCGAACGATCATTCTCACGTCAGGGAGACAACATGCGGGGGAGACAAGATTTTGCCTGAAACGAATCGGGTGCGGGTCATCCTGCAGGGCCTGATAACGTGCCTGTTGCTGGCGCTGCTGCTGTCGACCCCCGTCTCTGCCCAGCCTTCGCCACTGTCTGCCTTTACGCCGGGAGGCGGCGACGACTCGGCCTCCCATGATCCCCAGGCCTTCCAGGCGTCGCTGGAGGAGGTGATCACGACGCTCGAGGATGATGAGCAGCGACAGGCCCTGCTGGAGAACTTGCGCCAGTTGCAGCAGGCCCACGACCCGGCTGCCCCCGAGGTCGGGATTACTCGGCCCCAGGGCTTGCTCGGTGCCCTGGCGGAGACCATCAGTGAACTCGGCGAGCAGGCCGGGTCCGGCGAGTCGCCCCTGGCCGAGTGGCAGCGCCAGCTGAAGCAGGGGTGGGCCGATCTGAGGGCGCTGATGACCCAGACCGGCAATGCCGAGCTGCTTCGCTTCATCATCGAACTGACGGTCCTGCTGGTGATCTGGGCGGGTCTGCTGGTGATCCTGATTGCGCTGGGGCGGCTGTTGGCCAGACGCCGAGGCTGGCCCCTGGACCTGCCCCGCGAACCGCGGGCCTGGCTGCTGGTGATGCACTTCCTGCGCCGCATGCTGCCTTGGGCGCTGGCTTTCCTGCTGGTGCTGGGCATCGCGCAACTCGTGCCGGAGAGCGCAGGGCGCACCGCGACCCTCGTTCTCGCCTATGTGGCGCTCTGCGGGCGCACCCTGTCGGTGGTGGTGGAAACGGTGATCTCGGTGTTCACCAGTGGTCATCGCTTCATCGCGGTCCAGCTTCTGCAGCAGCAGAGCCTGAGGCCACTCTTCGTCATCGGGGCGCTGATCGCCCTCGGCGATGCCTTCAATTCGGGCCGCCTCTCGGGAATCATGGGCAGCGATCTGGCAGGCTTGATGTCCGTGCTGGCCAATGTACTGGCGGCGCTGATCAGCGGACGTTTCATTCTGCGCTTCAAGCGTCCGATCAAGCACCTGATCCGTAACCGCCCCTATGCCCAGCGGCGCGACAGAGGAAGCGCCTCCGAGGTGGTGCGGCTGGTGGGGGGCCTCTGGCATGTGCCAGCGCTGCTGCTGGTCGGAGGGTCGCTGCTGGCGATCTTCATCACGGTGGGCGACGTGGGCACGGCGCTGGCCCGCTCGATCATCTCGGCGTCTCTGCTGGTCCTGACGCTTGTCGTTACCGGCCTGATCCGCCGACATGGCGAACGTCGCTCGAGAGGCCGCAGGCTCAGTGATTATCGCAAGCGCCTGGAGCGCTTCGGCTATGCCCTGGCCCATGTGCTGGCCTGGATCGCCTTTGCGGAGCTTACGTTGCAGGTGTGGGGCGCCTCGCTGATCGGCATCGGCCAGCAGGGCGTGGCCAGCGTGCGCATCGGTCAGGCGCTGCTGGCCATCGGTTTCACCGTCCTGCTGGCCTGGCTGATCTGGATCTTCGCCGATACCGCCATACAGCGCGCCCTGACCAGCCCGGCGCGCGCGCGGGGCCGGCGCGTCAACCTGGCCCGCGCGCAGACCATCACCCCGATGATCCGCAACATCATCTTTGCCACCATCGTGATCGTGGCCTCGATCGTCGGCCTGGCCAATCTGGGCGTGAACGTCACGCCGCTGCTGGCGGGTGCGGGCGTGATCGGCCTGGCCGTCGGCTTCGGGGCACAGACCCTGGTGCAGGATCTGATCACCGGCATCTTCATCCTCATCGAGGACTCGCTGGCGGTGGATGACTTCGTCAGGATCAACGGCCATATCGGTACCGTCGAGGGGCTGACCCTGCGCACCGTGCGGCTGCGCGACCTGGATGCCGTCGTCCATATCATCACCTTCAGCCGCATCGAGTCCATCCACAACATGTCGCGTCAGTTCGGCATCGCCATGATGCGCATCCGCGTCCCCTTCGACATGAAGATCGACGATGCCACTACCCTGATGCAGGAGACCGCACTGGAACTGCGCCAGGATCCGATGATGCGCCATTACATCTGGTCACCGCTCGAGATGCAGGGCATCGAGAGTTTCGACGACGGCTGCGCCATCCTGCGCATGCGCTTCCGTACCGCCCCGGAGATGCAGTGGGACGTGTCGCGGGCCTTCAATCTGCTGCTCAAGCAGCGTATGGAACAGCAGTCCGTCGATCTCGGCATGCCACGGCTCAGCGTCAGCATGGAAGGGCAGGGCGGCGGTCGCCTGGATGGCACCGGCGAGGGCGCCGAGGGGCGCGATGCCAGCGGTCGGCAGCCTGGCGAAGCGGGAATCGCTGACCCGGCTGGTGATACCAGCGCCCGGGGCGCTTCCCCGCAGGCCGAGTAGACCGGATGGCGACTCATCCGATCACGGTCGAGCGTCGCGAGAGCCTGCATCTCAGGATCTCCCGCGTGCTGCGTGAGGAGACGTCCCACCGCTTGGATGTCGTTCTCTTCGTGCCCGCCGAGCTGGGGCTGACCCCTCATCTGCTATCGGAGGAGGCGTTCTATCACGGCGCCATCCACGTCAAGCGGACCTACTACAGCGACCGCCATCGGCTGCCGCTTGTGATGAGCCGTCTGGCCGGCAAACGACTGGATGCGGATCAGTACCGCCTGGGGCTGAGCCTCTACGCCTATCAGTACGTGGTGGCCCTTGAGCGCTCCACTCAGTCGCTGCTGGAGCTCTCGCGGCGGGTGAGAGCATCGGACAGGCGCGGTGACGACACGAAGGCGAACACGCCGGACGCTGCCCAGGCCGGATCGGCGAAGGCCGAGGCGGATGCCGACCGGCTTCGCACCCGTCTCGAGGAGACCACTGAGCTGGCGCGGGGCATCCTGGGCCGACTGCGTCGCCAGGAGCCGTCCGACGAAAGCCTGCATCACTACTTTGCCAACATCGACAACTATCTCTCCTGGTTCACCGAGCAGAATCTGCTGGCCCTGGTCGCCCATCTGCCGCCGGGTAACGGTTACCGGGATATCCGCCAGAGTCTACTGGCGATCTGTCGCGACGAGATCGAGCATCGCCAGGCCCGGGAGTACAACTCCGAGCGGGTGACCCAGGACCCCACCCGGATGTCCAACAAGATGCGTCTGCTCAGACGGCTGATCGAGCATCCCGTGACCCTCAAGCAGCGCAATCAGGAACTCGGCGGCGGCGAGCAGAAAGCGGTGAAGGCGTTTGCCACGGCGGTGGTGATGAGCTTCGTCTCCCTGGGCCTTCTGCAGGCTCGTGAGTCGCTGGGCGACATCACGGCGCTCTTTGTGCTGACCCTGGCGGTGATCTATGCGCTGCGCGAGGTGTTCAAGGATGACCTTCGCATCACCCTGTGGCGCTGGTTGCGACGGGGTCGTCCCAAGTGGCGACGCCGCTATCTGGACCCCACGAGCCATGCCGTGCTGGGACGCCAGCTCGAGTGGTTCGACTACCAGCGTTATGCCCGGCTCGATGAACAGATTCGGCGGGTGCGCAAGCGCAATTTGGCGCAGCGCGAGGAGGTCGTGCTGCGTTATCGCTCCAGCTCGCGCATGTCGCCGACGCGCTTTCTCAGCGGCTACGATCGTACCCGAGAGACCCTGACACTGGACCTTTCCTCGCTGGCGAGGCTGATGGACAAGGGGCATCACGATGTCTACCGGCTGGAGGAGAAGGGGCAGGTGGTTCGCGAGCCGGTGGAGAAGCGCCATCTGATCAATCTGGTGATCCGCGAGGTGGAGGGCGACGGCGAACCGCTGCTGCAGCGCTGGAAGATCGTCATGAGCCGCTCGCGCATCGTCGACGTGGAGCTGGTGCACGAGGAGGGCGCGGAGGCGCAGCAAGCGGAGGCCTGAGGCGCACTGCCGGGCTGCGCCGGCAGTGCGCCTCAGGCCGTGGGCCGCCAGCGCCATTGTGCTTGATGCATTGTCACTCGATGCATTGGCGCTCGATGCAGTGTCGCTCGATGCATTGGCGCCGGCTACGCGGGCCCAAGGAGTTGGTGGGTGCGCCTAGCGCGTCAGGTTTTCGGGCCCGAAGGCGTCGGGCAGCAGCGCCTCCATGTCGTACTCCTTGAGCAGCCGGCCCTCGCCATCCACCACGCGGATGCGCGTCTCGGGCGTGGCGAACTCGCGGATGCGCTGGCGACAGTCGCCGCAGGGCGTGCACAGGTGCCTGCCGGGGCCGATGACCCAGATCTCGCGCAGCTGGCGCTCGCCGGCACTGGCCATGGCGGCGATGGCCGAGGCCTCGGCACAGATGCCCTTGTAGTGGGCCACTTCGACATTGGCGCCGGCATACTGGGTGTAACTCTCGCTGATCGCCAGCGCACCCACCGGATGCTGCGAATAGGGCGCATAGGCGCGGTCGCGGACGGCCAGCAGGGCGGCGACGAGGCTCGGGGGA
>Ga0207414_1001061_pt1 | contig 10576 bp, 16 predicted proteins | sample PonA231FremontCA_2_FD_187269 | JGI IMG/M metagenome (GOLD analysis project Ga0207414, IMG submission 187269) | Marine sediment microbial community from Fremont, CA, USA - Pond A23 Sediment 1 (SPAdes) | ecosystem: Environmental > Aquatic > Marine > Unclassified | place: USA: Fremont, California... | reverse complement strand
TAAGCATAAACTTCTTCAAAATCATAATTCTCTATTAGATATTCTTCTGCTTATTTTGATAATCCAAATCCACCATAACATTTATTGAGTACAATCTTCATTTGATTACCCTCCTTATTTACCTATATAAACCTCTCAGTACCACCTAATTTCCATTTAAAATACTTCCATTAGTGTTTATACCTTTAACACTTTGTTACCTCTGTATGCTCTTATTTTAGACTATTAAAGATTGTGATTTATTTCACAAAGTCTTTTAAAAGAAAAAGAGAGAAGTTAATCTCTCTATTATCTATAATACAACCTTGATTTTTATTCTATAGTCATTTTAATCCTCTTTCTCTAATTTTTCTTTTAACATATCCATAATTCCCCAAATACTAATTAATATATAACCTAAAAATAATTCTGATAATGTTATTGCATTAATAATACTTCCTATAAATAATAGTGCTACAAGTATTAAACCAACCCACTTTAATTTATTAATATCTATCACCCCTTAAAAGTATTTTTATCTCTTTCCTATTTGCACTTATAATATACACATAAAATTACTATTTGTCAACTACTTTTTAATAAAAATTTGAAAATAAGAGTATTATGGAAAATAAAAGAGATATTTTAACTTAATCATAGTTATCACCCTATCAGTCGATTTATTAGTTCTCTCAATGTTTCATTTTCAGTTTCTTCTTCCTCTGTTTCTTATTCTTCCATTTCTTCTTCTTCTACTGCCCATCTTTCTCTTGCTGACCTATCACTCTATCTTAATATCCTTGTAAATTCTTCCATTCTCTGTCTTGCTCTTTCCATTTCTTCCCCTGTCATTGTAAATCTGTGCATATCTAAACTATCTGGACTGGGTTCTGAAAATTCATTTCTGTATTCTGTTGTAGGAGAAGTGTCTAAATCTTCTTCTGTTTCTACCCATTCTGCTGTCACTTCACCACTTACTTGCTGTTCTAATTCAGAGTATAATTCCTCAAAATCATTATTAGTAAAACTAAATCTATCTAATTCGTGTGGTGCTTTAAACTCTACTTTTTCATTATCTAATAATAGTCTTTTAAAATATTGTACATACCTACTAATACCATATTCCTCTAATCGTGGTGCTGTATTAACTTCTAAAACTGCTACAGGTGGTAAATCTTCTTGTCTTTCACTAGGGTATGCTACAACATCAACTGCACCATAATCTAATCCTAAACTTTTACAAGCTAAACTAGCTGTTTTTATAATAGGCTCAACTTCCCTATATTCAGACCATCTAAGAGTATTAAATTCTTCACATACACCTTCTTCACCTAAATTCCAAACTACTTTACCCTGCTGTTCTTCTTCTACTACTTTTTCTGCAACTATAATTGCTTTTCCACTTGCTATATGGACACGATACTCTTTAGTTTTTGGAAAGAATTCACTATAATATACTTTTTCACTTGTTTCATAATAACTTTCTTCCATTTCTCTTTCATTATTGATAATTTTTACATTTTGTCCTCCATGATGTTTAATATCTCTAAGCACAAGAGGATAAACTAAATCATTAAACCCTCTACCTCTTAAATCATTTTTAGAATAAGTCTTAGGTGTAGGAATAAAGTTATCAAGAAATGTTTTTCTTGCTTTTAACTTATTACTTGCTAATTTTATACCTTCTTTTGCATTATATTCCTTATCTCCTGTTGGCACATAACTTCCATAAGTGCCTAATCTTATAACTGTTTCATAGTTTCCTTTTATTTCTCCTTCTCCTATTAATAAGTCTAAATCCCCCCTTCTTGCTTTAATATAATGAAAATCGTTTATTTTCTCTGCTAATTGTTCTGCAATTTCTCTTATCCAACTATTATCTTTATAAGTTATAAGTGCTTTCATTTTTTATCAATCCCCTTTATAATTTAATTTTATTTACTCTACAAATTTTCTTCCATCAATAAATTCTGAATTTGGGTTTTTAATCTCAATCAAATAACCACAATTTTTACAGTTTAATTTATACCCATAAATACCCTTTAATTCCTCTTTTGGTACATTATTAATATTATAGGTAGAAAGAATACAACTTCCACTCTTTGTTTGAAATTCGTTTAGTTCTTCACATTGAGGACACTTAACCATAATTGAATTAAATAACCCGATAAAAACCACTCTCCTTTCTTTTTTTATTCTAATAACATTCTATCATAATATTTTAAACCTGTCAAGAGGGGTTTAATTTTTACCTTGTTCTAGTTTAATTAACTTTTTTCACCTTCTCTAAATTATACTTATCTATAATATAGTATTTAGCATTTCTATACATACTATCTAAATAAAGTGCAGTATCATCAATATCAATAATTGTGTGTTCACCCTGTTGGTCTTTATTATCACCTATATATTCTACAATATCACCTTTTGTGAAATCATTTAACTTACTCATTTATAACCCCCTTTAAAGTCTTTTAATATGGTTATTCATTCTTACTATATTTTCTTTTTTAACTGTTTGATATTGATAAGAATAATTATCTACTCTTTTCTTTCTACAATGACAGTATTCGTAATCATCACTAAAATATTGGTCTTTATTTACTTCTATTTTATTCCCATTCTTAAAACAGCATACTTTATCTTTTATTACTTTAAACATAAAACCACCTTTATAATCCTCTTTCATACCTATTTTACCCCCTCTTAACTATATTATACACTAATCATCATCACTTGTCAAGTCCTTATTTTGAAAAGCACCTAAAGTTTTGGATACCACATCTTGCTCGTCAGCTTGAATGTACCCTCTAGTCGTTTCAATACTGCTGTGTCCTGCTAATTCTGCTATACTGTATATATCTACCCCTTTTCTGTATAAGTGAGTAAAACAACTTGCTCTAAAATCATGAGGGGTTAATTCTACCCCTAATATCTCTTTTGTCAATTTTTTAACTCTCTCAATCATAGTTTTTAAATTTACAAGTGGCTCTGTTGGGCTGTCTAATCTAGTAAACACTTTCGATTGAGGGTTATGGTGAGAATACATATAGTCTTTTACAAATTGATAATAATAAGGTGTCATATAAACATTTCTGTTTTTATCATTTTTTGACCTAACAATTTTCACAACTACATAACCTTTTGTATTTATTTTATCAATAAAATTATGCTTTTTTAAACCTTGTAATTCTGATATACGAAGTCCACAATTAAAGAGTATAGAAATCATAGCTTTATCTCTAGGCTCGTCAACCATATCTAATAATAACCTTATCTGTTCCTCGTCTATTATTTCTCTATCCACTTCTTTTGTTGGTAAACTCTCATAATCTAATATTCTTTCAATATCATAACTAATTTCCTCTGTCCTTTTTAACCACTTATAAAACCTTTTGATAGCATTTAACTTTAAATTAAGTGTAGTATTTTTACTTCCCTTCCCTCTATAAAACCATATAAAATCGTCAATATCTCTAAGATTAGCTTTTCTTAAACTCTTTTTAATATAAGACTTAAACTGCTTTATACCTGTCATATATGCTGTTATTGTTGCGTCAGCTAAACCTTTTACCTTCAAGTATCTTTCAAATTCTTCTAACATAGTCCACCCCCAAACTTTGACCTTAATTTATCTACTTCTTTTGCAAATGTTTCACTTATATATTGTCTTGAATTTCCAAAGAAATTTCCAATTTCCTCAAATGTTTTTCCTGTAAAAATTCTCTGCTTTAAAATATACCTTTTTTTGAAATCTAATTTGTTAATTTCTTCCAATATTTCGCTTACAACTTCTTTAGTAATTAAATCTTTCTCTGTATTTTTTGTATTATCTTTCATAAAATCAAGAAATTCATTTTGATAAATAACATCATCATCACTTAAATTATCTCTGATAAAATTACTAAGGTTATTTCTCAAATTAATTGTTAAATAAGTCTTAAAATTTGCTTGTCTTTCCTCACAATAACTTTCTTTTGTTTGAAAATAATTTAATAATTGTTCATTAAATAAGTCCTTGTTCAGTTTATTATTAATTTTACTATATTTTACAATTATTCCGATATATTCTTCTAATTCCTTACAGCTTTTTACTGTTTCTCTTACCATATTTATACTCATATTAACCCCCTTTACAACTTTTTGATATTACCACTTTTAAAAGCTAAATCTTTTTTATTAACTTGATGATTATAACCATATCTGTCCTTTATTACAACAGTACCTAAAATACCTTTTTTTGATATTAATTCAAATTTTTCTCCTTTATGAAGCTCAAAATTAGACCTCGTGGCTGTATTATACATTTCAATTTCTCTTTTTAAAATACATTCTCTACCCATATAATACCCCCCCTTAAATTTTGATGACACTCGAATTTTTAAAGGTCAAATACTCTTTTTGTATCCGATAAATAACCCCATCATTACTTTTAACTTTTACAGTCGCAAAACCATTATCTTCTATAACCTCAAATTCAGTTCCTTTCTCTTTAAATTTTCTATTATCGTCAGCCCAAATAGAGTTATAACTATAACTTAAAAGAGGTATAGTTTTTTTCAATACACATTTCATATAAATTTACCACCTTTCTTTTATTGATTTTACCATTAATTGAACGCTTTCTTTCCCTCTAAATTTATTTATTGAGGGAGAATAAATCATTTCAAAATTTCCATTTTCTACCATATCTAATTGCTCGCTCATACTAAAAGCTATGCAGTCTATTCCATCAACTTTAAACTTTAAATGACTATTATCTGCCCCTATAAGTCTTATTTCTGTTGCTTTTTTTACATTAGTCTTAAACTTAAAGGAAGAAAACCCTATCCCAAAAGGTTTAAACCTGTTTATCTGCTCTATTAAATCAAAATTAACTAAATCTGGGTTTAAACTTATATCAAAATTAACCCATTTATACTCAATATCTTTCAATTCTGAATATAATCTTTTTTTGAATTTACTAAACTTTTTAACAGGTAGACCTATCCCAAATGCTTTACTGTGTCCACTCGCATAATCAATTATATCCAAATGGTTTTGTAAATATTCCTGTAGATTTAATGGAGATAAACTTCTCCCACTTCCCTTACCTGTATGCTCATTAATCACAATAGCAGGTTTATGATATTCTTGTAATAAATCTCCGGCAACTAAACCTGTTAATCCTTTTGGTATATCTCCTTTATATAAAATAATATTTTGTGTTGTATCAACATTTTCTCTAACTTCTTTTAAAATATCTTTCTGTAAATGTTTTCTTAATTGATTTTTTGCAAATAATTCTCCTGCTAATTCTTTACTTTTTTCTATATCTGTTGCTGTTAGAAGATTAAAAGAAGTGTCATTTTTTCCTAATCTACCCATAGCATTAATCATTGGTGCTACTTTATAACCTATATCTCCAGAAGAAATTTCTTTCAAATTAGCATTATCCAGTAATGCACTTAAACCTGTTTTGTCAGTTTTTTCCATTTGCTTAATTCCATTTTTTACTATTATTCTATTTTCATTTAATAATGGTACTAAATCTGCAACTGTACTTAATGCAACTAAATCTAAATCTTGATAATTATTATCATCAAGTAAAACTTGTGTGAATTTCCATACAACACCACAAGCAGATAATTCTGTAAACATATACTCACCACTACTTACTTTTAAGTCTATATATAAATCTATTGGTGGTGATACAGCATTATGATGGTCTATTACTATTACATCAATCCCATTGTCCTCTGCATACTCTATCTCTTTATGAGAAGTTATCCCACAATCTACAGTAATTAATAACTGTACACCGTTGTTTATCATTATATCTACAGCGTCTAAGGACAGAGAATACCCATCACGCTCTCTTGTAGACACTAAAGGGAATATCATACCACCCTTTTGCTTTAAAGCGTTATATAATACTGTTGCAGAGGATACACCGTCAACATCATAATCGTGAAATATACATATAAACTCATTATCAATAATTGCTTGTTCTACTCTATCTTTTACTTTTAGAATATTTGGAATATCCAATGGAGATTGTAATTCTTCTAAATTATCAGTTAAAAGCATATCTATTTCAAATTTATTGTCATAACCTCTAGTCTTTAAAACCTCTGCTACAGGTTTAGATAGTTTATAATACTCTTGTATATCCTTTATTCTCATTTAATCACCAACTTTCTTATATTATTTTTCATAGGCTCAACCCACTCTTTTTTTAGAAAATTATTATATCTTTCTCCACTAAACAAATATAGTTTACCATATTGAGAATGTATCATTGTTTCACCAATAAACTTAATTTCCTGCCCTTTTTCAAAACTAACAAAAAATTCGCAATTTATATTATTCACTTTACAGATATACTTTTTATTCTCTTTAAAATCCATTTAAACACCCTCTTTAAGAGGGGGAGGGTTAATCCCCCTATACTATTTATTTTGCTAATACAGCCCCATTCTCACACCACTCACATACAAAACCCTGTCTATCTGTGTCCCACTTTGTATATTGAGCGTCTTTGTGATAATAAACTTTACAGTCAATACAAAAATGATAATTATTTTGCTCTTTATTAGTTAAAGATAAAAACTTAGTTTCTGAAATAGCCCAATCATCAAAAAACTCAAATACACTGTCTTTATTAATTATTTCTTTTGCTTTATCTAAATCATCATCAGTAATAATATGCTTAGAGTTTACAGTTTCTTTCTCACCCTCATAACAATATGCACATAAATGTTTTTCTCCTATATCTTTTCCTGCTTTTACAAAATCATCATCACGATAATAAACATCACAGGTATCACATTGTTCGTACTTATAATAAGAATTATAAACACTATTAGGATTATAATTAATTTTAAAATCCCATTGAGTATAGCTGTTAAGATTAAAAGTGTCCTTCTTTTCATTGTATCCTTTAGGTTTTGAAGTATAATTTTTGGTATAACTTTTTGAATAAGTGTACTTCTTTGCTGTAAAAGTATCTTGATTAACAAATACTCTATTTTTTAAATCAAACTCGTAAATCATATCTTCTTCAATTTCTCCAATAAATGTTTGGTATTTACTTTCTTCTCCATAAGCACCTCTAATCATATTATAAAGACTTGCGTACACTAATTCACCTGTAGAGTGATTAAACATAATTTTGAGTGGATTAGAGTGTCTTAAAAGGAATAATCTATTGTTTTCTGTATCAATTATTGAAAGAGCAAAACTTCCTGCTAACTTTTCGCAAGTTTCTTTTACATCATTTGTAGTTAAACCACCCTCACTTCTATGCTTTTCTAATTGTTGCATAATCTGATAACTGTCAGTTTTAATTTTGGTATTATAAGTCTTTAATTCATTCTCATTCTGCAATACACCATTATGAGTTAATAGTAATTTTTTATCCCTACTTGTAAAAGGGTGGTTATTAAAATTATCCTGCTCTTTACCTTTAGTAGTGTGTCTTGTGTGTCCTTGATAGAATACACCCTCTTTTAATAAATCATAGCTTAATTCACTTGCTTTTACTGCTTGTTTTACTATCTGAATACCCTCATTATCATAGGTGGCTATTCCTGTTGCGTCTTTTCCTCTTTGTTCCCCTAAAATTGACATTTCAGTTAACTTTTCCATATCAGTAATGTTTGTTCCAAAAATACTACACATTTTATATCTACCCCTTTATATTTTTATTATATTATTTTTAATTGGTTTTAAATATTCTTCTTTACAACTCATTTTTAACCCACTATCAATAAATTCAATTCTTAAATAATAATCATTTTCCCAGTTTTCTCTAATTTTAATAATCTTTACTTTTTTATTTTTTAATTCATTTCTTATTGGCTCTTTATCTTTTAATCTATAAAGTTTACCTTCTATTACTCTCATAAAATCACTCTTTACATATTTCTTGATATTTGATTTAAATAATCATCAAAATCTTGTTCATTATCTCCTGTATATTGCTCTGTAGGAATATTATCAAAATCAATTTGACTTAAATCACCTTTTTTAGCTTTAATTTTATCAACAATTCTTGCTTTATCTGACTTATAATCTAAACTCTTATCAATATCTTCTTCAAAACAAGTGGTATCATCAATTTCTACCTGTTCTTTGTTAGTAGGAATATTTAATATTGCTCTATCTGTAGTTATTTTATTTCTAATTCTATTTAAAAGACTATGAGATTTTACAATATTTAATTGCGTATAATCTGTTCTGCTTAATAATTTAGATAGTGTCATATTGCTAACACCTAAAGCATATAATAATGCACTTGACTTTGTTGCAACATTATTATAACTATCAAGCTTTTCTAATAACTCATTAACTACAGTCCAATCCTCATTTTCAACTAAAAACATAATTTTATCTACTAAGTCCATATAGTATGGTAGATTTTTGTAATTTCCTTCAAAGTATCTCAATTCCATGCTACCTCTATAAAAATAACTGTGAAGGTTAATTCCAAAGTATCTAGTAATATTATACTTTTGGTCTTTCTCGGGATAATGCTCTTTATACCAATCATTAATTAGCTTATCTTTGTACTTATCAAGATTGTTTTCAAGTTTTCCTCTTTTTAATTGGTATTTAATTTCTTCCATTGTCTTTAAAAAATCATCTGCCCTGTGATATACTGACTTAGAGTACCCACCATCATTTGACAATACAGCCCCATTTAATTTATCAACTGTTCCTACCCTGTATTGAGGTATTATATCGAATAAAATATCTTCTATACTGATAAGAAATGTTGCTACTTTCATAAAATCTAATTCATTAAAACTTTTTCTGTTTCTTCCAAACTGTGAAAAATGAATATGACTTCCACAATCTCGGGTATAATTAAAATCTGCTGTTTCTAGTTTTGGATATGCTCTAAATAATTTTTCTAATACTATTGGTGCAGTATCACACCCATTGTAAACGAATTCGTCATTATTATCATATTCTCTAACTTTATAACTATCAGAAAAACTATTATCTGTTGTTCTGCTAAACCCATCTAAGTGTAAATCTCCATTCCATCTACCTTCTAACTCAATACCAAACTCTGTATCTGTTAAAAAGTTAAACTTCTCTAAATCTTTCAAGTGCTTGTAATTTTTGTCAATAAACTTTTGTAAATCAAAAGGTGCATTTTCATTTTTAATTCTAGTATAAATTATTTCATTTAAAGTTTCTTCTATTTCAAAAAGTGGAATTAAGAATTTATCTTCACCCGATTTTACTATAAAGCATTTCTCTTTTCCATTTATTTCTTTATATTCGTCAACTATTTTTTCTTTCTTTCTTCCTACTACTTTACCTTCTAATTCTGAAATTTCACTATCATTAATAAAGGTAAATGTAATTCTTTCTTCTCCAATATTCTCATAAATCCAATTCTCCATATTCTCTAAACAATAATTACTTAAAGCACCACTTATAAAATCTGTTCCTTCTAAATCATTTAAAGCTATTTTTTTAACTTGCATTTAAACCCTCTCCTTTAATTTTTATTTTATCCAATCATTATAATAATCTTTAAAATCGTCTATACTTTCTCCTGCCCCTACTAAGTTAAGAATTTCTACAATATTTTTCATAATTAAATCACTTGCATTTAAAAATTCTTCTTGTTCATAAGCAAAATCTATAATTTTAATTAGAGGTTTAATAAACTCGATTTTACTCGGGAATAATCTTACCTCTACAGTATCTTTACCTGTTGTTAATCTTATCATACTTCTAGGAGAAAATCTTTTAGTATCATCATCAATATTTGATAAGTCTTTATATCTATCTATCATACCTTCTTTAGTATTTTCTGCAAGAAATTCCTCTGTAAAAAATCTCACTAATTTATAAAAACTACCATTTCCTAAACAATAATTTTGCTGTTGTCTATGCTTAAAAAACTTTGCAAAAGGTACTAATAAGAAGAATAAATTATAAACAAATGTTTGATATTTCTTATCTTCCCAACCTGTATTGTTTGGAGAAGTGTGTATATGCAGTCCACAATTTTTAGGGTTAGATACAAATTCAATATTTTCCATTAAATCTTCCCAATCTTGTATATGCTGTTCTATATCTACTATTGGACATCTAGACCTAAATTCCACTTCTTCCTCATAATAACTGGCACTAAATTCGTGACCCAAACTTGCAGAATAATCTGACCCTTCTGAAATATCTACATTTCTACCTGTTCGTTGAAGTTTTTCTTTTTCTTGATAAAAACCTATATTTCTTGCATAACCACCTTCAACCTCTATTCCATATTTAAGCATTTAATTCCCCCCTTATCTTTTTTATACTATTTTTTATTATTTTCCTTTTAAATCTACCCTCAAAATTATCTTTTGTTAATGTTGCTACATAATTTTCTGATGGTGCAAATAATTTAGATTTTATAATTTCTGCTATAATTAACTTAGATTTAGTTTTTAAAACTTTTAATTCTGTTCCTTTATAAAGTTTACTTGTATCTACAATAATGTTTCCCTTTTTTACTTTTTCTATCTTTAGCAAAATTATCACTTCCTTAATTTGTTAAGTTAATTGTATCATAACCTTTTTACTCTGTCAAGTGTTTTTTAAAGCTTTT
>Ga0207414_1001059_pt1 | contig 10588 bp, 11 predicted proteins | sample PonA231FremontCA_2_FD_187269 | JGI IMG/M metagenome (GOLD analysis project Ga0207414, IMG submission 187269) | Marine sediment microbial community from Fremont, CA, USA - Pond A23 Sediment 1 (SPAdes) | ecosystem: Environmental > Aquatic > Marine > Unclassified | place: USA: Fremont, California... | reverse complement strand
GCAGTTAATAGCTCATGAAAGTGGAGCAGCTGATACTATAGACCCACTTGCTGGATCATATTATGTAGAGAATATGACAGATAGATTTGTAGAAGAAGCAAAAGAATATATTGATAAAATAGATGAGTTTGGTGGAATGGCAGAAGCAATAGAAGCTGGATATGTACAAAGAGAGATCCAGGATAGTGCTTATAAATATCAAAAGAAGATAGAAGAAAAAGAAAGAGTAGTAGTTGGAGTTAATGAATTTGTAGAAGAAGATGAAAAAGCTAAGGCAGACATCATGAAAGTTGATGAAAAAGTGGAAGAATCCCAGAAAGAGAAATTAAATAAAGTTAAAGAAAAAAGAGATGATGAAGCTGTAGAGAAACATCTGGAAAGAATCAGAAAAGCAGCAGAAAATGGAGATAATGTTATGTATCCTATAGTTGATGCTGTAAGAGAATATGCAAGTCTGGGTGAAATCAGCAATGTACTACGTGATGTTTATGGTGAATATGAGGCACAAAACTTTTAATCAGGAGGTAAGTTATGGGTGACAAAAAAGTAGATAAAAAAGTAAAAGTACTTATAGGAAAGCCAGGTCTTGACGGACATGATCGAGGTGCAAAAGTAATAGCTCGCGGATTAAAAGAAGCAGGAATGGAAGTGGTCTATACTGGACTTAGAAAAACACCAGATGATATAGTAAGAGCCGCTATTCAAGAAGATGTTGATGTAATTGGGTTAAGTATTTTATCAGGTGCCCACAAACATCTTTTTCCTGAAGTTATGAAAAAACTTGAAGAAGAAGGAGCAGGAGAGGTAGTAGTGATTTCTGGAGGGATTATTCCAGAAGAAGATCATGAATACTTAAAAGATTTAGGAATTGAAGGTATTTTTACACCTGGAACTCCAATTCAAGAAATAGTAGACTTCATCCAAAAAAAAGTAAATTAATGATATTGGAGGAACAATGATGGAAAATATTTTAGAAGGTATAAAAAAAGGAAATGAAAGGGCAATAGCCCAGGCTATTACTATGATAGAAAATAATCGTGAGCAAGGGGCTGAATTATTAAAAAAATTGTATAGTAAAACAACCTTTGCTTATTTAGTGGGAATTACTGGTCCGCCTGGCTCTGGAAAAAGTACTTTAACAGATAAGATTGTAGGGCGCTGGAGAGAAAAGGGTTTAAAGGTGGCAGTTATAGCTATTGATCCTACCAGCCAATTTAGTGGTGGCGCTTTATTAGGAGATAGAATAAGGATGTCTAATGTAAGTACTGATAGAGGAGTTTTTATCAGAAGTATGGCAACTAGAGGTAGTCTGGGAGGTCTTAATCCAGCTATTTATGATACTGTATTACTTCTTTCGGCAGCTGGCTATGATTATATTTTAATAGAAACAGTTGGCGTAGGACAAAATGAAGTTGATATAGTTGATCTGGCTGATACTACTCTTGTAGTTACAGTACCAGAAGCAGGTGATGAGATTCAAACCTTTAAAGCAGGTCTGATGGAAGTAGGAGATCTTTTTGTTCTCAATAAATCTGACAGGCCTGGTGTTGATAAAATGCAGTTAACATTAGAACAAATGATTAGCTTAGCTGATAAAAAAGGGTGGGAACCTCCTATTATAAAAACTGTTGCTACCAAAAAAAGGGGAATTAACAGGTTAACTAATAAAATAGAAGAACATAAAAATTACTTAGAGGAGAGCCAGTTATTAGAAAATAATAGAGAGGAAGTTATGAGGAGACAGCTGGTTAATCTTCTTGAAGAAAAAGTATTGGCAAGAATAGTCAATCCTATAAAAAATTCACAAGAATTTAATAATAAACTACGGAAAATACAAAAAGTAGAAAAAGACCCTTATACAGCTGCTGAAGAGTTATTGGCAGATAAATTTAAAATTTAATTAATAAAAGGAGGTGTATTTTATGCGCAATAAAAAAGTAGAACATATTGGTATTGCAGTAAAAGATCTCGATGAAACTATGAGTTTTTATGATTATGTTTTAGGTTTAGAAAAACTAAGTGTAGAAACTGTTGAATCTCAGGGAGTTAATATTGCTTTTTTTCAGACTGGGGAAACTAAAATTGAATTATTAGAACCTATAGATAATGATAGTCCTATTGCTAAGTTTATAGATAAAAGAAGTGAAGGGATTCATCATATGGCAATTGAAGTGGAAGATATTGAAGCCAAAATAAAAGATATGAAAGAAAAAGGAGCAAACTTTATCGGTGATGAACCTACAGAAGGTGCAGATAATATGAAAGTTATTTTTGTCCACCCTAAATCTACAAATGGAGTTTTGCTCGAGTTATGTGAACCTATAGGAGAGGGGGACAAATAAATGTCAACAGAAAAGAAACATGAAGAATTAAGAGAAAGAAAAGAGAAGATAAAAAAAGGCGGAGGAGAAAAGAGAATAGAAAAACAACATAAAAGAGGAAAAAAGACCGCCAGAGAAAGAATAGAATATCTTCTTGATGAAGGAAGCTTTAATGAACTGAATATGTTTTTAGAAAATAGAAGTACCTCCCTTGGTATGGATGAAAAAGAAGTACCAGGAGAAGGAGTAGTAGTAGGTTATGGAACAATAAATGAAAGATTAGTATATGTCTTTGCCCAAGACTTCACAGTGATGGGCGGTTCACTGGGAGAAGCCCATGCCCAGAAGATAGAAACAGTAATGGATCTCGCCTTAAAAAATGGAGCTCCTGTTATCGGCCTAAATGACTCAGGCGGAGCCCGCATAAATGAAGGAGTAGATGCCCTGGATGGTTATGGAGAAATATTTTACCGTAATACAAAAGCCTCAGGGAAAATACCACAAATTTCAGCAATACTGGGCCCATGTGCTGGAGGAGCAGTCTATTCACCAGCAATAACTGATTTTATCTTTATGGTAGAAAACACAAGTAAGATGTTTATCACCGGCCCAGGAGTAATAAAATCAGTAACAGGAGAAGAAGTATCAGCTGAAGAGTTAGGTGGAGCAATGACTCATAATCAGATAACCGGAGTAGCTCATTTTCTCCAGGATAGTGAAGAAGAAACTCTAGATAATATAAGAAAACTATTAAGCTATATACCTGATAACTATAAAGAAGAGCCACCTAAATTTAAAGTAGAAGATAAGCCAGGAAGAAAAAATAAAAATCTAAAAGATATAGTTGATCCTAACCCACAAAAAGCCTATGATGTAAGAGATGTAATAGATGAAATAGTAGATAAAGAAACATTTTTTGAAGTACAACCTCATTATGCTCAGAATGCAGTAGTAGGATTTGCTAGAATGAAGGGAAGATCAGTAGGTATAGTAGCCAACCAGCCAAATCATCTGGCCGGAACTATGGATATAGATGCTTCTGATAAGATGTCCAGATTCATAAGATTTTGTGACAGCTTTAATATTCCGATAGTAACTCTGGTAGATGTGCCAGGATTTTTACCAGGAACAGAACAGGAATATGGAGGAATAATAAGGCATGGAGCTAAAGTATTATATGCCTATTCAGAAGCAACAGTGCCGAAGATAACCTTGATTATGAGAAAAGCTTATGGAGGAGCCTATGTAGCAATGGGTAGTAAATCAGTGAGAGCTGACTTAGTCTATGCCTGGCCTATCTCAGAAATAGCAGTAATGGGACCAAAGGGAGCAGCAAATGTAATCTATAGAAAAGAGATAAAAAAGGCAGAAAATCCAGAAGAAAAAAGACAGGAAAAAATAGATGAATACAAAGATAACTTTGCCAATCCCTATATAGCAGCCAAAAGAGGTATGGTAAATGATGTAATAGAAATGGAAGAAACAAGAGCAAAAATAATAAACGGGCTAGAAATGCTGCAAAACAAAAAAGAAGAACCAGAAGATAAAACTCACGGTAATATACCATTATAGGGAAAGGTGATAAATAATGGGAAAATATATGATAGGAGTACAGCTTTTAATAATAGGTTTAGGGACAGTATTGCTATCACTATTTTTGCTTTCTATTTTTCTTAGAATATCTGGTAAATATATAAATGAAAGTGAAAAAAGGAAAGCAGAAAAAAAAGAAATAGCAAAAACTGAAAGTGATACTGGAAGTAACAAGGGAGAAACTAAGGCTGATAATAAACTTAAAGGAAAAAAGGCAGCAGCTATATCAGCAGCAGTTTATCAATTTTTAGATGATGATAAAGACTATAGAATAATTTCAATCAAAAAAAGTGATAATTCCTGGAAAAGCTAGAAAGGGGGAAGATAAACTTGCGCAAACTTAAAATAAGAGTAGATGGAGAAGAATATATGGTAGAAGTAGAAGAGGTAGATGGAGATAGCAGTCAAAGTAGAAAGAAAGCTCCTAAAACAACAAGAACAAAAAGAAAAACCATGCCAAAAGCAAAACAAAAAACAAAAGAAAAAAATCCAGCAGCTTCTGGAGATATAAAGGCACCTATGCCTGGTAAAATCCTTGAGGTGAAAACAGCAGAAGGTAGTGAGGTAAAAACAGGAGATATACTTTTAGTGCTGGAAGCAATGAAAATGGAAAATGATATAACAGCCCCAAACACAGGAGTTGTAAAAGAAATCAAGGTAAATGAAGGTGAAAATGTAGAAGCAGATGATATATTAGTTAAAATGGAGTAGGGGGATTAGGGATATGTTAGATAAAATAACTTTATTTTTACAGTCAACTGGATATCTAAATCTTAGTTATGCTCAGATGATAATGTTTATAATCTCGATGGTCTTACTCTATCTAGCAGTGGCTAAAGAATATGAACCATTACTTTTAGTGCCAATAAGCTTTGGGATGATGTTAGTTAATCTACCTCTAGGAGATTTAATGGCAGCTCCAGAAAATGGTCAGATAGGAGGACTGCTCTATTATCTCTATCAGGGGACAAAACTTGGTATTTACCCACCACTTATCTTTATGGGAGTAGGAGCTTGGACAGATTTTGGGCCGATGATAGCCCAACCCAAGACTATACTTCTGGGAGCGGCAGCACAATTTGGTATCTTTGCCACCATCTTTGGAGCACTATGGTTAGGATTTTCACCTGCTGAAGCAGGTGCAATAGGTATTATCGGTGGAGCAGATGGACCGACAGCAATATTTGCTTCTTCTCAATTAGCACCACATCTTCTAGGCCCAATAGCTGTGGCAGCCTATTCTTATATGGCATTAGTACCAATAATTCAGCCGCCGATAATGAAGTTTTTTACAACTAAAGAAGAAAGACAGGTAGAGATGAAGCAATTAAGACCGGTAGGTAAAAAAGAAAAAATGATCTTTCCGATAGCAGTAACAGTATTGGGAGGTCTTTTAGTACCATCAGCACTACCTCTGCTTGGAAGTTTAATGTTTGGTAACTTGATGAGAGAGGTAGGAGTTGTGGATAGATTATTACATACAACTCAAAACTCATTAATGAATATAGTAACGATCTTTTTAGGACTGACAGTAGGAGCGACAGCAAGTGCAGAAGCATTTTTAAATCCAGAAACACTTGGCATCTTACTTTTAGGACTGATAGCGTTTAGTATGGGAACTACAACTGGAGTACTTTTAGGTAAAGTAATGTATAAGGTGAGTGGAGGGAAGATAAATCCACTTATTGGAGCAGCAGGGGTTTCAGCAGTACCGATGGCAGCAAGAGTTGTCCAGAAGGTAGGACAGGAAGAAAATCCTTCTAACCACCTTTTAATGCATGCTATGGGACCTAACTTTGCTGGTGTGATTGGTTCGGCTATCGCTGCTGGAGCTATTATTGCTATTTTAGGTTGATGTCTTTTAACTAATTTTATTGATGTATTTGCTTTGATTAAATCGATTTTTCTTAATTTATTTGCTTAATTTAAAAGGCGAGATTTAAATAAAAATAATCAAAAATAAGAGTAAGTTTTTAAAAAAACAAGGGGGATAATAAAAATGGAAATTTATGAAGTAGTAAAACATCAGATTAATAATGCAGCTGAAGCTATGGGGTTAAGTGAAAAGATAAAAACAATTATTTCAGAACCAATGAGAACAATGGAAGTTTCAATACCAGTAGAGATGGATGACGGAAATGTAAAAGTATTTAAAGGATACCGCTGTCAACACAATAATGTCTTAGGCCCTACAAAAGGTGGAGTTCGTTTTCACCAGGATGTAAATGAAAATGAAGTTAAATCACTTGCTGCCTGGATGACTGTTAAATGTGCAGTAGTAAATATTCCTTATGGTGGCGGAAAAGGTGGAGTTGAATGTGATCCCACTAAAATGTCAGAAAATGAAGTTGAAAAAATAGCTAGAGAATATTTTAGATTAATAGAACCAATAGTAGGTCCAGAAAAAGATATACCTGCTCCAGATGTTAATACTAATGGTCAGGTAATGGGCTGGTTCTATGATACTTATAGTAAAATGCATAATGAAAACACACCAGGTGTTATAACTGGTAAACCTCCTATTTTAGGTGGAATAGAAGCAAGGTCGGGTGCTACTGGTAGAGGAGTAATGCATACTATTGTTAATTTATTTGAAAAATTAGAGCAGGATTTAGCCGGGCAAAAAGTAGCTATTCAAGGCTTTGGTAATGTAGGAAGTTCAGCAGCAGAACTACTAAAAGAAAAAGGATGTAGTATTGTGGCAGTTAGTGATGTGTCAGGTGGAATTTATGATCCTGAAGGTTTAGATGTTGATGATGTAATAAATTATGTAGGTGAAGAAAGAAACTTATTAGAAGGTTATAATAAAGATGGAGTTGAACATTTAGATAATAAAGAGATATTATGTGTAGATACAGATATTTTAATTCCAGCAGCTTTAGAAAACCAGATTACAAAAGAAGTGGCTAAAAATTTAAAAGCAAGTATAATCGTAGAAGCAGCTAATGGTCCAACTACAATTGAAGGAGAAAAAATTCTTGCTGAAAGAGAAGTAATAGTACTACCTGATGTTTTAGCTAATGCTGGAGGAGTAACAGTATCTTACTTTGAATGGGTACAAAACTTATATAATCATTATTGGACAGAAGAAGAAACAAATACAAAATTAAAGAAAATCATGAAAGATGCCTTTAATGCAGTATATGAAAAATATGAAAATAATGATGTAATGATGAGAACTGCTGCATATATGGTAGCTCTTGAAAGATTAGAAGAAGGTATAGAAGCTAGAGACTGGGTTAAGTAAATAGAAATTAACAATTTATAATTAGCTATAAAAGAATACAATTAATTTAGGAAAAGCCTTGAAAAGGGCTTTTCCTTTATATTAGTTATATTTGTAAAAAAGTAACTTGACTAATCTTGAGTAATATAGTAGGATATTAATAAGGAGAAAGTTGAGTAAATTAATATGTTTAATCTTGTGAATGTAAATTATATTTAATAAAGGGGTTGTTATAGATGGATAAAAAATTATTAAAAATAAAAAATCTTTCTTCCCAAGTAGAAGAGGAAAAGATATTAAAAGGTATTGATATGGAAATGAATAAAGGAGAAATTCATGTTTTGATGGGGCCTAATGGTGCAGGTAAATCTACCCTTGCTAATGTATTAATGGGTCATCCCGAACATGAAATCACAGATGGAGAAGTTAATTTTGAAGGAGAAAAAATAAATGATTTGGCTGTAGATAAAAGAGCTAAAAAAGGTATTTTTCTGTCATTTCAATATCCAGAAGAAATACCAGGAGTGACAGTTGAGAATTTCTTAAGGACAGCTAAATCTGCTGTAACTGGTGAAGAACAAAGTATTTTTGATTTTAAGTTTTTACTTGAAGAAAAGATGGAACTACTTGATATAAATAAAGAATATGCAGAAAGATATTTGAACAAAGGTTTTTCAGGTGGAGAAAAAAAGAAAAATGAAATTCTACAGATGGCAGTTTTGGATCCTAAATTAGCAATTTTAGATGAGACTGATTCCGGTCTTGATGTCGATGCAGTAAAAACTGTGGCAACAGGTATCCAAAAATTGGCTTCAGATGAAAATGGAATTATGATTATAACCCACCATAACCGTATTTTAGATTATATAGATGTCGATTATGTCCATGTTCTAATTGATGGTAAAATTGTTAAATCTGGCGACATGGAACTTGCTAAAGACATTGAAGAAAATGGTTATGAAGATTTAAAAAAAGAAGTAGAAGAAAGTAGTTATTGTTAGGAGGTAAATTTTATGAGTGAAAACCAAGTTGATCTTAATGAAATAGATAGAAGTATTCATGATACCAAAAATGATAGTGATTACAGTAATCGAGCTAAGATTGGTTTAACCCCAAAAATCATTAGAGAAATATCAGAAGAAAAAAATGAACCGGAGTGGATGACGAATTTTCGTTTGAAAGCTTTAGATATTTATCAAAACAAACCTATACCTGATTGGGGAGCAGATATTTCCGATCTAGATATGGATGAAATTTTGACATATATAAAAGGTGAAGGAGAAATTCAAAATGATTGGGAAGAAGTTCCTGAAGATATAAAAAATACTTTTGATTCTCTAGGAATTCCGGAAGCTGAAAAAGAATCTTTAGCAGGTGTAGGGGCCCAGTATGATTCAGAAGTGGTCTATCAAAACTTAAAAGAAGATTTAGTAGAACAAGGTGTTATTTTCATGGATATGGAAAGAGCACTAAAAGAACATGAAGATATTGTTAAAGAACATTTTATGCAGTTAGTTCCTCCAAATGATCATAAATTTGCAGCTTTACATGGGGCTGTCTGGTCAGGAGGTTCCTTTGTTTATGTTCCCAAAAATGTAGAAGTCGATATACCTCTACAATCATATTTCAGATTAAATGCAGCAGGTGCTGGTCAGTTTGAACACACTCTTATTATATTGGAAGAAGGTTCTAAGGCTCATTTTATTGAAGGGTGTTCAGCTCCAAAATATTCTGTCAATAACCTTCATGCCGGTACTGTTGAATTATTTGTAAAAGAAGGAGCAGAACTACGTTATAGTACTATTGAAAACTGGTCCAAAAATATGTATAATCTTAATACTAAAAGAGCTATTGTTGAAAAAGATGGTTTAATAGAATGGGTTTCTGGGTCATTTGGTTCAAAGGTATCTATGCTTTATCCTATGAGTATTTTAAATGGTAAAGGGGCTAGAGCTGAATATACAGGTATTACTTTTGCAGCTGAAGATCAATATCTTGATACAGGGGCTAAAGTTGTTCATGCAGCGCCTCACACAAGTTCAAATATTAATGCACGATCTATAGCTAAAGGCGGTGGTCATGCATTTTATCGGGGACTTTTGAAAGTTACCGATTCTGCTGATCATTCAAAATCTACAGTTTCCTGTGAATCCTTAATGTTAGACAATGAATCAAAATCGGATACTGTTCCAGTAATGGATTTAAATACAGATGATATAGATATTGGACATGAAGCAAAGGTTGGACGAATCAGTGAAGAGGCTATTTTTTATTTGATGAGTCGAGGTATTAGTGAAGAAGAAGCTAAAGCGATGATAGTTAGAGGTTTTGTGGAACCTATTGCTAAGGAATTACCTTTAGAATATGCAGTGGAATTAAATAATCTGATTAATATGGAATTAGAAGGAAGTATAGGATAGGTGATATTATGTATAGAAAAGAATATTTAGAAAAAAAATCAATGTTTGACGGGTTAATAGTAGAAAATGTTATTGATGGTAATGTTGCTGAGTCTAAACTGAATGAAATTATTGAGAAATTTGATGCTATTGAAGATAATAAAGAATTAAAAAATATACTAGAATCTAAAAAGCAAGATTTTTTTAAAAATGGGGTTTTCATTAAAGCTCCTGCAGGTAAAAAATATGAAACTCCTTTTGAATTGAATTATGACAAAAATTATGATAACAATGAATTAAATGATAACAATTTAATTGTAGCTGAAGCTAATAGTGAATTAAATTTGGTAGTTGATTACAAAAATAATGATAAAGAAGTTGTTCATAAAGGTTTAAATAGAATTTTAGTAAAAGAAAATGCTGTTGTTAATTTTATAAAAGTTCAAAGATTAAATGATAAAAGTCAAAATTATGATGCAAATTTATCGATTGTTGAAAATAGTGGTAAAATAAACTGGATTTCTATAGAATTGGGAGCTAAAGAAACTACTGCCAGTAATTTTAATCTCTTAGAATCTGAAAGAAGTCAAGCGGATATTAAGACTATTTATTTTGGAGATGGAGAAAGAAAACTTGATTTAAATTACACTGTACAGCATTTTGGTCGCCATAGTAAAAGTGATATTGAAAGTAGAGGAGTACTAAAAGATAAAGCACAAAAAGTATTTCGAGGAAATCTACATTTTAAGAAAGAGGCAAAAGAAGCGGATGGTTCAGAAAAGGAGCATGTGCTTTTAATGGATAAAACAGTAGAATCTGATTCAATACCTGCTCTTTTTACAGAAGAAGACAATGTACAGGGAGAACATGCAGTTAGTGCTGGCCAAATAGATGAAAACAGTTTATTTTATTTAATGAGCAGGGGCTTTACAGAAGTGGAAGCTAAAAAGCTTTTAGTTGAAGCCGCTTTTAATCCTATTTTTGATCAGATCCCACTTAATGATCTTAAAGGGAGTGTTATGAATGAAGTCAAAAGGAAGCTTGAATAG
>Ga0207414_1001058_pt1 | contig 10591 bp, 5 predicted proteins | sample PonA231FremontCA_2_FD_187269 | JGI IMG/M metagenome (GOLD analysis project Ga0207414, IMG submission 187269) | Marine sediment microbial community from Fremont, CA, USA - Pond A23 Sediment 1 (SPAdes) | ecosystem: Environmental > Aquatic > Marine > Unclassified | place: USA: Fremont, California... | reverse complement strand
TAGCTTTCAGGCCATCTGCAGTGCTCTGAAAATTAACATTAATATCCTCAAAGTAACCTAAATCATAGACTGCCTCCATATCTTCTCTGAGTTGAGTCCGATCATATTCTCCACCGATCTCACTCTCAATTACAGCCATTATCTCTTCTTCAGAAACATTTTCATTTCCTTCAATAACTATGTCAGCCAGAATGTCTTCTGCCTGAACATTTTCAGCACCTAAGGTTATTGTTACTACTAATGTTAGAACCAAAATTCCTAGAGCAAACTTTTTCATTAACTTATCCTCCTTTGACCGTCTAAAATTCAATAGTCGTTTCAATTGAAAGTGAAAAATCACCTGGGCCATAAAATGTTCCATCTAGAACTGTCCTATCTGTTATATCATATTCAAATGAAATATCAGTTTCCTGTTCATCAGCCCTAATTCTACTTGAACCTTCAATATATAACCTATCTGTTAAATTTTTACCTATATATAGGGAGACCTCCTGGTCCCAGCCTAATTCATTGGTTACAATCTCAAAACGATCTAGTGCAAATGCACTTCTAATTTCACTCTGAATATTACCTACAATCTCTAGTTGGAAAGTATCACTTAAAAATCTAAAAAATTCCTGCTGGGCAATCTGAAATACATTTAAATCTTCACCGGCAAGGGCTCCACCAATTCCACCTCTTCTTGCCAATAGTGCAATAATCTCCTGCTCCTCCATTTCAGGATCAGAAGCAAAAGACAGGTTTAAATTAGTAGCCAGGCCATCAAGCCTTACAAATACATCTGTATTTTCATTTCTAGTTGAAGCCCTGACTGTTACATCAGGGATAATACCCTGCCTTCTTCTAAAGTTAAGTCTGGCTGAATCAAGACTAAAGCGGTTGTTATAATAGAAGATTGTCCCCTGACTTGAAGAAATCTGCCCATCTATCAGAAAATCATCCTGATAAAGAAGTCTTAAGTTCCCTCTCTGTATTAAGATTTCAGCGTTTTCATGATTAAAATAATTATTATTCCCGATATTCACCTGCAAATCAAGCTCAGGCTGAAACCTTCCTTCAGCAAATGGATCATAGTCTTCATCAACATCATCTTCTGGGGCAAAATCTTCAGGAACTACAGCATTTAAATTATTTAAATTTAAATCTCCAGTAATAAGAGGCTCATATAATGGCCCTGATAAATTTAAACTGCCATCAAGATCAGCTGAACTTCCAATGTATTCAAATGGAACTGAACTGGCAGTAAGATCTAATTCCCAAAAATTATCCATCTCAACCAAATTGATCAAACCTGAAAGTTCAAAGCCACCACCATTATAATCTCCAATAAAATTATTAACCTCTACTTGAGCACCAGCGAAATCCAGGTTCCCTTCTAGACTTAGAGTTTCCGGCTGGCCAAAGTTTAACTCATTCAAACTTAATTGTAACTGGCCTTCAAGATCTGGTTCTTCTAAACTCCCGGTAAAATCAACCTGGCCATCCAGCCGTCCCTCCACCAGTTCAACTTCTGGAAAAAATCCTGCAATCGGGTTAAGTGGAAATTCCTGGGCTCTTAGTTGAAAATTACTGGCTTCTGGATTTGAAATATTAACTTCTCCATTTAATTTTATATTCTCACCACTGGCTGCAACTAACTCCTGCTCAACTTCAAGATTCTCCTGAACGTCTCCAGAAACTCGACCTGAGATCTGACTTAAACGATACTGATTAATCTGAAAATCTCTGATTGTTGTTTCCAGGTTTATTTCTGGCCCATCCAGAGGACCATAGACAGTCCCAATTAATTCTAGATTACCATCTATACTAACATCTGGCCCTAAAAAGTCACAGAGCCAGTCAAAACCTAAATCAATCCCTACCAGAGAAAGATCATAATCTTCACCAATCCAGCCCCGGAGGTTTAATCTGCCTAAATCGGAAACATCGCTATCGGCATCAACATCGACTGCAAGTTGCCAGTCATCAAGGCCTCCTGTTACTTCAAGCCTTCCACTAAAATAATATTCCAGAGATGGGACATCCAGGTCGAATGATTCAACATAATGAGGAAGTTCAACTTGATCAAAATCAATCTGAAGATCCAGTTCAGCCTCATCTAATATGTTATCAACTTTTCCATTAATAATAAAGTCGCCTGAACCAGGCTCCCAGTTAATCCCCTCGGTTATTAAATCGCCCTCTTCAAGTTCTGCTTTTCCTGCCATTTTTCCTAACTCATAGCCATCATAGATTAAATTAACAAGTTCGAGATCGGCATAGCCCCAGGGATTATCATAACTTCCTCCAGCTTCACCAGAAGCTGTCAGTCTTCCCTTTATATTCTCAAATTCTGAACCATCCAGCTTTGATAAGCGATAGTCATTAAAAGCATAATCTATATAAAAAATATCACTAAATTCTCCATATTCTATCACAAAAACTGCTTCTTCTTTCTCCATTCTTAAATCAAGTACCTGAAAAGGTTCGCCTTCCGCCCAGTAAAAATCAGAACTGCTATTTTCAAACTCAAAGACTTCATCCCCTAGAGGCAGAGATGTGCTTCTCGACCTTGCAGTTGCATTTACTGTTGGAGCATCCAGGCTTCCATTAAGATCTACATGACCGGCTAAATCACCAACTAGCGGCAGTGAAATATCAAAAATTTCATTAATATATTCATAGGTCAGTTCTTCTATCTCTAGTCTGGCATCGATTAATGGCAGGCTGTTATCTCCATTTAATACAGGAGAAAAATCAAGTTGTCCATCAGCTATCATCTCAGCAGACCGACTGGTAAAATCAAGATTTTCTACAAATAATAATTCCTCTGCCGGGTTATAATTTAAATGGCCATGTCCATCAGAAACTTCAACTCCAAAAAATTCAGCCTCAGCTAGCCAGAGTTCCAGATCCAGAATTGGCTCAGAAAAACTACCGTCAATATTTCCAATAATCTTCGAATTACCCTGTATTTCCTGGTCTAGATCTGCCATTCCAGAAATTTCTTCTAAGACAAGATCATCTAAAATCAATTCTAATTCAAGCTCTTCTTTTAACAGATCAACCCCACCGGCCAGGTCAAAACTTCCTGCTGAACTCTCTCCACTAGCAGGGCCAATTTCCAGAAAACCATCTTTAAGCCAGAAATTAACCCAGGGAGAATTTATTGTAAAGTTATCTACTTCTATCTCTTCAGACAATAACTGGCCTGATAAGACCAACTCTTCTAAATCAAAACCTCTGCCTGCCCCAAAGATTTCAGCAGAAACACTATCATCTATTGTTAAAAAATCACTTTCAAAATCAAAAAAACTATTTATTGTATTCACTTTAAATTGATTGGCTTCAAGATTAAAACTAAACTCCTCAGTTTCAGGAATAAAATAACCATTTCCAGTAATTATATCATTAAGATTTAAATCTGTTAGCTGAAATTCATTATTCTGCCAGGCCAACTTTACTGAACCATCATAGCTGGTCTCAGAATTAACTGGCTGAAGATTAAATATATCAATATTTCCTTCAAACCATAGCTCTTCTTGATAGCCACCAGATAAATTGATCTCAACTGGTAACACCCCTGTAAGCGATTCATCCATAACTTTTTTGAATTTATTTATCTCTCTGTTATTTTCAGCTGCCAGGTCTAAATATTTATTTAAATCATCAGTTCCAGCCTCCAGGTCAAAATAAAATTCAGGACCGTTTTCAACTAAATCAACTAATCCATTTAATTTAATCTCTTCATTCTCAAAAAGTCTAAATTCTAGTTCAGGAATTAACAATTGATTATCCGCTAAACTATAACTGAATTTTTGACTTAAAGCTTGTAATTCAATAGGATTTAACATTCCATCCGCTTGAAAATAAATATTACTCAGACTGGTCTCACCCTGAATTAATAAATCTCTGACCTGATTAGATTCTCCTGAGATTGACAGATCAATCTTCTGACTGCCATTTAATTCAAACTCATCCAATCCATATCTACTGGTTATCCTGTCAGCCAACCTATTAAACTGGCCCATTGAAGGAATTTCAATATTACTATCAACTTCCCATTTCTCACCATCTAGGACTGCTGAAAAACCTCCTGAAAGAGAAATTTCTGGAACTAATAACTCTTCCCATTCATCCTCAGCATATATCAATTTCTCAATTTCAAGATTATTAAAATTAACATCTCCAGTAAAATTAGTTTTAACCTGCTGGTTATCTTCAATAATCATTTCAAAAATATCAGGCCTAATATTTACAGATGAGCTGCCCTCACTATAATCAATCGAGCCACCATCAACCACAATTCCTGCGCCTATAGGTAAATAAGGCAAAGATTCCCAGATGGAATCATAATCAATTACAGATGACCCAGCCAGATCAATCCTGGCAAATTTTAATAAATCCCTTTCTGGAAACTCTAAATCAATAACAGGCTCAACCAATCTGGTTTTACTAATACTTTGCGCCAGAGAACCAGTCAGATCAAACCTAAGGTCTTCATTAAAAAAATTAGCAATAAAAAGACCTAAATCATAATATAACTCCAGTTCCTCTAGTTCAAACTCAAACCGGCCATCTCTATCCACAACAGTTAAATCTGTAAAGGTAATCCTATTAATCGGAAAAAATGAAGCTTCTTCATATTCTATATCAACATTTAAAGCTGATTCAACCCTTAATAATGTAACAAACTGCCATCGGGAAAAATCTCCAGGCTCATAAAAATGATAAGGGATGGCCATTAGAATCAAGAGCAATACTAAAATTATAAATATTTTTTTCCAGCTCATATTATAGCCCCCCTTAACATAAAATTAACCTGGACCGAGCGGTGAGGGGCTGCTCCAGGCTATAAATATAACTGCAGCCTTTTTTAATTCCGCCCTGGATTAAATGATTCAACATCGGCTGATTCTGATCTATTTGAACTTTTATTTGATTCAAGCTCTTCATAATCTTGGTATTCCTCATCACTATCCTGATCTGGATTTTCAATCATAAAATCTAAATAAAGATTCCCCTCTAACACATAATCGGTCTCAATCACTTCTCTTAGAGGATCTTCTTGAATCTGTTCAACTGGAACCTCTTTAGGTGCTTCACCTTCGTCAGGTCCAGGTCTCCCATTATCTCCATCTTCTGTTTCAGGTTCTTCTAACTCTGGCTCATCTTCTGCCTCCTTTTCAGGCGCAGGAGCAGCAGGAAAACCAGGATAGACTTCAAGTACTAGATCATTATTTTTGGGTCGATCAAGGAATTCTTCAAGTTGTTCTTCAAAACTGGCAAAGCCAACTGCAGAAGTATTTAATTCTACCTGATAGTTATCAAAATCATTATTACCAGAATTATAATAACTAAAACCATCGCCACTCATTACTGACATACTGGTCGGCCCTGGTTCCATATCCTCTGGTAATGAAAGGGTAAACTCAAATTCAAAGGATTCCTGCCTATAAGGCCTCAGGGCTACTTTTATATCCAGTTCATCCCCTGGGTAAATCTTATCTTCATTTTGGATCTCTAATTTTTCAATCAAAGCAACCTCAACTTTATCTTCAACATCTACAGTAAAATTAATATCTATTATATTAACTTCTTTGAATGAGTTCTGATTAATAATCCTAATTAATTCCTGTAATTCTGATAAACTTCTGCTAGCAATATCATCTCTACTATAAAAAACATTTTCTCTTTCAATAGTTAGCCCTGGCAGATTGTTCCCAATTATCTCAATTTTAGTTTTTGCCAGGCCAGAACCAATTCTATCCAAACCAGTATCAATTGACTGTAATGCTATCGTTGGCACCAGAGATGTTAAAAGATCTTCATCATTGATAATCTGGACAGCAATATTTGTTTCTTTGCCTCTTTTATGATCATTAATATCAATGCTAAAAGGCACTACTTCTGGATAGACATCAAGTTCCCCGCCAATACCTGCACCTCTGTCCTGGCGAATCATGCCCAGGGGCCTTCCAACTGGAGAACCTAGTTTAAATGGTTCTTTTCCAGGAATAATCTGACTAATTCTAGCCTGGGATAAGAAAAAATTAACCTCACCTCTATTGGTGAAGGGATGACCAAATGCCAGTATATTTGAATCATCTCGATAGGTTAAAGTCCCAATTGATGCCAGATTAATATCCCCTCTGGCCATCTGAACTGCAACAGAGCTGCCTGGTTGAAGACCAGGATAATATTGATTACCTGAGTCAGGATCAGTATCGTCTCCGCCTGGTATCACCTTAAAATCAGCAGACATATAATTATTCAGATCATTTTCCAGACGATCTAAACTTCTGCCTGAAATACCACTTATCATAATCGGCGATCTTAATTCAGGAAGATTCTCCATATCACCAAACTCATATTTTTCTCCTGATTCAATAATCTCAAGCATTTCTTCTATAGGCGTAGCTAAAACATATCGGTTTTCTCCCTGAAACCAACCATAGGCAATAGCCCCAATAATTTTATCATCAATATAAAGAGGGCTTCCACTCATTCCAGAAGCAACCCCGTTAGTTTCATCAATCTTGTCGCCTTCAAGTCTGACCAGAATGAAATTCCGACCAGGTTCATAATTTCTCATCAGATCAATAATCTCAAACTCAAACTCTTCTATCTCTACCCCACGAAAAACTGTCCGTCCGTACCCAGTATCTCCAACTTCAAGCTCAGTATATGGCATGGTAGCAGAAGCTACCGGCAGAGAGATAAAGAAAAACAGAAGAAGAACAGTCAGGGGAAGTAATATTCTTTTTTTGAACAAGGATATCCAACCTTTCTCAGCTTAAACCGCTGATTTATTTATACGCTTTTCTTTTATTAAATAATACATCCTTTAATTCATCTATTTCTTCTATTGCCTGACCTGTTCCTTTTGCCACACAGGTTAAGGGATCGTCAGCTAAAAAGACTGGAATTTCTGTCTCCTTACTGATTAATTTGTCAAAATTATCAAGCAAAGATCCGCCTCCGGTCATAATTACTCCAGTATCCATAATATCAGATGCCAGCTCTGGTGGGGTCTGTTCCAAAACACTTCTTACAGCTTCAATAATTGTGGCAACGCTTTCACTTAAAGCTCCCTCTATCTCAGAAGCAGAAATTTCAACATTTCGAGGAAGACCTGACATCAAATCCCGGCCTCTGACTTCCATGGTTTTCTCCTCTAAGACCAGAGCCGCACCTATCTCAAATTTTATTTCCTCTGCAGTTTTTTCACCGATAACCATATTATATTTTTCTCTAACAAATCTACAGATATCTCCATCTAGCTGGTCGCCACCCATTCTTAAGGATTCACTGACAACAATTCCCCCCAGGGAGATAACAGCTATTTCTGAGGTACCTCCACCGATATCTATTATCATACTTCCAGTCGGTTCAGCAACAGGCATCCCGGCACCAATAGCTGCAGCTAAGGCCTCTTCAATCAAATAAGTTTTACGGGCCCCTACCTGGTTACAGGCTTCTTCAACTGCCCGCCGTTCAACCTCAGTAATCCCTACAGGGATACAGACCATAACCTCTGGTTTAAAAATCGGCCTTTTACTGACTGTTTTTTCTATGAAATGTTTCAGCATCATCTCAGTAACTTCAAAATCAGCTATTACACCATCTTTAAGAGGTCTAATAGCCACTATATTTCCTGGAGTTCTTCCTAACATTCTTCTGGCTTCTGTTCCAACTGCCAGCGGTTTATTAGTATCCCTATTAACAGCCACAACAGAGGGTTCCTGTAAGACAATTCCTTTTCCCTTTTGGTATACCAGCACATTTGCAGTTCCTAAATCAATTCCTATTTTTTGCGAAAAGTTAAACATAATATAATATAGTCCTCCTATTTTTTATAGCTTAAGCAGTAGAAACATTGCTAACTGGCTCTCTTTGAATTACCGCACCAATGCCCTGTAATTTATCTACAATATTTTCATAACCTCTTTCAACATGACTGATCTCATTAACAATTGTTAAGCCTTCAGCTGCTAAACCAGCAATAATCAAAGCTGCTCCAGCCCTTAAATCAGTAGCTTCTACTTCAGCTCCCTGTAATTTAGAAGGATGAACTAAAGCAGTATGGCCATCAAGCTTAATCTTGGCTCCCATCCTGGCAAGCTCATCGATATGAGCAAATCTATCTTCCCAGACAGTTTCAGTAACTACCCCTGGTTCGCTAGCCTGGGTAAGCATTACCATCATCTGAGCCTGTAAATCTGTTGGGAATCCTGGGTAGGGCAGAGTTTTAATATCAACAGAATTTAAACTTTCAGGAGCTGAAATCCGGACACCAGAAATATCTTCTTCTAATTCAACTCCCATTTCTGTCAATTTAGCCAGGAGAGGTTTTATATGTTCTACAAGCACATTCTTTACATATACATCCTCACCGATAATTGCACCAGCAATAATAAATGTTCCAGCCTCAATCCTATCAGGAATAATCCTGTGCTCCTGACCTCTAAGTTTATCGACACCTTCTATTCTAATAATATCAGTCCCGGCACCTTTGATATTAGCACCCATCACAGTTAAATAGTTTGCCAGATCTATAATCTCAGGTTCCCGGGCTGCATTTTCTATAATAGTCTTACCCTCTGCCCGAGTAGCTGCTAACATAATATTAACTGTTGCTCCGACACTGGGATAATCAAGATAAATCTTATTCCCTTTAAGGTTTTCTGCTTTTACCTCAACATTACCATGCTCAATATTAACCTCTGCTCCTAAAGCTTTAAAACCTTTAAGATGAAGGTCAATTGGACGATTGCCTATATTGCAGCCTCCTGGAAGACTGGTTCTTGCTTTGCCTTCTTTAGCCAGCATTACCCCTAATAAATAATAAGAAGCCCTTAATTTTCTAGCTAATTCTGGATCAGTTGAATAACTATTTACAGTTGAGGGATCAATCTCCATAGTATTATCTTTGAAATTAACCCTGGCCCCCATCTTTTCTAAAATAGCTGCCAGGTTTCTAACATCCCTCAAATCTGGAATATCTAACAATCTACTTTTTGTACCAGCAAGAAGGGCAGCTGAGATTATTGGAAGAGCTGCATTTTTAGCACCACTAACCTTAATTTCACCCTTTAATTTATTCTTGCCCTGTATGTAAAATTTATCCACCTTAAAATACTCCTTTCTGGTGTGAAAACATTTTTTAATTTAAACCAACCTCATATTTTTAGACCTACTTATACATTATAACTATTCTTGATTATAAGGTAAATTCCTCTAAAAATCCAGCCCTATTTAGTTATTACCTCAAATATCCTTAAATATAATGAAAAGGCCCTGCCTAAAATCAGAAGAGCAGAGCCTTTATGTAGTACTTTAGCATTATATTTCTTTTTTGTATTTATATGCAGCCAGACTAACAACTTTGTCCTTATTAATTATTTGCCCTGGAGCCTCTCTTTGTAATTCTGACGGAGTTCTCGCCTTCAAAGTCCAGTAATGCAAATTCCAGGCCATCGTTCTAAATAACTTTTTATATTTCTGATATATTTTATTATTTATGCTCAGACCAATAAAATCTGCAATATTACTCATTACAATATCAATATCTGTTAAATTATTAAGCTCAAAATATGTTATAATGAGTACAGTATTAAAATTTCGGCCCCTCAAATCAATTTCATTTTTAAGAAAATCCATAAACCTCTGAACCTCTTCATTAGGTTCAGGATAGAGATAATCATTAGCATACCAGATCTCATCAAAATCAATCTGATAAGTAGATATATCCGGTCTTTTTGACCTTTCCTCTTTGATTAACTCTGGGGACTCAATCATACTTAAATATATTTCATCTCCAGCAACTTCAATCATTCCTAATGACTTTGAATATTCAGCAAGAACCTCTACATACCAATCTTTTTCAAGATTATATTCATCAAGTTGGTTGATTTTTCTAATCACATCATCAATTTCAACAATTCCATAATAAATTAATATTCCAGTAGTCATTTTTATCAAATTACTATTGTAATAAACTTTTTCTTTTAAATCAATATTATTTTGAATAAGATCTTGCAATTTTTCTGATATAAGATCAGGCATATAGATCTGCACATCTTTTTCATCCCAATAAGCACAAATCAGACCATAATCCTGTAATGCTCCAATCAAAGTTGTTCCTACATCTGATTTATCAATTAGATAAAATCCCTCATTATAATGGGAAAGGGTTTTTAAAGGAGAATAGATCTCTTCAGTTAAGGAAAAAACCCAATCTTCAAGCTCTTCAGGGATTAATTCAACCAGGCTTTCAGCCAGATCCTCTTTATTCAACTGACTAAGCCCGGAAAAACCCCATTTCTTCCTAATCTCTGTTAGCTCTTCTTTAGTAAAATCCATTAATAATTTTTTATATTCATTTGTAGGATTATCTATATTAAAAAGAACCTGATTATTTTCCATATTCATATAAACTGCCTCCAGTATCTTTTTCTTTTCATATTTTTCCTTTCACAACTTAAGAATTCTATATGAAAATAAAGATTCCTGCCTGGAGCCAGTTTTTATTTAATCCTGGAAAAGAATTTAGTAAATCAAGATTTAAGTTCCTTTTCTACCATAACCTTTAAATTATGAATAATTTTAA
>Ga0207414_1001056_pt1 | contig 10598 bp, 12 predicted proteins | sample PonA231FremontCA_2_FD_187269 | JGI IMG/M metagenome (GOLD analysis project Ga0207414, IMG submission 187269) | Marine sediment microbial community from Fremont, CA, USA - Pond A23 Sediment 1 (SPAdes) | ecosystem: Environmental > Aquatic > Marine > Unclassified | place: USA: Fremont, California... | reverse complement strand
AATATCCGTGCCCGAACGCCACAGCTTGATGTGGCAAGATCATCCATGCTCGCGGCTGTCCCGCAAGATCCGTTGCGCCTGTCACTGTTTTGCGCCAGAACGCCGCAATGACGGATAAATATCGCGCGCTTCTTGTCCATCTGCTCACCGCCACGGGGGCTGTTTTTGCCATGCTTGCGCTGCTCGCGGCAGCGCAGGAAAAATGGTCGATCATGTTTCTCTGGCTGGTGGTGGCATTTGCCGTCGATGGCGTGGATGGGCCCTTGGCCCGCAAATACGATGTAAAAGTGAACGCGCCACGCTTTGACGGCGTGCTGCTCGATCTGATCATCGACTATCTGACCTATGTGTTCATCCCTGCCTTTGCCCTGTTCCAATCCGGCCTTTTGCCTGGCTGGATGGGGTGGTTCGCGATCATCACGATCACCTTCGCATCGGTGATGTATTTCGCGGATTGCCGGATGAAGATGCCCGACAATTCTTTTCAGGGCTTTCCGGGCTGTTGGAACATGCTTGTCCTCGTGCTTTTCGCGATAGAGCCGAATTTCTGGGTTTCACTGGCCATCGTCGCGATCCTGTCGGTAACGATGTTCCTGCCACTGAAATTCATCCATCCCGTGCGCACCGAACGCTGGCGCACCCTGTCGCTGCCCATCGCACTTGCGTGGACCTTCTTTGCCGGCTGGGCGGCCTGGGTAGATTTCCACCCCGAAAGCTGGGCGGTTTGGGGGTTGATCGCAACGTCCGTCTACCTGGTGCTGGTCGGAATCGTGCAACAGGTGGTCCCGGCCAAGCCGTCGTGACCGTCCCGCGCTGTCGCGGGGCTTCGGCGGGACGTCATCTAGCGCCCGGGCGGGCGGAAAGGCCCGTTGCACAGCGCGCTTGTCAGCAAACTGGGCGGTGTCGTGATCGCGCCGGCGCCACACTCCGGGTCCGGGCCAGACCGGCCCCGAAACACGTGTTGGCACTGGCCCGGATCGGGGCATCGAGGGCGGGATCACGCCTTTAGCCGGTAGCCGCGCCGGAAAAATGACCACGCCACGAAATTGATCGCCACCGTGCTGACAACCGCCACCACCGCGCCCAGCAGCGGGCTGCTGTCCGATACGCCGATCATGCCCCAGCGCACACCGTCGATCAGATAGAAGATCGGGTTGGCATGCGAGATATCGTTCAGAAGCGGCGGAAGCGCCTCGACCGAATAGAAGGTGCCCGACAGGAAGGCGAGCGGTGTCACGATGAAATTGGTGATCGCCGCCATCTGGTCGAACTTCTCGGCAAAAATACCGGCGACCATGCCGATCCCGGACAAAAGCGCACCCCCCACGACGACGAAAAAGAGCGCCGCCAAGGGCTGCTGCGGCACGATACCCAGAAAGACCCAGAGCGCCACTGCGATGGCAAGGGCCACCATCAACCCACGCGCGACCCCCCCGGCAAGGTAGCCGAGAACCAGCTCGCCCGCAGAGAGCGGCGGCATCAGCGTGTCGACGATATTGCCCTGGACCTTGGCCACCACGATCGAGGACGAGGTATTCGCAAAGGCGTTCTGGATCACCGTCATCATCAGGATGCCCGGCGCGATGAAGGTGGTGAAATCAACCCCCATCACATCCCCTCGGCGCGGTCCGATGGCGATGGTGAAAATCAGCATGAACAGCCCGGCCGTGACCACCGGTGCCAAAAGCGTCTGGGTCCAGACATTGAGGAACCGCAGCACCTCGCGCTGGCCCAGCGTCAGCAGGCCCAGCCAGTTTACGCGCCCGAAACGGCGCTCCTTCGCGATCATCTGCCCGGTGTTCTGCATTCATGGCCTCTTGACGGTCTGCGCGGGTTGTAACTCTCCCGTGCATGATTAGAATAGATGCTGACTTAGAGATTTCGGGCGGCCAACGCAAACGGCCGCTTTTTTTGATGGAGGGCGAGAGATGTCCTGGACCGATGAGCGTGTTGAGCTGCTCAAGAAGATGTGGAACGAAGGCCAGTCAGCGAGCCAGATTGCCAAGGAGCTGGGCAGCGTGACCCGCAATGCCGTGATCGGCAAGGTGCATCGGCTTGGCCTGTCGAACCGCACCAGCGGCGCTGCCGCAGTGCCCGAGGCCACGACCAAGCAGCCGGCAACGCCCGAGGCCGCCGCGCCGCGCGCAGAGGCATCCGCCGCGCCGCCGCGCAAGGCCGCTGCCAAGCCCAAGGCCGAAGCGCCGCAGGCGGCCAGCGCGCCGGTCGAGGACGGGTCGCCCGCGCAAGACGACGCGCCCGAGGCGGAGCCGACCGTGCAGCACACGCGCAAGGCGATCATTCCTGCCGGTCAGCCTCTGCCGCCGCAACCCTCGGCCAACGAGATCAGCCCCGAGGCGCTGGCCAAGGTCAGCGAGATCGAGAAGAAGGCCAAGCGCCTGTCGCTGATGGAACTGACCGAACGCACCTGCAAATGGCCCGTTGGCGATCCGGCGACCGAGGATTTCTGGTTCTGCGGACTGCCGGTGCAATCGGGCAAGCCTTATTGCGAGGCCCATGTCGGCGTTGCGTTCCAGCCGATGAGTTCGCGCCGGGATCGCAAGCGCTGAGGCGCGGGCTTTCGGCACCCACGGACCTGCACAGGACAGATATCACGCGCAGCGCAATGGTGCCTGCGCGTGTATTCGCTGCGTGTATTGGCACGCGTGTATTCGCATGGGGGGCGTGCGGCACATTCCGGCGGGGGCCGGGCAGCGCCATGCCCCTGCGTGGTGCGATCAGATGTTGCCGGCCTGCGGCATGCCGAGGATGTGATAGCCGCCATCGACGCGGATGATCTCGCCGGTGGTGAAGGCGCCCGCGTCCGAGGCCAGGTAAACCGCCGTGCCGCCAACCGCCTCAAGCGTCGCGTTGCCGCCCAGCGGCGCGTTCTGGTCGGTGTGCTTGTAGGTTTTGCGCGCGCCGCCGATGGCCGCGCCGGCCAGCGTTTTCATCGGCCCGGGCGAGATCGCGTTGACGCGGATCCCGTCCTGCCCGAGGTCGTTGGCCAGATAGCGCGTCGCCGATTCCAGCGCCGCCTTGGCCACGCCCATCACGTTGTAATAGGGGGTGACGCGGTTGGCGCCCTGGTAGGTCAGCGTCAGCAGCGTGCCGCCGTTTTCCTTCATCAGGGGATGCGCCCGGCGCGCCACGTCGATGAACGAATAGGCCGAGATTTCGAGCGAGGTGCGGAAATTGTCGCGGCTGGTGTTGATGAAACGCCCGGTCAGTTCCGACTTGTCCGAATAGGCGATGGCGTGGACCACGAAATCGATCGTCGGCCAACGCTGCGCCAGCGTGTCGAACGCCGCGTCAAGCGAGGCGTCGTCGGCCACGTCGGCATCCATCATCAGGTCCGACCCGACCGAGGCCGCCAGCGGTTCCAGCCGCTTGCCGAACGCCTCGCCCTGGTAGGTAAAGGCCAGTTCGGCGCCCGCCGCGTGCATCGCCCTGGCGATGCCCCAGGCGATCGACCGATCATTGGCCACGCCCATGATCAGGCCACGCTTGCCCTCCATCGCTCCGCCCATGTGCATTACCCCTGAAATTTCGACATCAGCATCGATCCGTTGGTGCCGCCAAAGCCGAAGCTGTTGGTCATTACCGTGTCCAGGCCCGCGTCATCGACGCGGCTGGTGGCGATCTCGGCGGGGTCGATGGCGGGGTCCAGCGTCTCGACGTTGATCGAGGGGGCAATGAAATCATGCTCCAGCATCAACAGGCAATAAATCGCCTCCTGCGCGCCGGTGGCGCCCTGGCTGTGGCCGGTCATCGACTTGGTCGAGCTGATCGGCGGCGTCGTGCCCTGGCCGAACACGCGGCGCACCGCCTCGACCTCGCCGACATCGCCCACGGGCGTCGAGGTGCCGTGGGCATTGATATAGCCCACCTTGCGATCCTCCGGCAGCGTCTGCAACGCCAGGCGCATGGCCCGTTCGCCGCCCTCGCCCGAGGGGGCGACCATGTCATGCCCGTCGCTGGTGGCGGCGTAGCCCGTCACCTCGGCATAGATCTTAGCGCCGCGGGCGCGGGCGTGGTCGAGATCCTCCAGCACCAGCATGCCGCCGCCGCCGCCGATCACGAACCCGTCGCGATCCGCGTCGAAGGCGCGGCTCGCGCGCTCGGGGGTGTCATTGTATTTCGCGCTCATCGCGCCCATCGCGTCGAACAGGCACGACAGGGTCCAGTCCAGTTCCTCGCCGCCGCCGGCGAACATCACGTCCTGCTTGCCCAGCATGATCTGCTCGGCCGCGTTGCCGATGCAATGCAGGCTGGTCGAGCAGGCCGAGGTGATGGAATAGTTGATGCCCTTGATCCGGTAGGCGGTGCTCAGGTTGGCGCTGATGGTGGAGGACATGCACTTGGGCACGGCGAAGGGGCCGATGCGTTTGGGGCTGCCCTTGTCCAGAACGGTCTGGTGCGCGGCCAGCATGGCGCTGGTCGATGGCCCGCCGGACCCGGCCACCAGGCCGGTGCGCGGGTTCACGATATCGGCCTCCTCGAGGCCGGCATCGGCAATCGCCTGACCCATGGCGATATGGGCATATGCGGCGCCCGGTCCCATGAAACGCAGCGTGCGCTTGTCCACGTGGTCGGCCACGTCCAGCTTGACATCGCCGGCAATCTGGCTGCGAAATCCGTGTTCCTTCATCGCCTCGTTGGCTGTGATGCCGGACTTGCCGGCCCTGAGCGAAGCGAGCACCTCCTCGGCATTGTTCCCGATCGAAGAGACGATACCCAATCCTGTAACGACGACGCGGCGCATATGGCCTCCTTTTGCCTTGCTGCCCTTTGTGTAGGACAGCGGCGGGAACGGGGCAAGCGGTTAGAGGGCGGTCGTGCCCGGGATCGGCGGGCAGGCGCCCGGATGCGACCTTGGCGGGCGGTCCGGCCGGTCGGTTGGCGTGACCGCTGTCAGGTCTCGCTCAGTGCGACTTTCATGTCCTTGACCTCGTAGATCACCTCGCCGTCGGCCTCGACGATGCCGTCGGCCACGCCCATGGTCAGGCGGCGGGTCTGCACGGCCTTGGTGAAATCCACGTAGTAGCTCAGCATCTTGCGGTCCGGGCGGACCATGCCCTTCAGCTTCACCTCGCCCACGCCCAGGGCATAGCCGCGCCCCTGCCAGCCGCGCCAGCCGAGGTTGAACCCGGTCAGCTGCCACAGCCCGTCAAGGCCGAGGCAGCCGGGCATGATCGGGTTGCCGGGAAAGTGGCACTCGAAGAACCACAGGTCGGGGGTGATGTCGAACTCGGCCACCACATGCCCCTTGCCGTGCTTGCCGCCATCACCGGAAATGTCGGTGATCCGGTCCATCATCAGCATCGGTGGCAGGGGCAGCTGGGCGTTGCCGGGGCCGAACAATTCGCCCCGCGCGCATTTGAGAAGGTCATCCTTGTCGAAGCTGCTCGGATACTGGGCCATGCGGGCGGATCCCCTGTCTGGATTTGTGGCGAAATTGCACTTGCGTGGCATCTACCACCGGGTGCGGCAGGCTTGCAAGTCCGTGCTGCGCGGCGCGCGCCGCGCGGCGTGCCCCCGGGGGGACGGTTTTCGTTTGAAATTCACCCGTCGCGGCCTCTATATTAACAGGTGAACGAAAGGATCGGACCATGAGCGCAGCTGACGACACCGTAACCGACGAAGGCTCCCGTCGGGCCGGCGACTGGCTGTCGGGCGCGGGCCTGCGTCCGACGCGGCAACGGATCACGCTGGCGGCTTTGCTCGTCGGCGACGGGCAGCACCGTCACGTCACGGCCGAAAGCCTGTTCTCCGCCGCCAAGGACCAGCGCGCAAACGTGTCGCTGGCCACGGTCTACAACACGCTGCGCGCCTTCTGCGACGCGGGCCTGATGCAGGAGGTCACCGTGGACGGCACGCGCAGTTACTTCGACACCAACACGCATGACCATCCGCATTTCTTCTGGGAAGACAGCGGAACGCTGTGTGACGCGCCGGCCGAGGATCTTCAGATCGCCCGGCTGCCCGACGTCCCCGATGGCGCCGAGATTTCCAGCGTCGACGTTGTGATCCGGCTGCGCCGGAAGTAGGCGCGCGCGATGCATCGGGGCGGGTGGCTTGCAAACCTGGCCCGATTGTGTCGAAATTGTCCGCAATCCCCCGTGATCGACCGTATTGTCCCCGTGTCGGTGCGAAGGCGGTGTGAAATCTTCTTCACATGCGGCGCATCTTTGCTAAAGTGTTGGAATTAAAGTCGGGGCGCGGGCACCTGGATGCCACGCGCTCTTCGGGCGAATAAGTAAAGCAAAAGGGACAGGGGCTGTGGCTAAGTTGAATTTCAATGCCGTGCCGTTCGTGATGGCCGTGCTGGGGGCGGTCGCGTTGCTGCTGACCGGCGCTGCGGCGGTGCAGGCGCAAGGCACCGGCGCGCCGACCGTGGTGGGCGAGCGATACGAGCCGACGATCTGGATCGATCCGGACGGGTGCGAACACTGGGTCATGGATGACGGGGCAGAGGGCTACATGTCGCCGCACACGCGCCGTGACGGCACCCCGGTGTGCCACCGCGGAAGCATCTGCGGCATCATGCCGACGGACCAGTTGTTCGCGACCGACCGGCATGCGGTCACGTCCAGCGGGCGCGCACGGCTTCAGGGCTTCTTTCGGCAGGCCAACGCGCGCGCCTTCCTGATCCACGGGCACACCGACAGCCGTGCATCGGACGAGTACAACATGCAACTCAGCATCCGCCGCGCAAACGCCGTCGCCCGTGTCGCCCAATCGGTGGGTGCCAGCGTGGTCGATGTGCGGGGCTTTGGCGAGAGGATGCCGCGTGCCAGCAACGCGACCGCGCACGGCATGGCACAGAACCGCCGTGTCGAAATCACCTGCCTGCGCTGAGGAGAGCGATCAAATGACCATCAAGAGATTGACCCTGTTCCTTGGCGCGGCGGCCGTTCTGGCCGGGTGCCAGACCGTCGGCCCCGACAAGTCGCGTGATCGCGGTGTCGATGCCAAGCATCTGAGCAACCTTGTCGCCGGTGTATGGGTGGACCCGAACGGGTGCGACCACTGGATTATCGATGACGGGCTGGAAGGCTACCTGTCCGAGCGCAAGCAGCCCGACGGATCGCCGGTCTGTTCCGGTGCCGCGCCGCCGAATGTCGCCGCCGGGCCATTCAAGGGCGGCTCGGAAATCGCCGACACACTGTGATCCCTGGCGACGCAAGTCACGCCAGATACCGTGGGCCGGACCGGTCCACGGTTTTTTCTTGGCAAAATTCATCTCAATCACGTGACATTTGCCGCCTGTCCCTTGCGCCCGGTCGCGCGGCTTGGCACGGTTGGGCGCCGCCGCTGACCATTGTTCCAACACGGAGATCCGATTGACCACCAGCGTCCAGCCCCCGCATGCCGGCTCAAAGCTTCCCGCCGAACGACTGGTGGAATTCCCCGACAATCGTTTGCTGATCGACCTGTGCGGCGAATACGACCGCAACCTCGCCGATATCGAGGACAAGCTGGGCGTGCAGATCCTGCGCCGCGGCAACCAGTTGGCCGTGATCGGCGACGGGGAACTTGCCGATGAGGCGGTCGAGGTGCTGACCGGGCTTTATGAACGCCTGGAGGCCGGGCGCGAACTGGAGCAGGGTGATATCGACCGCCAGATCCGCATGGGCCCCGCGCAGGACGAGGACGGCGCCCGCGACGGTGACCAGCTGGAGATGTTCAAGGGCGGCCGTGTCGAGATCAAGACCCGCAAGAAACTGGTCGAGCCGCGCACCGAGGCGCAGAAAAGCTATGTCACCAGCCTGTTCAGTCACGACCTGGCCTTCGGAATCGGGCCGGCGGGCACCGGCAAGACCTATCTGGCGGTAGCGGCCGGCGTGTCGATGTTCCTGGCCGGCGAGGTGGATCGCATCATCCTGTCGCGCCCCGCGGTCGAGGCGGGCGAGCGGCTGGGTTTCCTGCCCGGCGACATGAAGGAAAAGGTCGATCCCTACATGCAGCCGCTTTATGACGCGCTGAACGATTTTCTGCCGGGCAAGCAGGCCGCCAAGCTGATGGAGGAAAAGCGGATCGAGATCGCGCCGCTGGCCTTCATGCGGGGGCGCACCCTGAGCAATGCCTACGTGGTGCTGGACGAGGCGCAGAACGCCACCTCGATGCAGATGAAGATGTTTTTGACCCGCCTTGGCGAAGGGTCGCGCATGGTGATCACGGGCGACCGCAGCCAGGTGGACCTGCCGCGCGGGGTGACATCGGGCCTGCATGACGCGGAGCGCCTGCTCAAGCCGATCAAGCAGATCAGTTTCAACTACTTTACCGCGCGCGACGTGGTGCGCCATCCGCTGGTGGCGGCGATCATCGACGCCTATGACGCGGAAACCTAGGACAGGGCGGCGCGGAGAAACCGGCGGTGGTGCCGATGCGGTGCGCCGCAGGCCGAGGGGGCAGTTATGCTGACCGATGTCGTGATCGAGGATATGCGCTGGCAGGTGGCGGGGCTGGCCCGTCTGGCCGAGCGCGCGGCGCGCGCGGCGCTGGCGGAGCTTGGCCATGCCCCGGACGCGTACGAAATCAGCGTGCTGGGCTGCGATGACGATCGGATCGCGAGCCTGAACGCCGAATTCCGCGAAAAGCCGGCGGCGACCAACGTGCTGAGCTGGCCGGCGCAGGATATCGCGCCCGCGACCGGGGGCGCGCACCCGCCCGCCCCCGTGCCCAGTCCGCCCGTGCCCGGCCCGTTTGCCGGGGATGTGCAGGAACTCGGCGATATCGCGATCGCCTACGACACCTGCGCGCGCGAGGCCGGTGCCGCCGGCAAGCCGCTGGCCGATCACGCCACGCATCTGGTCGTGCACGCGGTGCTGCACCTGTTGGGCTACGACCACATCCGTGACACGGATGCCACTTTGATGGAGGCAGTTGAAGTGCGCATACTTGGCAAACTGGGGCTGCCTGACCCATATAAGGGAACGGAGGGGGCGTAGTGCCCCGATCAACTGGAAAGAGACATGGGCGAGAGCAGCGAAGACTCATCTAGTGCCGCGCAGAGCGCGCGGCCTTACAGCGAGGCCGAGGACGACGCAGCCGAAGCGGGATTTTTCGAGCGGGTGATCCGCCCATTCCGCCGGAACGGGGCCGAAGACAGCACGGAGGCCGACGCGGCCCACAGCCCTCTTCATGGCTACCAGGCACGCTCGCATGACATTCTGAACCTGCGGCGCATGCGGGTCGAGGACGTGGCGATTCCCAAGGCCGATATCGTGGCGGTGCCCGATACGGTCACCCGCGAGGGGCTGGTGAAGCAGTTCCGCGATACCGGCTTCAGCCGCCTGCCGGTCTATTCCGAAACGCTGGATTCGCCTGTCGGCATGGTGCACCTGAAGGATTTCGCGCTGCGTCACGGGTTCTGCGCGCCGCCGGGCGAGACGCAGCAGGAATTCGTGCTGGGCGAGTTGGTGCGCCCGCTGCTCTATGTGCCGCCATCGATGTCGATCGGTGTCCTGCTGCAGAAGATGCAGAGCGAACGCAAGCACATGGCGCTGGTGATCGACGAATATGGCGGGGTGGACGGCCTTGTGACGATCGAGGATCTGATCGAACAGGTCATCGGCGAGATCGAGGACGAACACGACACCGAGGACGAGGATTACTGGACGCTCGAACAGCCCGGCCAATACCTGGCGCTGGCCAAGACGCCGGTGGCCGAGTTCGAGGCCGAAACCGGCCTGTCGCTGACCGAGGCCGAGGATATCGACCCCGAAGAGATCGACACCCTGGGCGGGCTGATCTTCATGCTGGCCGGCCGGGTGCCGGTGCGCGGCGAAGTGGTGCAGCACCCCGCCGGCCCCGAATTCGAGGTGGTGGACGGTGATCTGCGCCGGATCAAGCGCCTGCGCGTGCGCCTGACCGGCCCTGCGGATGGTTGACGACGGGGCCGGCCCCGCGCGGACCGGGCCGGCCGCGTGGCTGCGCCGTCGTCGGCGTTGGGTGGCGCTGTGCCTGGCCGGGCTGGCCGGGGCGCTGGCCGCGACGGGGCAGGCGCCGCTGGGCTGGGTGTTGCCGGCGCTTGCCGGGCTGGCGGGTGGTACGATAGCGCTGATCGCCGCGCCGGGCTGGCGACAGGCCGCGCTGAGCGGTCAGGTGTTCGGCACGGCCTATTTCCTTGTCGCGCTCAGCTGGATCGTCGAGCCGTTCATGGTCGATGTCGCGCGCCACGGCTGGATGGCGCCCTTTGCGCTGGTGTTCATGGCCGGTGGCATGGCGCTGTTCTGGGCGGGGGCGTTTGCCCTCGCGCGTGGGCTGGCGGGTCGGGCCAGCCGCTGGGGCGGGGCGCTTCTGGCTCCGGCGATGGCGCTGGCCGAGTTGCTGCGCGCGCGTGCCTTTACCGGGTTTCCCTGGGCCAGCCCGGGCCACATGCTGGTGGATGCGCAGGCAGGGCAGGCGGCGGCGTGGGGCGGCGTTGGCCTGCTGACGCTGGGCGTGATGGGGCTGGCAGCGCTGGCGGCGGGGCCTTGGGCGGGGCGCGCGCGCCCGGTGGTGGTGGCGCGGGTGGCGCTGTTGGTCGCGGGCGTGACGCTTTGCCTCGCGCCGGTGCCGGGCGGCACCCCGGCGGGCGAATCGCGCCCGGTGCT
>Ga0207414_1001055_pt1 | contig 10602 bp, 8 predicted proteins | sample PonA231FremontCA_2_FD_187269 | JGI IMG/M metagenome (GOLD analysis project Ga0207414, IMG submission 187269) | Marine sediment microbial community from Fremont, CA, USA - Pond A23 Sediment 1 (SPAdes) | ecosystem: Environmental > Aquatic > Marine > Unclassified | place: USA: Fremont, California... | reverse complement strand
TTAGAACATGTTATAGAAGGGGCCATCAATATTTTAGGTGATGAGGAATATATTAAAAAAGAACATGTAGAATCATTTTTAATTGATATTAAAGAAAATACTAAAAAATCAATTAATGAAGAAATTAATGAAGATGATAAGCTGCCTGACATGATAAATGAGTATGAAAAAGAGATAATAATTAATACTCTAAATGATAATAACTGGAATATAACAAAAGCAGCGGAAAAATTAGGAATAAAAAGGCAGAGTTTACAATATAGAATAGATAAATATGGATTAAAGAAATAGTAAATAAGCCTAAAAGACTAAAAATTTTAAATTGATTAGCAAATTTTCTTTGCACTAAAAAAATAAATTATTTTGCAGATTGAAATTTGGTAAAATTATTAATATTTATTTTTGAAATAAAATATAATATTTTAAATATTTAACTTGTTAATAACTAAAATAGTAAATCTGCATAAATAATATTAAATAAAATAAAATATATTTATGTGATTATATTTTTCAGAAGATTTCAAGTATAGGAATGGTTTATGCATAATTTAAACTATTGGAAGTTTTACATCTTTTTTACTTGAGTGAAAAATGAAAAAATTATATTAATATAATTATTAAAGGGGGCAAAAATAATGAACAATATTAAAGTTATATCCTGGGGTCTTGGTGCTATGGGTTCAGGAGTGGCAAAATTAGTTAATTCTAAAAAAGATATGAAATTAGTTGGTGCAATTGATAAGGATCCAGAAAAAATAGGAAAAGATTTAGGGGAAGTAATGGATGAAGAGAGTATAGGGGTAGAAGTTATTGATGAATTTAATTATTCTAAAAAAGAAGCAGATATAGCTGTAATTGCAACTAGTTCATTTACAGAAACAGTTTTTCCAATGATAAAAAAGGCAGTAAAAGCTGGATTAAATGTCATAACAATAGCAGAAGAAATGGCTTATCCACAGGCTCAAAATCCAGATTTAGCAGAAGAAATAGATAAATTAGCAGAAGAAAATGGAGTGAGTGTTTTAGGAACGGGAATAAATCCAGGTTTTGTTTTAGATACTTTAATATTAGCAATGACTGGGGTATGTCAGGATGTTAAAAAGATTAAAGCTTCAAGAATAAATGATCTTTCACCTTTTGGGCCAACAGTAATGAAAACCCAGGGAGTAGGGACTACTCCAGAAGAATTTGAAAAAGGAATAAAAGAAGGAACTATTGTCGGTCATATTGGTTTCCAGGAATCAGTTAAAATGATTGCTGATAGTCTTGGTATAGAATTAGATGAAATTAATGAAACTAGAGAGGCTATAATTTCTGAAACTCATCGTGAAACTCCACATGTTACTGTAGAACCAGGAATGGTCGCCGGCTGTAAACATATAGCTTATGGTTTGAAGGATGGACAGGAAATGATAGTTTTAGAACACCCACAACAGATTCATCCTGAAAAAGAAGATGTTGATACAGGAGATTATATAAATATTGAAGGTGATCCTGATATTAACTTAAGTATTAAACCAGAAATACCTGGTGGTAAAGGTACTAAGGCAATTACCGCTAATATGATTTTACCTTTAGTTGAAGCAGAATCTGGTCTAGTAACAATGAAAGATTTGCGTGTTCCTTATTTTTTACCTAAGAAAATGATGGAATAATAAAATTATAAAGCTTTAGTTTTTTATTTAATATTTCATTAAGGAGGTAATTATTTATGGAAAAAGTATCTGCTGGTAGTTGGGTTGAAATTCATAAAATCATACTGGAGGCAGATGAAAGAGCTCCTCAGGTTCCTGATGATACTAAAAAAGTTCCACTTGAACTTAGGGTTAAAGGTTTTTTAGTAGAAGATTCAGAAGTGGGAAAAAAGGCTGAAATAGAAACTTTTACAGGTCGCAGACATAAAGGAACTTTAAAAGATGCAGATCCTTCCTATGATCATAAATTTGGTAAACCAATCGAAGAATTACAAAAAGTTGGCCCTCAAATCCGTGGAATCATAAGAGATAAGGAGGTTTAAAAGATATGGCTGCAAATGATTATGAGTCAGTAATGGCTAGGAATAATGAAATAATGAAAAAAGCAGTTGGAATTGATTATGAACGTTTTTCTCAAGGTGAAATAGCTTTTGATTATGAAAGAATGATGTCAGAAGTTGGCTATGAACTTTCGCAAATAAAAAAAATACAGAATGAAACCGGGGTTGGTAATACTCCACTACTTGAAATGAAAAATATAACTAAATTAGCACGTAAACTTTCTCCTGAGGGAAAAGGAGCTAGAATTTTTGTTAAGGATGAGGCAACTAACCCATCTGGAAGTTATAAAGCTAGAAGAGCTTCAGTTTCTGTTTATCATGCCCAAGAAAATGGTTATGACGGGGTGGTAGCGGCTACAAGTGGTAATTACGGTGCAGCAGTTGCTTCTCAGGCAGTAATGCGCGGTCTAGAAAGTATTATAGTTCAGGAAGTATATGATAGTAGAGAAAAAGGTCAGCCTGAAATTTTAGAAAAAGGAAGAAAATGTGAGGCTTATGGATCAGAAGTTTTACAATTAACTGTAGGACCAGAACTTTTTTATAGTTTTTTAAGAGTTCTGGAAGATACAGGATATTTCAATGCTTCACTATATACTCCTTTTGGAATTGCTGGAGTTGAAACTCTAGGCTATGAATTATCCCAGCAGATGAAAGAAAAAGAAGGTAGAAATCCAGATGCAGTTATAGTTACTAATGCAGGAGGCGGAAATTTAACCGGTACTGCTCGTGGATTGGAAAAAGCCGGCGCAGATGAAACAGATATTATAGCCGCCAGTGTAGATTTAAGTGGTCTTCATATGGCCAGTGATCATGATTTTAATCGCAAATCATTTACCACCGGACACACAGGATTTGGAATTCCTTTTGCAACCTGGCCTGATAGAGCAGATGTTCCTTATAATGCTGCCCGTGCCTTAAGATATATGGATCGTTATGTAACTGTAAAACAGGGTGAAGTATTTTATTTAACGGAAGCATTGGCCCAGGTAGAAGGTATTGAAAGAGGACCAGCTGGTAATACTTCTTTAGCTGCAGCTTTTGCTTTAGCTCAAAAAATGAATGAAGATGAAATAATTGTAGTTCAAGAGACCGAGTATACTGGTGCTGGAAAACATCCATATGCTCAGCTTAATTTTGCCCGTGAAAATGGTATTGAGGTTCGTAATGGAGATCCTGATCAAGAAAAAGCTGGTGAATCTGTCATAATTCCAGATCATCCTGAACAAATTAAAGCTCGTGATCTTGATTTAGATAATATTAAGTTATCTTATTTGAAAAATATAGTTGAAAAAACAGGAGTAGAAAAGATCAATGAAATTGAACTTGAATTTCTTGCTGATGAAGTTAACAAATCAAATCAAGAAGTTAAAGATATATTGGAAAAAGAATTTGAAGTGAAAGTAAAAGGAGAATAATAAAATGAAAATAGATTTACTTATAGCTGAAATAGGTAGTACTACTACTCTTGTTAATGCATTTACAGATATAGATACAGATGACCCTAGTTTTATAGGTCAGGGTCTGGCACCTACTTCTGTCCTTGATGGTGATGTAATGATTGGACTTGAAAGTGCTATAGATGACCTTAAAGATAATTTAGATATAAATGAACTTGACTGGGATGAATTTATGGCAACAAGTAGTGCGGCTGGTGGATTAAAAATGACTGTTCACGGTCTTGTAAAAGATATGACTGTCAAAGCCGCTGAAGAAGCAGCTTTGGGAGCAGGGGCTGTTATTAAGCAGGTGACTGCTGGCAAACTTAGAGATCGCCGCATAGAAGAACTAATAGAAATCCAACCTAATATTATTTTATTAGCTGGTGGGGTAAATTATGGAGAGGAAGAAGTAATTCTTCATAATGCCCGTAAACTCTGTGAGCTTGATTTAGATGTACCTGTAATTTATGCCGGGAATGAAGTATTACAGGATGAGATAAAAGAGATGTTTGAAGAAGCAGGAAAAGAAATTTTAATAGCAGATAATGTTTATCCGGAAATAGATACTTTAAATATTGAAGAGACTCGAAAGTTAATTCATAATGTTTTTGCTCGTCATATAGTAAAAGCTCCTGGGATGAAAAAGATAGAATCAATGCTTACTATTGATATGATGCCGACTCCAGGGGCAGTAATGCAGGGTTCCAAACTTCTCAAAGAGAAAATAGGAAATTTAGTTACTCTTGATGTAGGTGGAGCTACAACTGATGTTCATTCAGTAACTGCTGACTCTGGAGCTGTTAAAGAAATTTTATTAAGTCCTGAACCAGAGGCTAAAAGGACTGTAGAAGGAGATCTTGGGGTCTTTTTAAATGCACCTCATGTTTATGAAATGTTAAAAGAAGAATTGGCTGAGCAGGGAAAATCTATTGAAAAAAGGGAAGATTTAGCTCCTCTACCTAGAGATGAAAAAGAGGAGGAATATATAAAGATTTTAGCTAAAAAAGCAGCAGTGACTGCTGTAAGAAGGCATGCAGGCCAAATGAAAGACTATTTTGGTCCTTCAGGAAGAATGACAGTAGCTGAAGGAAAAGATTTAACAGCTGTAAAATGGGTTATTGGTACTGGTGGTGCCTTGACTAGATTAACAGATGGAAAAGAAATATTAAAAGCAGTGAGAGGAAAAGATAAAAGATTGCTCTTACCTACTAAAGATGCGCTTCCTTTAGTAGACAAAGATTATATTATGGCTTCAATGGGAGTTATGAGTCAAAAATATCCTGATATTGCTCGTAAGATTCTGCTTGCTAGTGTAAAAAATAAAAAAGTTGAAAAATATTTAAAATAAGTTAAAGGAGTGGTTTTAATGCCTATTGATAGAGAAGATAATTTTGAAGAAAGGCGTCAACATCTTAAAGATTTGTCAGATGAAGAATTAAAAGAAAAATTTTGGAATTTAGCTGAAGACATTGTAGATCCTTTAATAGATACAGCCGAAGGTCATACTTCTCAGTCTATTGAAAGATCAGTTTTGCTGAGAATGGGTTTTAATAGTCTTGATGCCAAAGCAATAGTAAAAAAAGTAGCTGAGTCAGATCTTTTAGGTAAAGGAGCCGGTCATGTACTTTTGAAATTGGCTGAAAAAGAAAATATGGAAGTAAAAGAAGCAGGTTTAGCCATAGTTGATGGAAAATTTGGAAAAGATAACTTGAAAAGTTTGTTTAGTGGAGGTGATCAATAATGGGTTTAAAACCAGATGAAAAATTAGATATAGAAAAACTGTTAGATGGAATAGAAAATTATAGACCTAGAAGAAAAGGATGGACTTGGAGAAATAAAGTTGAAGACAAAGAATTAGGAGATTTTACTTATAAAGAAATGAGTGAAGATCTTGAGAATAGTGTACCACTTCCTGCTGCCAGCAGTTTTGAAGATATTGACCCTCAACCTGAACCAGTGATAACTACAGAAATAGCTTCAGGTAGATTTGAAGATGATATTAGAAGAATGAGAATGGCAGCCTGGCACGGTGCTGACCACATTATGGTTATTAGAACAGCCGGGCAGAGTCATATGGATGGTTTGATTGAGGGTACTCCTCAGGGAGTAGGAGGAATACCTATTACCCGCAAACAAATAAGAGTGACACGTAAAGCTTTAGATCTAGTTGAAGATGAAGTTGGTAGACCTATTAACTTTCATTCTTATGTTAGTGGGGTAGCTGGCCCTGAAATAGCAGTTTTATTTGCAGAAGAAGGGGTTAATGGAGCTCATCAGGATCCTCAATATAATGTACTTTATCGTGATGTAAATATGTACCGTTCTTTTGTAGATGCTGCTGTAGCTAAAAAGATTATGGCTAGTGTTGATATGTTACAAATTGATGGGGCTCATAATGCAAATGCTACTGCTAGAAAAGCGTGGAATGTAATGCCAGAACTTTTTGTGCAGCATGCTATAAACTCTATGTTTTCAATGAAAGCAGGTATGCCTAAAGAAAATATTGCGCTTTCAACTGTACCCCCGGCAGCTCCACCTGCACCTGATTTGAGAATTAATATGCCTTATGCTGTAGCTTTAAGAGATTTATTTGAAGGATTCCGCTTTAGAGCACAGCAGAATACTAAATATATGGAGTCATCTGTAAGAGAGGCAACTGTTACTCATACTTTAAACCTTCTTATTTCAGAACTTACTTCTGCTGATCTTCAGAGTACAATAACTCCTGATGAAGGTAGAAATGTACCATGGCATTATTATAATGTTCAGGCAGTTGATACTGCTAAACAGGCCTTTGCTGGAATGGATGGTTTAAAAGAAATATTAGAATTAAAAGATGAAGGTATTTTGAGAGAAGATGCTCGTAAACTAAAAGAAAGAGCTGTATTGTTTTTAGAAGAAATAAAAGAAGAAGGCGGTTATTTCAAAGCAGTTTCTGAAGGATATTTTGTCGATTCAGGTCATTATCCTGGCCGAAATGGTGATGGAATTGTAAGACAGATGGATGGAGGAGTTGCAGCTAATAGTATTGTACCACGTGAAGATGATTATCTTGCTCCAGTCTGTGATCATTTTGGTTATAATAATCTCCCAGATGATATTGAAAAACCATGTGATCTGATAGGTGAATGTACTTTCCATAATCCAGATAAAATAGATTTTATTGATGAATTAGATGAAGAAGATAATGTTGAAGAGAGATTAAAAGAAAATAAAGAATTTAGAAAAGGAAATAAATTAAAACCAGAAGTTCAGTGGTTAGGTGATGGTTGGGTAAATACAACCTTATTTTTACCAACTACTAAAGATGTTGCTGAAGTAGCAGCCCAAAAAATAGGTGAAAAAATGGGCCTCAAAAAAGTAGAGGTTATTCACCGAGAAGTAATGCATCCTTCAGAAGGTACTTTGATTGAAATGAAGGGTCAAGTTGACTTTTCAATTGATATCGAAAATCTTGAGATTCCTGAAAAAGAGGAACCTTTACCTTACGATGAATTAAGAGGTTTTGTTGAAGAAAGTCCAACTAATGTTGTTGCTGCTACAGTTGGAGAAGATGAACATTCTGTTGGAATGCGAGAAATTATTGATATCAAGCACGGTGGTATTGAAAAATTTGGATTTGATGTAACTTATCTTGGTACTTCAATTCCTATTAACAAAGTTGTAGATGCTGCTATTGAGGTTAATGCTGATGTTATTTTGATTAGTACTATTATTTCTCATAATGATATTCACCGTAAAAATATGCAGAAATTACATGACCTCTGCGTTGAAAAAGGTATTAGAGATGATGTAATATTAATTGCTGGTGGAACTCAAGTAACTGATGATATAGCTAAAGAAGCTGGAATGGATGCTGGTTTTGGCCGTGGAACCCATGGTGATGATGTAGCTAGTTTCATTGTTAAAAAAGAGCGAGGAGAGATTGAATAAAATGAAATCTGATATAACAAGACCTGTCTGGGCTGAAATTAACCTCGATAATCTCAGTTATAATATTAAGAAAATAAAAGAAAATGTTTCACGAGAAACATTAATTATGGCTGTAGTGAAAGCAGATGCATATGGCCATGGCGCTACTGCTGTTGCCAGAAAAGCATTAAATGCTGGAGCAGATAGGCTGGCAGTAGCTATACCAGAAGAAGGAATAAAGTTAAGAAAAGCAGGTTTTGAAGTTCCAATTCAAGTTTTTGGTGAGATTTTAGAAAAACAACATTCTTTAATAGTAGATTATAATTTGATACCTACAGTCTGCAAATTAAAGACAGTAGCCGGGCTTAATAATTATGCTAAAAGAAAAGATGAAGTAGTTAATATTCATGTAAAAATTGATACAGGTATGGGGAGAATAGGTGTTTTTCCAGAAAATGCAGTAGATTTTATCAAAGAAGTAAAAAAATATTCAAACATAAGAATTGAAGGTTTAATAACTCACCATGCCAAAGCAGATGAAAAGGACAAAGAATATACTCATAATCAGTGGGAAAAATTCCAGAAAGTTATTAATAAACTTGAAAAAAAAGATATTGAAATTCCTATAAAACAAGCAGCTAATAGTGCAACCATTATTGATTTACCAGAAATGCAGTTAGATATGGTGAGACCTGGAATAATGATTTATGGCTTAAGGCCATCTCATGAAGTAAAGGATTTTCCCTTAAAGCCAGTATTAAGTTGGAAAACAAAAATCGTTTATTTAAAAGAAGTACCGGCTGGAACTGGTATTAGTTATGGGGCTACTTATATAACAGAAGAAAGAAGACAAATCGCTACTTTACCTTTAGGTTATGCCGATGGATATTTTAGACTACTTTCTAATAAAGGTGAAGTATTGATAAATGGCCAGAGAGCACCAATTAGAGGAAGAGTATGTATGGATCAAATAATGGTTGATGTAAGCAATATAGAAGATGTAGAAATAGGAGATGAGGTTGTTTTAATTGGCAAACAGGGTAGTGATGAAATTACTGCTACTGAATTGGCAGATTTAGTAGGTACTATTAACTATGAAATCACCTGTTCTATTAGTAAAAGAGTGCCCAGAATATACAAATAACAGCTAAAAAATATTAAATAAAAAAATTTTAATGCCCCTTATCAAATTAAGGGGCATTTTTTCATTTTAAAAAGTTATATCCTCTAAGGAGCAAAAAAGGTTATTTTATATTTATCACGAATTAACTAGCAAAGGAGGTTTAATAAAATGTATCCTAAATTGGAAATATACCCTGATAAAATAAAAAACAATGTAAATATAATAAAAAAAATAGCTAATAAAAATAATATAAATTTAGGGGTTGTGACCAAGGGAGCAAATAATATTCCAGAAGTTGTTAAAGCTGTACTTGAAGGGGGAGCAGACTACTTAGCAGATTCCAGAATACAAAGATTTAAAAAATTGAAATCAATAGTTAAAGATACTCCTTTAATGCTTTTGAGAATTCCTGGGCCAACTGAACTAAAAGAAGTAATAAAATATGCTGATATTAGTTTAAACTCAGAATTATCTATTATAAAATCATTAAATAAAGAAGCCGCTATACAAAATAAGAAGCATAAAATAGTTTATATGCTTGAATTAGGAGATTTAAGAGAAGGTATATATCCAGCTGAAAAAATAATAGATAAAGTTCAAGAAGTTAAGAAATTATCTAATATTATTTTAGAAGGTATTGGTACTAATTTAAGTTGTTACGGTGGAATTAAACCTGATCTAGAAAACCTGGGTAAGTTATCAGATTTAGCTCAAAAAATAGAAAATTTATATAATATAAATTTAAGGATAGTATCAGGGGGCTCTACCACAAGTTTACCTTTGCTTTTAGAAGATAAAATGCCTGCCAAAATAAATCATTTAAGAATAGGAGAAGCAGTTTTATTAGGCAGAGATATGGAGGAACTCTGGGATTATAAAATAACCGGGATTAAAAAAGATAGCTTTATATTAAAAGCTGAAATAATTGAATTAAAAGAAAAACCTTCTAAACCATTTGGTGAACCATTTGTAGATGCTTTTGGCCATAAACCTAGCTTTGAAGATAGAGGTAAAAGAAAAAGGGCAATTCTTGGTATAGGTAAAGCAGATTTCGTATACCCCAAACAACTTATTCCAGTTAAAGAAGGAGTAGAAATATTGGGGGCCAGTAGTGACCATCTCATTCTTGATGTAGAAGAGGTTAAAGAGGAGTTAGCCTTAGGAGATATAATGAGTTTTAAATTATTTTATGGGCCGATGCTATATTTAACAGCGTCTCCTTTAGTAGAAGAAGAAATCATCAGATAAAAACTTCTATAAATCTTTTATAAATAAATCATTTGCATTTTATTAGATAATATATTATAATTATAGAAAATTTAAAAAGAAAAAAACGATGAACAGGATTAGTAAATTCTTTTTCTGATCTAGAAAGCTAATACTTACTGGAAATTAGCTCAGAAGAGAGTTGAATCCACCTGAGAGTGAAAAAATGAACTTTTGAAATTAGTAGTTTCAAAAAAGTATTTTTTTCCGGCAGAAGCCCGTTATAGCTTACCTAGTGGCTGACTTTAATTTCAGTCATCAGGGTGGTACCGTGGGAAATGAATTCAAACCTCGCCCCTGTCTTAGCTGACAGTGGTGAGGTTTTTTATTTTTTAAAAAATAAAGGAGGTTATTTATAATGCTTGATAGAAAGTATATTAGAGAAAATATTTCTGAGGTTAAAAAGGCTCTAGAGAATCGGAATATGGAAATGAATCTGGATGAATTTGAAAAATTAGAAGAGGAAAGAAGAGATTTACTTTATGAGACAGAACAATTAAGACATAAGAGAAATGTAACTTCTGACAAAATAGGTAAGCTAAAAAGAGAAGGTGAAGATGCCAGTCAGATGATTGAAGAGATGAGGGAAGTTTCCGATCAAATCAGTGAATATGAGAATAGATTGAGTGTAGTTGAAGAAAAATTAGATAAATTTCTTCTTTCTATTCCCAATATTCCACATAAAGATGTTCCGGTTGGAATGACTGAAGATGACAATAAGGAAATAAGACGTTGGGGAGAGCCTAGAAAATTTGATTTTGATTTTAAAGCTCACTGGGAGTTAGGAGAAGATTTAGATATTTTAGACTTTGAAAGAGGAAGTAAAG
>Ga0207414_1001052_pt1 | contig 10630 bp, 7 predicted proteins | sample PonA231FremontCA_2_FD_187269 | JGI IMG/M metagenome (GOLD analysis project Ga0207414, IMG submission 187269) | Marine sediment microbial community from Fremont, CA, USA - Pond A23 Sediment 1 (SPAdes) | ecosystem: Environmental > Aquatic > Marine > Unclassified | place: USA: Fremont, California... | reverse complement strand
CCCTCTTCGCAGAGCTCGACCAGCCCTTTCTGCAGCGCCTTCATGCGCATGGGGTCCTTGAGCACCGCCCGTCGGAAGAGCTCCGGCGCAAAGTTGGGGATGCCCTCGAACTTGAGCGACTCGCCCTGGGTAAAGGTATCGCCGATGCGGATGGTGCCGTGGTTGTGCAGGCCGATGATATCGCCCGGGTAGGCGGTTTCGACATGCTCACGGTCCGACGCCAGAAAGGTGATGGCGTTGGCGATTTTAACGTCCTTACCAATCCGCGCATGTCGGACTTTCATGCCCCGCTCGAACGCCCCGGAGCAGACACGCATGAAGGCGATGCGGTCGCGATGGTTGGGATCCATATTGGCCTGGATCTTGAACACAAACCCGGTCAGCGGTGTTTCTTCCGGGGCGACCGTACGGGTTTCAGCGGCACGGGGCTGTGGCGGCGGGGCATGCTCGACAAACCGGTCGAGCAGCTCCTGGAGCCCGAAATTATTGACCGCCGAGCCAAAGAACACCGGTGTCAGCTCGCCGGCAAGGTAGGCCTCGCGATCAAAGCCATTGCCGGCGGCCCGGACCAACTCCACCTCGTCGCGTAGTTCCTCGGCCTGCTCACCCAGCGCTTCATCGAGGCGCGGATTGTCGATGCCCTCGATGGTCTCGCCGGCCTCGATGCCGCCGGAATGCTGGGCGCCAAACAGGTGCACGCGGTCATCAAGCAGATTGAAGACGCCACGAAAGCGCTTCCCCATGCCGATGGGCCAGGTAACCGGCGCACAGCGCATGCCCAGAATCCGCTCCACCTCGTCCATCAGGTCCATGGGGTCTCGGCCCTCACGGTCGAGCTTGTTCATGAACGTCATGATCGGCGTCGTCCGCAGCCGGCAGACCTCCATGAGTTTGATGGTGCGCTCCTCAACGCCCTTGGCCGCATCGATCACCATCAATGCGGAATCCACTGCCGTCAGCGTCCGGTAGGTGTCTTCGGAAAAGTCGGCATGGCCCGGCGTGTCGAGCAGATTGACCATGCGATCACGGTAGGCGAACTGCATGACCGACGAGGTCACCGAAATACCGCGCTCCTTTTCCATCTCCATCCAGTCCGAGGTCGCGTGGCGACTGGACTTGCGGCCCTTGACGGTGCCCGCAAGCTGAATGGCACCGCCAAACAGCAGCAGCTTTTCAGTGACCGTGGTCTTGCCCGCATCGGGATGCGAGATGATGGCGAAGGTGCGGCGGCGGGCCGCCTCGGCGGCGATGGTCTTGTCTGGCATTCGAATCCGCGTTGTCTGAATTGAAAAGGCGCACGGGGAGCCATCTCCGCCGTGCGCCCTGGGGATTGGGTTTGCGGGCGCCTAGTCGAGCGAGCGAATCTCCAGACCGCCCGATGGGGCTCGATTAACCGCCTCGACTGGCCCCACGGTGCTCGAGAGGACCGTGCCGGTATTACCGAATTCATCCACCACATTGGCACGGGCCCGGATCTGGTGACCCGCCAGCTCGCGATCAAGTGCCAGCGAGCGTGTCGCCGACTCCGCGGCCTGGCGCCAGGTGCGACCATCATCTGAAGCTTCCCAGATCAGAGAGATGTTGGCGATGCCATCGCGATCACTGATGCGGGTGGTATCCGCGCGCAGCGTGTCCCCCACCCGGGTGGAGCCATCGATCAGCAACTCGCCCTGTACCGGGTCGTTGACGTTGCGAATCGGGTCTGTCGCCGCGCTTTCAATACGCTCATCCGCCCCAAAGCCGTCGATGTAGCTGATCACCGCGCGCAGGTATCGACCGACCTCATCCTGCGTCAGCGTAATGGTGTCGCCCCGCCACTCGTTGCCGCGATAGCGCTGCCAGGTGCTGCCATCGTCGGAGATCTCCCAGCGATAAGTCAGTGGGCCAATCCCATCCACGTCACGAATTTCGCTGATATCGGCCCGCAGGGTCTCATCCTGCGCCTGTATGCCCCGTAGACGCAGTTGGCCCGTCGGCGCATCATTGACATTGCGCACGGGCGCAGTCGCCTCGGTGGTAATGGATTCTAACGTGCCGCCGCCATCGACATACTCAATCGCAACGCGCAGGCGGCTGCCCACATGGGGTTGGCGGGGAGTGAAAGTCTGACGGGTAGCGCCATCGATTTTCCGCCAGCTCCCGCGCTCGGCATCAAACGCCTGCCACTGAATAGAAGGCGTGCCGAGACCATCCGGATCACTTAAATTCGACAGGTCGATCACTAGCGGCACGTTCTGAAGTGGCCCGTCGGACCGAGAGGAAACGGCTTCCGGGTCGTTAGTGCGCGACTGAGTGGCTTCCGAAGCGCCAGAGGCTGCTTGGGTATCGGTTGGCGTACCGGGCGCATTCCCGCTCTCAGTCCTGGTCCCGGTTGTCATCCCTGACGACGGCTCGGTCACATCATCCGGGTTACCGCCCGCAAACGTGACACACGCCGTCAATAGTGGAACCACGGCCAGTGCCCGGCCCACCTTCGTCATCGTTCTCATAGTTCCCACCCAATCGGCCAAATGCAGACATCCGCTCATTGCTGCCTTTGTACGGAGCATAATCACATTACGGTGGTGCCGCCACCCCCGGACCGGCATTGCCGCAGCGCCTGGCATCGTCGCGCCCCGCCCGGTCGCGGTATACTCACGCTATGTCAAAGACTGCGACACCGTTCTGGAAGCGCAAGAGCCTGGCTGAACTCTCATGGCCCGAGTGGGAAGCCCTCTGCGATGGTTGTGGCCAGTGCTGCCGGCACAAACTCGAGGATGCCGAGTCCGGCAGAGTCTATCCGACCCGCGTGGCCTGTCAGCTGCTCGACATTGACGGTGGCCAATGTAGTGACTATGCCAACCGCCACGCGACGGTTCCGGATTGTATTCAATTGACGGTCGCCAAAGTGGCCGCCTATGACTGGCTGCCGACAAGCTGCGCCTATCGCCGGCTCTACGAGGGGCGCGGACTTGCCTGGTGGCATCCGCTGGTCTCCGGCGACCCGGAAACGGTGCACGCCGCCGGGATCTCTGTCCGCGGTAGACTGGTCAATGAACAGGAACTGCCTGCCAGCGCCGAGCTGGAAGACTATCTCGAGGAGAGCCCATGGACATGAGTGCCTACCCGCTGCTGGAAGGGATCGATGAGCCGGCCCACCTGCGCGAGCTGCCGCAGACGCAGCTGCCGCGGCTGACCGAGCAGTTACGTGACTTCCTGCTCAACAGCGTGGCGCGCTCGGGCGGCCACCTCGCCGCCGGGCTGGGAGCGGTGGAGCTGACCGTTGCCCTGCATTATGTGCTCAATACGCCCTACGACCGACTGGTCTGGGATGTCGGCCACCAGTGCTATCCCCACAAGATCCTTACCGGTCGGCGCCAGGAGATCAGCCGCGTTCGCAAGCTCGACGGGCCGGCGGGTTTTCCGGTGCGCGATGAAAGCCCCTACGACACTTTTGGCGTCGGCCACTCGAGCACCGCCATCAGTGCGGCGCTGGGCATGGCGCTTGGCAGTCGCAACCGCGAGGACAACCGCAAGACCTGTGCCGTGATTGGCGACGGCGGCCTGACCGCGGGCGAGGCTTTCGAGGCGCTCAACCACGCCGGCGACGTGCGCCCCGATCTGCTGGTGGTCCTCAACGACAATGAAATGTCCATCTCGGAGAACGTGGGCGCACTCAACAAGACCTTCGCCCGGCTGCTCGCCGGCGGTGTCTACGGCAACATGCGCGCCGAGGCCAAGAACGTCCTCGAACGCATGCCCGGGCCCATGCGCGACTTCGCCAAACTGGCCGAGGAACACGTCAAGGGGATGCTCGTCCCGGGGACCTTCTTTGAGGAGCTGGGCTTTCAGTATTTCGGCCCCGTCGACGGTCATGACGTCGACGAGCTGGTGACCGTGCTCGAGCGGCTTCGCGAAATGGATGGCCCACGCATCCTTCACTGCGTGACCCGCAAGGGCAAGGGCTACGCCAAGGCCGAGGCCAATCCCATTGCCTATCATGGGGTGAAGGCGTTCGACCCGGCGGCGGGGCTCAAGGCGTCCACCGGCAGCGCGCCCCTCACCTACACCGACGTGTTCAGCCAGTGGCTCTGCGACATGGCCGAACAGGAGCCCCGGCTGTGGGGTGTCACACCCGCCATGCGCGAGGGATCCGGCCTGGTGGCGTTTGCCGAGCGTTTCCCCGACCGCTATCTGGACACGGCCATCGCCGAGCAGCACGCCGTGACGCTCTGTGGCGGACTGGCCTGCGAGGGCGAAAAGCCGGTACTGGCCATCTATTCCACCTTTCTGCAGCGCGGTTACGATCAGCTCATCCACGATATCGCGTTGCAGAATCTGCCCGTGGTCTTTGCTCTGGATCGGGCCGGACTGGTGGGCGCCGACGGTGCCACCCATCACGGGATGTTCGACTTCAGCTACATGCGCTGCCTGCCCAACGTGACGGTGATGGCGCCTGCGGACGAGCGCGAGTGCCGCCAGATGCTCTCCACCGCCGTTGCCATCGAGGGGCCAGCGTCGGTGCGCTATCCCCGCGGTGGCGGGCCGGGCACCGTGCCGGAAACCACCCTCGATACCCTGCCCGTGGGGCAGGCGCAGATCCGGCGTCGCGGCCAGGGCATTGCCCTGCTCGCCTTCGGGACCATGGTGGCGCCCGCCGAGACGGTGGGTGCAGAGCTCGATGCCAGCGTGGTCAACATGCGCTTTGTCAAACCCCTCGATGAGGCGTGCATCCGCGAAATGGCCGAGACCCATGAGGCCATCGTCACCCTCGAGGAAAACATGGTGGCCGGCGGCGCCGGGTCGGCCGTCGCAGAGGCGCTGGCGCGGCAGGGACTCAAGCCAGCGCTGCTGCAGATCGGTCTGGGCGATCATTTCGTCGATCACGGCGAGCGGGATGAGCAGCTTGAGCTCGTGGGTCTGGATACCGCCGGCATTCGCCAGCGGATTAACGATTGGCGCAATCGCACGGTTGCGAGTCCGGCCACCAGTGAGTAGTGTCAGGCGGCTGGAACAGCCCTTTCCCCAACGCCGCCGCGCTTCGACATGTCAGGGCCATGTCACGGAAGCTGCGGCTTGCGGATATTCATGAATCAGAAATCCAGTTACACCTACGACGAACTCCTGGCCTGCGGTCATGGCGAGCTCTTTGGCCCAGGCAACCCACAGTTGCCCGTCCCGAACATGCTCATGTTCGATGCGATTACCCAGATCGATGATCACGGTGGCGGCTACGGAAAAGGCCAGGTCGAGGCCGAACTCGCCGTCAAGCCCGATCTGTGGTTTTTTGGCTGTCATTTCCCGGGGGATCCGGTCATGCCCGGCTGTCTCGGTCTGGATGCACTCTGGCAGCTGCTGGGCTTTTATCTGGGCTGGATCGGCGGCGAGGGCAAGGGCCGCGCCCTGGGCTGTGGCGAGGTCAAGTTCACCGGCCAGATCCTTCCGGACAACGCACGGGTCCACTACCACCTCGACGTCAAACGGATCATCCGGCGGCGCCTCAACATGGGCATTGCCGACGGCCTTGTCACCGTCGATGGCGAGGAGATCTATCGCGCCATGGACCTGCGCGTCGGTCTGTTCCAGAATCCCCAAAGCAACCTCTAAGGGAGTCGAAACGTGCGGCGAGTGGTAGTCACCGGCATGGGCATCGTCTCTTGCCTGGGCAACGATGCGGCAACAGTCACCCAGGCCCTGCGACACGGGCGCTCGGGGATCCGCTTCAGTGATGAGTACGCCGAGCGCGGTCTGCGCAGCCGGATCGCGGGGCAGCCGGATATCGACCTGGATGCCGCCATCCCGCGTCGTGCCCGCCGTTTCATGGGCGACGCCGCCGGCTATGCCTATGTGGCCATGCAGCAGGCCATTGATCAGGCGGAGCTGCCAGACTCGGTCGTCTCGGATCCGCGCACCGGGTTGATTGTCGGTTCAGGCGGTGCGTCCACGGAAAACGTCGTTCGCGCCGCGGATATCCTCCGCGAGCGCGGCGTGCGCAAGATCGGCGCGTTTGCGGTGCCCAAGGTCATGGGCAGCACCACATCGGCCTGTCTGGCGACGCCGTTCGCGATCAAGGGCATCAACTACAGCATTTCCTCGGCCTGCGCGACCAGCGCCCACTGCATCGGCGCCGCCATGGAGCAGATCCAGCTCGGCAAGCAGGACGTCATGTTCGCCGGCGGCGGCGAGGAAGAGCACTGGAGTCTGACCATGCTGTTCGACGCCATGGGCGCGCTGTCCACCGGCTACAACGACACCCCCGAGCGGGCATCGCGGCCTTTTGACCGTGACCGTGACGGGTTTGTCATCGCCGGCGGCGGCGGCATGCTGGTGCTCGAATCCCTCGAACATGCCGAGGCGCGGGGCGCCACGATTCTTGCCGAGCTGGTGGGCTATGCCGCCACCTCGGATGGCTACGACATGGTGGCGCCCTCGGGCGAAGGCGCCGAGCGCTGCCTGAGCCAGACACTGGAGATGGCTGGCATCAATGCCGAACGGCCCGTGGACTATGTCAACGCCCACGGCACCAGCACCCCCGCCGGTGATATCACCGAGCTGCGGGCGCTGGAAGCGGTGTTCGGCGATCAGCGCCCGCCGGTCAGTTCCACCAAGTCCCTGACCGGCCATTCTCTGGGCGCCGCTGGCGTGCAGGAGGCGATCTATTCGCTGTTGATGATGCAGGAAGGCTTCATCGCCGGGACGCTCAACGTCGATCATCTCGACACCGACGCCGGCGATTACCCCATCGTGACCGAGACGGCTGAGGACCGTCGCCTCGATCGCGTCGTCAGCAACAGCTTCGGCTTTGGTGGCACCAATGCCAGCCTCGCCTTCGAGCGCTTTTCATGACGCACCCGACAGCCGTCGCCAGAGCGTACTGCGGCTGATTCCGAGCTGACGGCAGGCGGCGGTGCGATTGCCGCCGCACTGCTCGAGAACCCGATGAATTGACGCCATGTCGTCCAGCGCTGCCCCGGGTGGGGCTGAGTCGCTGAAAAGCTCGGGGACCAGCCCCTCGAGTCGCGCCTGATCCATGGACCCCGATTCGAACGCCGGGGCAAAGATGGCGAGCCGCTCGATCAGATTCTCGAGTTCGCGGATATTGCCCGGCCAGTGATAGCGCCGGCAGGCCGGCATGACCTGCTCAAGCAGTGCCGGCATGGCGCCCGCCCGACCCTGGCGCTCAAGCGCTCGAGCGGCGATGCTGCCAGCGAGCGCCGGCAGATCATCAAGGCGATCCCGCAACGGCGGCACATCAAGGCGCAGGATATTGATGCGGTAGTAGAGATCCTGCCGGAATGCCCCCTCTGCCACCGCCGCCGCCAGATCCCGATGAGTGGCGGCAATGACCCGCACGTCCACCGGTGTCGGCTGGGTGGCACCCAATCGAATCACTTCATGCTCCTGGAGAACCCGCAACAGTCGGGTCTGAAGCGTCAGCGGCATTTCGCCGATTTCATCGAGAAAGATCGTGCCGGTATGGGCCGACTCGAAAAGCCCCGGCTTGCCGCCCCGCCGCGAGCCGGTAAAGGCGCCCTCCTCAAAACCGAACAGCTCGCTCTCAAGCAGCGTCTCGGGGAAGGCACCGCAGTTGAGGGCGACAAAGGCATGCCCGCGCCGGGCGCTTGCATTATGGATGCCCTGGGCCAGCAACTCCTTGCCGGTGCCGCTTTCGCCCAGTATCAGCACAGTGGTGTCGGTGCCGGCATACTGCTCGGCCAGCGTGCGCGCCTCGCGCAACGGTCGTGACTCGCCAATCATCCCCTCCAGCTCGTAGCGGGCGGCAAACTGCCGCGGCTTGTTGGTTGAGCGCAGGCTCCGATCCACCCGTTGGATGGTCGCCGAGTCCTGGACCGTCACCACTGCGCCGGTCTGCACGCCCTGCTCGCGGATCGGGATGCGATTGGTGACCACCGTCCGGTTGCCGATGCGCTGGACGCCGCCCAACTCGGTGACTCCGTGCTCGAGGGTGTCCTGCAAGGCGAGCTGGCTTGCCACCTGACTCAGCCGCCGGCCCTCAACGTCGCCGGCGTCCACGCCCAGCAGTCGCGCCATGGCGGGATTAAACGACTGCACCCGCTCATCCATGTCGACCGCTGCCACGCCCTCCTCCAACTGCTGGAGGATGGTATCGAGACGCTCCCGGCGGGCCGCCTCAATGCGCCCGATGCGGCTGATCTCGATGGCACTGTCGAGCGCCTGTTCCACGGAACCCCGCGAGTACACGAACCCCCCTGCCAGTCCGGCCTGTTCGGCAAGATCCGTGACCAGCCCCGGCCCGATGATCGCGCCCACGCCGCGGCTTGCCAGCTCGCTCACCCGGCGCTGGGCGTCGGCGGCGGTCTCATAGGCGTAATGGGTCAGCTCCAGACCAAAATGCTGATTGAATTCAATCAGTTCAGGATAAGTCGTACCATGCGTGATCAAGGCGATGCGCCGCGATGATCGGCGTGCCGTTGCCAGTGCACTGAGCACATCAAAACCGGTCAGGGTGACAAGGATCACCGGCAGCGACAGATGTCGGCGCAGAAACGCGCCGTTGGAGCCGGCGGCCACCACCGCATCCACGCCCCGAGTCTGTTGATAGCGACGGATCTCCGCCAGCGCATCATCAAAGCCGCGGTCGACGATATGCACATCGGCCTGCGCCGCATAACTCGGAACGATGACGCGGAACACTTCCTTGAGGCGGCTGAAGCCGACCGCCAGGATGACCGGCCGGCTCTGCCCGCGGACAGGCTGATCTGTCATTGCTCCTCCACGCTCGTTCCGGCGGGAACGTTTCATGATTCGTTTCAGAGTATTTCAGTCGAACAGCAATTGAAACACCTCGACACGGGCGCCAACGCGCCGATCATCGATAAAAACTAGCCGAAACAGCCGCTTACAGACGATGGTCGATGCTTCTGAAACGACTGGCACGCGCCTTGCAAACGTAACCATTAACACAAAGGAGGAGTCCCGCCATGTCGACAGCATCCGATTCGCCCGGTCGCCGCTTTCGCGCCGCCGTCGAGAACGAAAGTCCCCTGCAGGTGATCGGCGCCATCAATGCCTATCACGCCGTTATGGCCACGCAGGTCGGCTATAACGCGTTGTATGTCTCTGGCGGCGGCGTTGCGGCAGGCTCCATGGGTCTACCCGATCTGGGGATCACCACCCTTGATGACGTGGTCACCGACGTCAATCGCATCACCGATGCCGTCGACACGCCGCTGCTGGTGGACGCCGATACGGGCTTTGGTGGCGCGTTCAATATCGCCCGCACCGTGCGCTCGCTGATCAAGGCCCGGGCCGCTGCCTGCCACATCGAGGATCAGGTCCAGACCAAGCGCTGCGGCCATCGGCCCGGCAAGGCGATCGTCTCGAAACAGGAGATGGTGGATCGCATCAAGGCGGCGGTGGACGCCCGGACCGATCCCGATTTTGTCATTATGGCGCGCACCGATGCCCTGGCGGTGGAGGGCCTGGACGCGGCCATCGACCGCGCCGGCGCCTATATCGAGGCCGGGGCCGATATGCTGTTCCCCGAGGCCATTACCGAGCTCGACATGTATCGCGCCTTCAGTCAGGCGGTGGATGTGCCGGTGCTCGCAAATATCACCGAATTTGGTTCGACGCCCTTGTTTGACCGCGAGGCCCTGGGTGGTGCCGGCGTCGGTCTGGTGCTCTACCCGCTCTCGGCGTTTCGGGCGATGAACGCCGCCGCGCTTGATGTCTACCGGCAGGTCCGCGCCGACGGCACCCAGGCCGGCGTGGTCGATAAGATGCAGACCCGCGCCGAGCTGTATGAATTTCTCGACTATCACGCCTACGAGGCAAAGCTCGATCAACTGTTCAGCCTGGAGAATGGCCATGAGTGAGACACCGTCAGCCCCCAAGCCCAAGAAATCCGTCGCCCTTTCCGGCGTGACCGCCGGTAACACGGCTCTGTGCACCGTCGGCCTGACCGGCAACGACCTGCACTATCGCGGCTACGACATCCTCGATCTGGCCGAGGGCTGTGATTTCGAGGAAACCGCCTATCTGCTGGTCCACGGGCATTTGCCCAATGCCGGCGAATTGCGCCGCTACAAGGCCGAGCTCAAGCGCCTGCGCGGCCTGCCCGCGCCGGTGCGCACCGCCCTCGAAGCGCTGCCCGCCGCCACGCATCCCATGGACGTCATGCGCACCGGCGTGTCGGTGCTCGGCTGCTGCCTGCCCGAGAAGGACGACCACAACGAGGCGGGCGCGCGCGCCATCGCCGATCGGCTGCTCGCCTCGCTCGGTTCGGTGCTGCTCTACTGGTATCACTTCAGCCACAACGGCCGGCGCATTGATGTCGAGACCGATGACGATTCGATTGGCGCCCATTTCCTGCACCTGCTGCATGGCGAAGCGCCGTCGGCGGTCTGGGAGCGCTCGATGCACACAGCGCTCACACTCTACGCCGAGCACGAGTTCAACGCCTCGACATTTACGGCGCGGGTGGTCACCGGCACCGGCTCGGACATGTACTCGGCAGTGACCGGGGCCATCGGCGCACTGCGTGGCCCCAAGCATGGCGGCGCCAACGAGGTGGCCTTCGACATCCAGCAGCGTTACCGCAGCGCCGATGAGGCCGAAGCGGATATTCGCGAGCGAATCGCCAACAAGGAAGTGGTGATCGGCTTTG
>Ga0207414_1001051_pt1 | contig 10635 bp, 8 predicted proteins | sample PonA231FremontCA_2_FD_187269 | JGI IMG/M metagenome (GOLD analysis project Ga0207414, IMG submission 187269) | Marine sediment microbial community from Fremont, CA, USA - Pond A23 Sediment 1 (SPAdes) | ecosystem: Environmental > Aquatic > Marine > Unclassified | place: USA: Fremont, California... | reverse complement strand
GTCGTCGGGACAAGAGGCGTCCGGCGGCCAGCAGCAGGGAACGGCCCTCACGGAGCCTGGGGAGGGCATGCAGGCCGGGCCCCAGAACTCGCTTCTGGCCGCGATGCAGCCGATGCCGGGCCAGGAGCAGCCGATCATCGGGCGGGCCTTCGCGGCCGACACGTCGCGGGTGAACGAGCTTCTTCAGGACCCGTCGGTTCAGAACATGCTGCCCCCGGGGATCGAGCCGATGTGGACGGCCAGTCCCGTGTTGACCACCGAGGACGGGCGGGAGGCATTTCACCTGCTGGCCGTCCGGGCGGAGCCGGAGCTCACCGGCGAGGTGGTGACGGAGGCGTCGGTCCAGTTCGACCGGCAGACAAACGAGCCGAAGGTCTCCATCACGATGAACTCGGACGGCGCGCGGCGCTGGGACCGAATTACCGCGGCGAACATCGGAAACCGGGTGTCGATCGTTCTCGACGACATCGTCTACTCGAGCCCGAACATCCAGAGCCGAATTTCTGGGGGGCGGACCGAGATCACGGGGCTTGAGTCGCGGCAGGAGGCCCAGGACATCGTCACGGTCCTGCAGTCCGGGCGGCTCCAGACGGACCTGAACATCATTTCGGAGCGGACGGTGGGGCCGAGCCTCGGGGAGGAGTCGACGCGGGCCGGCTTCATCTCCGTCGTGGCTGGATTTCTGCTGGTCGTGCTCTTTATGATCATGTACTACCGCACGGCCGGGGTCGTGGCCGACATTGCGCTGCTGCTGAACCTGATTCTCATCATGGGCATCCTCGCCGGGTTCGGCGCCACCCTGACCCTGCCCGGCATCGCCGGGATCGTCCTCACGATTGGTATGGCCGTGGACGCCAACGTGCTGGTCTACGACCGGGTGCGCGAGGAGCAGGCCACTGGCAAAACCCTCCGTGCCGCGATCAATGCCGGCTACGAGCAGTCCCTGAGTGCCATCCTCGACGCCAACATCACGACCTTCTTCGTCGGCGTCATTCTGTACTCCTTCGGCGTCGGCCCAATTAAGGGCTTTGCCGTCACGCTCATGGCGGGCATTCTCGCCTCGCTCTTCACGGCCATCATCGTCACCCGCCTCCTCTTCGACTACATGGTCGAGGACCGCCGAATGCAGGTGAGCTACGGGTAGGGCGCCGCCCTCCCCCCAGGCTGTCATCACGACGGGATTTTTCTTCAACGACGGATTACCATGCGTCTTTTCGAAAACGCCGACTACAGTCTCATCCCGAACCGCCGCATCGGCTACATCATCTCGGGGACGCTGCTTGCGATCAGCATCCTTTCGTTGCTCACGAAGGGGCTCGCCCTGGGCATCGACTTCCGCGGGGGGATGGAGTTCGTCGTGGGCAACACGACGGACCTGAACACCGTCGACGTCCGGTCCGCCCTCACCGAATCGTTTGAGGAGGAGCCGGAGGTGAAGCGGTTTGGGGACGTCGGCCACCTGGTCCGCATCTCGAAGAAGGGAGACATCACGACGATGGAGAATCAGGTGGTGTCGGCGCTCAATGCGCAGTTCTCGGGGCGCAACATTGCGATCGAGAGCACCAACGTGGTGGGGCCGCGCTTCGCGGAGGACCTGAAGCGGGGGGCCATCTACGCCGTGCTGGGGGCCCTGCTCGTCGTGTTCCTCTACATCATGGTGCGCTTTGAGTGGCGCTACAGCCTTGGGGCCGTGGCGGCCCTGGTGCACGACGTGACGATTACGCTCGGCATCTTCTCGGTCCTGGCCGGCATCGCGCCGTTTTCCGTCCAGATCGACCAGTCCCTCATCGCCGCGTTCCTCACGATCGTGGGATACTCGCTGAACGACACGGTCGTGGTCTTCGACCGCGTGCGGGAGTACGTCAATCTGTTCAAGACCGAGGCCTTCGACGAGATTGTTAACCGGTCGATCAACGCGACGCTGAGCCGGACCGTCGTGACCTCCGTGACGACCCTCATCGTGGTCACGATTCTGTTTATCTTCGGGGGCGAGGTGCTGCGGGGCTTCTCGTTTGCGCTCATCGTCGGGGTCGTGATCGGAACGTACTCGTCGATCTTTGTCGCCTCCCCCACGATTGTGGAACTGAACCGTCGTCTCGAAAAGAGTGCGGCCTAAGGGGCGGCGCGGACGACGACACCGACCTGCTTGTTGAATCAATACCGTGTGCCATGCCAGTCTCTATCGTAATTGGAAGCCAGTGGGGCGATGAGGGGAAGGGGAAAATTGTAGACCTCCTCAGCCCGGACGTCGACATCGTGGCCCGTTACCAGGGCGGCGCCAACGCCGGGCACACCATCGTGTGGGACGAGGAGGGGGAGACCGAAGAGTTCGTTCTCCACCTCGTGCCGAGCGGGATCTTTCACGAAGGGGTCACCTGCGTCATCGGGAACGGGGTGGTGCTGGACCCGAAGGCCATTCTGGAAGAGATCGAGAAGATCGAGTCCCTGGGCATCGACGTGGAGGGGCGGCTGAAGATCTCCCACAACGCCCACCTCATCATGCCGTACCACAAGGCGATCGAGGCGGCACAGGAGGAGGATCGGGCCTCCGCGTCCGACGACGACGAAATCGGGACCACGGGACGCGGCATCGGGCCCGCGTACACCGACAAGTTCGCCCGCACCGGCATCCGGGTGGTGGACCTGCTTGACGAGGACGTGCTGCGCCGGAAGCTCCGCCGCTCCATCGAGGAGAAGAACGCCATTCTCCGGGATGTCTACGACGCGGAGGCGCTGGACGTCGACCGCATCGTGGAGGAGTACGTCGAGTTCGATCAGAAAATTGACGACTACGTCACCGACACCTCGGCGTACCTCTCGCGTGCCCTCGACGACGGGGCCCGCGTGCTGGCCGAGGGCGCGCAGGGGTCGCTCCTTGACGTCGACTTTGGCAGCTATCCGTACGTGACCTCCAGTCACCCCACGGCCGGCGGATGCTGCACCGGGCTCGGCGTCTCGCCCACCGAGATCGACCGCGTCCTGGGCATCGCGAAGGCGTACTGCACGCGCGTCGGCAACGGGCCCTTCCCCACGGAGCTCGACGGCGAGGTCGGGCAGGCGCTGCGGGAGAAGGGCGGTGAATTTGGGGCCACGACGGGCCGCCCCCGTCGGTGCGGCTGGCTTGACCTGGTGGCCCTGCGCTACACCTGCATGGTGAACGGCTTCAATGAGCTGGCCCTGACCAAGCTCGACATCCTCTCCGGGATCGACGAGCTGAAGGTGTGCACGGAGTACCGGTACGACGGCAAGACGACCCGGCGCTTCCCGAGTGAGCCGCAGAATCTCACCCGCGTGGAGCCGCAGTACGAAACCCTGCCCGGGTGGGAGGCCGACATTTCGGAGGTCCGCCACGTCGACGACCTGCCCCGGGCGGCCCAAGACTACCTCGCCTTCATCGAGAACTACCTCGACGTAGAGATCGGACTGGTCTCGAACGGGCCGCGCCGCAGCCAGATCATCACGGACGTGCAGCCGATGGCCGCGGCCTGAGCCGGAGGGCGGGGCGCACGTGTCGTAGGAGGCTCGGTTCGTACGCCTGTTCCTCGTGGTGGCCCCACATGTGTACAACCCCGCGGTGCCATGGACGCCTATCGGTGGTCGGTCCAGCTCAAGCTCGGCCTCATCGTCTTTGCCGTCGGCATAGCCCTGGCGTCGCTCTGGTACACCCAGCGGCTCGTCGATCGGTTGCAGGAGCGTGAGCAGGCGGTCATCCAGCTCTGGGCCGACGCGCTAGAGCAGGTCGTGCAGACCCAGCAGGCGTCGAACCCGCATCGGGAGGAGTTCCGCCGGCTCGACTCGCTTCTGCAGGCCCTGGAGGCCCGCCCCGCCGGCGACACCCTCTCCGCCGAACGGGTGGCCGCCCTGCAGGAGGCGGTCGACTGGGCCCAGGCCATGCCGCCCACACGGGAGTTTAACTTCATCCTAAACGAAATCCTGCAGCCGGATCAGTTCGAGGTGCCGGCCATCATCACCGACTCGACGCGCCGCCGGCCGCTGAGCTGGCAGAACGTGGGGGTGCCGGACACCGCTGCGGTGCCCGCCATGGGCGACGCCGCGGGGGTTCGGGAACGGCTCCGAGACGAGCTGGACAACATGCGGTCGGCCTTTGAGCCGATCCCGGTGCGGATCGATGTGTCCGAGACGCCAGGGCAGGAACCCGGCGCGTCGTCGGACCGGCTCACCCAGTACGTGTTTTACGACGAGTCGGCCCTCATTACGGAGCTCCGCGTGTTTCCGTGGGTGCAGCTGGTGTTCGTCGGGCTGTTCGTGATGGTGGGCTACTTCGGGTTCTCCTACATCCGCCGCAGCGAGCAGAGCAGCCTCTGGATGGGAATGGCCCGGGAGGCGGCCCACCAGCTCGGGACGCCCCTGTCGAGCCTCATGGGCTGGATTCAGATGCTGCGCACGCCCGACCTGGCGGAGGACAAGCGCGAGCGGGCCCTGACGGAGATCGAGAACGACGTGGAGCGGCTGCAGCGCGTGGCGGATCGGTTCTCGGACATCGGTTCACAGCCGAAGCTGGAGCGCTGTAACTTGGTGCCAATCATTGAGCAGACGGCCCGCTACCTCCGCCGGCGCATCCCGCAGCAGGGCCAGTCCATTGCCCTGGCCGCGGACCTGCCCGAGCGGCTCCACGCCGAGGCCAACGAGGAGCTGTTCGCGTGGGTGCTCGAGAACCTTCTCAAAAACGCCCTCGACGCGATCGAGGACGAGGAGGGGCGCATCACGGTGACGGCCTGGAAGGAAGAGGGGCAGGTCTTCATCGAGGTCGAGGACACCGGGCGCGGGATCGAGGGGCAGCAGTGGAATAACATTTTCCGGCCGGGCTACAGCACCAAGAAGCGCGGCTGGGGACTCGGCCTGAGCCTTGCCCGTCGCGTGATCGAGAGCTACCACGGCGGACGCCTCGAGCTCGTGTCGTCGACGGTCGGGGAGGGGGCGACCTTCCGCATCGAGATTCCGGCGGCGAGGGCGGAATAGGCCCTACGGCTGCACGCGCGCCCGGAGTGTGCCGGGGGAAAGAGAGGGGGAGACGACAACAAAGATGTTGGCCCGGTTGCGCCACAAGAGGCCGGGCCCGGCGGCCTGCCCGTTGGCGACGAGCTGGTTGCGCTGGGCCAGTTGAGATCGAACCTGCGTGTTCAGGGTGGCGGTGTCGTCGAGCCGGTCGATGAGGGCGTAGCTGTACACAAACGCCGCGATGCGGGCCCCCTCGTCGCCGGTGTACAGCACGACGGGGATCTCGGTATTGCCGGCCGCCTGGAGCCGCCCGACGCCCCGCAGCTGTGCGCCCTCGATGGACGGCAGCCGCACCCGGCGGCCCCACGTCGAGTCCAGATAGGCCTCCGCCTCGGCCGGCTGTGCGGTCGCGCGTTCGGTCGTTACGGCCCCGGCCTGCTCGGCGGAGAAGGCCGTAAGGGTGGGGGGGCTTGGGGCGGAGGTCGACGACGAGGACCCGGTCAGGTACGACACCCCGAGCCCGCCCCCCAAGACGAGGCCCCCCAGCAGCAGGACGAACAGCAGAGTGCGGGGCTTCGGTCGTGACGGAAGCCGGTCGAGCAGGCCGCCCGACGTGTCGCCCGACGCAGATCCCTCGGGATCCTTCTCGTCCTCCGCGTCCGTGCCCGCCGTGGGGGGCGACGACCGCCGGACGGCCCGGAGGCGGGCGCGGAGCGAGCTGGGCACCGGGGCGAATCGATCCCGGAGCACGTCGCGCAGCACCCCGTGGAGCTCCGTGTCGGAGAGGGTCTCGTCGATCAGGTCGGCCTCGGGGGCCGACAGCACCGCCCGAAGTTTCTCCCGCAACAGTGCGGAGGGGGAGGATGGAAGGGGGGCTTCGAAGAGGTCGGCAAGCCGGGCAGGTTGGGGGGGCTCAGACAGTCGGGACGCGCTGAGGGCGAGAACAAATCGCTCCGCGGTCGAGCAGGTTGCGAAAGCAACGGGCAGGGTGTTGCGGGCGAGGCGCTCCGCGGTATCGCGTCGAAGGGAGCCCGCATCAGGCGTGGAAGAGGCGTCGGGGGCTCCCGGGTCGCTTGGCGCTTGTCCCTGCTCCGGGGCCTCCCGGAGGAGCAGGGCGAGCCAGTCTTCCGGGGCCTCGGGGCGTTCGTTTGGGGGGGCATCGGCCACCCGTTCGTACACCTGGACGAGGAGGGAGGGGGCGGCCTCGTCGCCCACCAGTGTGCAGGCGAGCGGGTAGAGGGCATCCAGGTTCTTCAGGGGGGAGGGGGGGTCGGGCGACGTGGACGCGAGGGCCATGGGAAAGAGCACCTGGAGCGTTGAGGACGCGGCCGAGGACCAGGACTATTCGGACGGCTCCTCGAAGACGATTTTTACGGAATCGCCCTTTCGTATGTCCAGCAGTTCGGCGCCGTTCCCCCCGTTGGCGGCGATCTCCAGGTAGCCCGTGCTTCCGAACAGCAGGAGCGGGTCGCCCTCGGGCACGGCCCCATACGTCGGGTGGAGGGCCTGCAGGGTGGTGTTGCCCGCGTAGGTTTTGAGGGGCGGAAAGGCGTCAAGGGGCGGGGTCGGACTCTCTAGGCCGGCGGCCTCGGCCATTGCCGGGCGCCGGATGTTCGTGATGCAGTTGCCGAAGTGATCCACGTGCACCACCCAGCCCTGCACCGTCTGGGCCCCGGTCGACGGCTGGGCCCACCGGAGCGGTTCGAGCGTGTCGATTGACGTGCCGAGGGCCTCCACGGACCGGCCGTCGGCGAGGTGGGCCGCGGCGGGGGCAAAAATGTCGCGGCCGTGAAACGTCGTGCTTGGCGAGTCGTCCCGCCAGAACGTCGGGTCGTCGAGCTCCACGATGGCGTCCGGCGACGCCTGGTCCAGCACGAGCGGAAAGACGCCGTTGTCGGGCCCCACAAACCACTGCCCCTCGGCGCGGAGGGCGACGGCGCGCCGCTCGGTGCCCACCCCTGGATCCACCACCACCAGGTGCACGGCGCCGTCCGGAAAGTAGGGGCGGGCCGACTGCAACACGAAGGCCGCCTCCATCACGTCCTGGGGGCTGATCTCGTGGGTTACGTCCACGAGTCGTGCGTCCGAACAGATGGAGAGCATCGTTCCCTTCATCGCCGGCACGTACGCATCCTCCGTGCCGAAGTCCGTCGTGAGGGTGACGATGGGGGGCGAAGAAGGGGCGGAAGTGGGCATGGACCTCGAAGGATGTGAAAAGAGGGCTCCGGGAAGGCGACGGCAGAGACAGTCTGCCCTAGCGATTGAATACGATTGAATATGAGCATACGAACCGCGGACCGCGATGTGTAGCCCCGTTCCGCCTGAGAGAAACAATTCGGAGGGATTTAGGAGTTGGGCCTACCGCCCCGGCGGGCTCCCTCCCAAGAGACCGGCCGCCTACAGCGCGAGTCCCCCATGCCATCCCCCGAGCCTTCCGGACTGGATCCCTTGAACCTTGACCGCGGCTCGCAGGCCCGGGTCGCGGTTGACCGGTTTGTCTCCCTGTGGGGGGAGATGGCATCGACGTGGGGGATCAACCGCACCATGGCGAGAATTCACGCGCTGCTCTACTGCGCAGAGCGGCCCCTCAGCACCGACGAGGTCATGGCGTGCCTGGACGTGAGCCGGGGCAACGCCAACATGAACCTCCGGTCGCTCGTCGACTGGACCCTCGTAGACAAAACGCATCGTTCCGGCTCGCGCAAAGACTACTACCGGGCAGAGACCGATGTGTGGCAGATTACCGCCCGCATCATCGAAGAACGTCAGCGCCGGGAGGTCCATCCCGTCCGGTCCCGCCTCGAAGAGTGTGCCGATCTGCTGGTCCAGGATGGCGCGTCGGGGGCGGACCATCCAGGGCCCGAACGGACCCTCCACCAGCGCCTTACCAGCCTCATCGACCTTCTGAAGGTGCTCGAAGGCGTCTCCGAGGCCCTGCTTCCGCTTGTCCGCAACAGAGACGTCGACCAGATCGAGCAGCTCCTCGCCGTGGCGCTCCGGCGGGGCGAGTCCGAGAGTACGCCCTCCTCTTCCGACCCATCCTGAGGGAACGTCTCCCTGTCCGCCATGGCAACGACCAACGACATCGGGGACCGTGGGGAAGAGATCGCCGCCGCTCATCTCGACGAGGCGGGCTATGAGATTTTGGCCCGCAACTACCGCCACGGTCGCAATGAGGTGGACCTGGTGTGTCGAGGGACCGATGCGAAGGAGTATGTTTTCGTGGAGGTGAAGACCCGCAGCGGGACGGGATTTGGGGCGCCGGAAGCGTCGATCACCGCCAAGAAACGAGCGGCCCTACAACATGTGGCCCGAGGCTACCTTCACGAGCATGGGGCCGAGGGGGCTCCGGCCCGTTTCGACGTCGTGGCGGTCATGCTCACCGGTGGGGCCCCGGAGGTGCAACACTACGAAAATGCCTTCTGGGCCGGCTGAGGGGCCCGACTACCGCGGCGGTTCATACTCGCGGGGCAGGCGCTCGGCCATCCGGGCGGCAAAGGCAAAGTACTGGTAGAGGGTGGCCCCGTAGGGCTCTACAATTTCGCCGGACGGGTCGATGTGGAGGGGCCGCTCGTTGAGCTCGATCTGGGAGGTCTGGTGGTCCCGGGGGGTGCGTCGACGAAGGTCGGCCCACTCGAGGTACGCTTGCCGTTCCGGCATGCCGTGGTAGACCACTTCGAGCCGGTCGTGAGCGGTGAGGAGATAGGTGGAGTCGGGGCCGGCCTCCAGAATATTATCGCGCTCCGCGGGGAAGCGGTCGGCGCGTGCGGCGTGGCGGAAGGCGGAGGCCCGAGGCAGGCGGTAGAGGTCGAATTGCGCCTCGTCGAGCCGGTCGTCCAGGAGGGCACGGAGGAAGTGACGGAGGGACCCCCGGTAGGCCTCCAGCCGGTTCCGTCGCCACCGGGCGGCCTCCGCAGAGTCCGTCGGCGTGAGGGGGGCGAAGAGCGGCTCCCCGTCCCACCGCACCACGGATCCGCGCTCCTCGAATTCCTTCAGGAAGTAGGTGAGGCGGTAGCCCAGGGCCCGGTTTTCGATGACGACCGGCTTTTCGGCCCACGCCTCGAACCGCCCCCACCACTTGTCGTCGAAGCGGAGGACGTCGGGGTTCACGAGCGTGCAGTCCTCGGCCAGGTCCGAGCGCCCGATGAACAGGCTCTTGAAGTGGTCCAGGCGCTCGTACCACTCCTCGTCGCGTTCCGCGGAGACCGTAACCGGCGGCGAGTCGAGCACCTTGGGATCGAGGCGCACGGTCACCGTCAGGAGACGGTTGGGGGCGGGGCGAAGGGCAAGCGCACGCCGCTCATGTCCGACCCGCGATACGTAGAGCCGCTTCGGGCCCGGGCGGACCCCCTCCAGCCGAAACCACCCGCTCGAATCGGTCACGGTCCCGTGCATCGACTCCACCACAAAGACGTGGGTGCGGGGCAGCGGCGCGTTCGAGTCGGCGTCGAGCACGCGCCCCTCGATGACGCCGGTGGACTGCCCGGTCGCGGGGTCAGGCACACCCGCCACGACGAACAGAACCGCAACGAAACGCACCCACATGGCGTGTTGGGTTCATCGACGCTTAATACGTTTGCGCAAGTGTATGGGAGAGAAAGGGGGGATGTTCGTCTCTGGACCCGGCGAGGCACCTCTGGACCCGGTGAGGCACTGAACGGGGAGAGGCGTTCTACCGCGCCTCCTGGATGGCGTCGACGGTGCTCGGGTCTTCCAGGCTCGACGTATCGCCGAGCTCGTCGCCGAGGTACGCCGCCCGGATGACGCGCCGCATGACCTTGGCGTTGCGCGTCTTGGGCAGGGCGTCGGCGAAAAGAATCTCGCGCGGTTTCAGGGGCTTGCCCATCTCGTCCACCACCCCCTGCATCAGCGCCTCGCGGAGGGCTGCGGTTTCGTCGTGGTTCGGCTCCAGCACCACGAACGCGACGATCTCGGAGCCCTTCACGTCGTGCGGCACGCCAATGGCCGCGCTCTCGGCGACTGCCTCGTGGGCGTTGAGGAGCGCCTCAATCTCCGCCGGGCCCAGGCGCTTGCCGGCCACGTTAATCGTGTCGTCCGAGCGGCCCAGGATGTACCAGAGCCCGTCCTCGTCCACGGCCGCGAAGTCGCCGTGCACCCACACGTCGTCGAGTCGGTCCCAGTAGGCGTCGTGGTAACGGTCGTCGTCGCCCCAGAAGCCGCGCGTCATGCCGATCCAGGGCGCCCGCAGGACGAGCTCGCCGACCTCCTCCCGAACCGGCGTGCCGTCCTCGTCCACCACGTCGGCGTCCATGCCGGGGACCGGGCCGGAGAACGCGGCGGGCTTGAGGGGCTCCAGGACGTTGCCACAGAGGATGCCGCCGGCGATCTCGGTGCCGCCGGAGTAGTTGAGAATCGGCTTCTCGCCGCCGAGGACCGTTTCGAAGCACCACGACCAGGATTCGGGGTCCCAGGGACTGCCGGTCGACCCGATGGCGCGCAGGCTGGACCGATCGGAGGCCTCCACAGGGGCGTCGCCGTGCGTCTTGAGGGCGCGGATGAGAGTGGGGGACACGCCGAGGTGCGTCACCTCGTGGTCGTCCACCAGTCGCCAGAGGCGGCCGGGGTCCGGGTGGTCCGGCGCCCCGTCGTACAGCACCATCGTTGCGCCGACGGTGAGCGTCCCGAAGACGAGCCACGGGCCCATCATCCAGCCCA
>Ga0207414_1001050_pt1 | contig 10635 bp, 10 predicted proteins | sample PonA231FremontCA_2_FD_187269 | JGI IMG/M metagenome (GOLD analysis project Ga0207414, IMG submission 187269) | Marine sediment microbial community from Fremont, CA, USA - Pond A23 Sediment 1 (SPAdes) | ecosystem: Environmental > Aquatic > Marine > Unclassified | place: USA: Fremont, California... | reverse complement strand
TTGATTTTTCTTAAAACTTTGGCAATCTCGACTACGAAGTAGCGAGAAAACCCTAAAACTCTAAAACTGCCTGCAAAAGACTTTTTGCAGGCGCATCAAGTAACAAAAAACACTTGTTTGGATGAATACTTGCTCATCTACTGCAGCCAAGTAGATGGATGAGTATTTTTCCAAACTCTGCTAGAAAGGAGAAATAGTTGACTATTCAAGAAGAAAAAATAAATTCCATACAAAAGACACTCAACTACGAGTTTTCCGATAAACAGCTCTTGATCCAGGCACTGACCCACAGTTCCTATGCAAACGAAATAGACAATTCCCTGCAAAACAACGAAAGGCTGGAGTTTTTGGGAGACGCGGTGCTGGAGCTGTGTATCTCCGAACAGTTGTTTTTGCGCTATCCGGATTCGCGGGAAGGTGAACTTACCAACCTGCGGGCCAAATTGGTGAGCGAACCCACACTTGCCCAGCTTGCCAGGGAAATCAAGCTACAGGACTATCTCCTGCTGGGCAAGGGCGAAGAAACCCAGGGCGGCAGAGAGCGGGACGCAATCATGGCGGACGGACTGGAATCCATCCTGGCTGCGATATACCTGGATGGCGGTTTTAAAAGCAGCCAGGAAGTAATCTTGATCCTCTACCAAAACCTCTGGCCTGCAAAAGAAGAGGTGCGTCCGCGCAAGGACTACAAAAGCAAACTGCAGGAACTCACCCAGAAGCTGTACAAGGACCGGCCCACCTACAACCTGGTCGACAGCTTCGGCCCGGAACACGACAAGACATATTACGTCCGGGTCGCACTCCCGGATCAAACTAGTTACGATGGACAGGAGTCCAGTATCAAAAAGGCGGAGCAAATGGCTGCAAAAACAGCCATCCTTGACCTGGACCCCAACGAACTGCCCTAAATTGCGTAATTACCGCTTCAGATTAACCACCTCCTGCAGCATGCTATCAGTTGTGGTTATAGTCCTGGCATTGGCCTGGAACCCTTTCTGGGTGGTGATCATCTTGACAAACTCCTCTGACATATCCACGTTGGACTGTTCCAGGGAATTGGAGGCTATGGTCCCCAATCCGCCGGTACCCGGTTTCCCGGTCAACGGCGGACCGGATGACCTGGTCTCGGTAAACATGTTCCCGCCTTCCTTGCGCAGGCCCTGGTCGCTGTTGAACTGTGCCAGGGTCAGCACGTACAGGTTCTTGACCTGGCCGTTGGAATAGGTCCCGGTCATCACACCGTCCCTGTCCACGGATATGTTCTGCAAAAATCCAGGTGCATAACCGTCCTGGGACTGGGTATTGGTAGTGGAACCGGAACTGAAATTAGTAGCTGAGCGGGCCCGGCTATTAAAATCCTTGTAATTGGGCATGGGGAAGGGATCCTGATCCAAGTCTACGGTATCGCCACCTACGTTGGCCCCCCAGTCCTCAATACTGTTGTCAGCCTGAGTGGTATCCTCAAGATTCTTCCATCCCCCCAAAAAGGGATAATCACCCGGATCACCATCTGTATCACCATTGCCATCCCAGTCTATATCATAGTTCAAGTCCCTGTTGGTTGCTCCGAAATTCATAGCTATATTGTTACCTTCATCGTTTTGTGATACTTGATTAGTGGTATCTGCGTTGGCAACTCCCCGGAAGTTGGGAGTAGCTATCGGATTACCCTCTGAGCTGAACTGGGCCGGCAACCAGTTTGACGAATCATTTGGATTTGAATCTGGTGAGCTGTTTATATTTTCAGAACCGCCTGCTCCATCGTAGAGTTGGACACCATCTGTAGTTTGATCCACGTCCCGCAGGGTAAATGCACTTCTGCTCTCCAATTGCCCGGTACTGCTAAATCTAAGATTGCCGCTCATCAAGACACCGCGCTTTTCTTGAGAAGCAGCACCATTCCAGAATGTGCGGTTGTCTGCACTGGGTGAAACCGTGGTCAAATATTCCCAGTGTTGTTTTCCTCCTTCATTTTCCAAATCGTCCTTAATCGGATCGAAATATGTGGTTAGATTGTGGGAACTACCATTACTGTCGTAAACCTTTATAGTACTCTGGTAGGCATACCTGTTGTCTGCTATGGGCTCGTCAGATGTACCGTCCCAATCATTGAACATGGCAAAATTGGGATTGGTAGAATTGGTATTCCTGTCTTCACTCCTGGAATCCAGATTCACGATCTGATTTACCCTTTCCGTGGCCTGAGGAGCGGACTGGAAATCCTCCAACCTGATATCAGTGGGCACCCCTTCAGTCTTTACACCCTGATCTTCGGCCGCGGTCTCAGAAGCTGCAGCCGAACTATCCTCCTGGGCTACCTCCCAGCCCTGTACCACATTATCATGCGGATCAGTAAGATATCCGTCCTTGTCAAACCGAAAATTTCCCGCCCGGGTATAGTATTGCATCTCCTGGCCCTTGGGGGAAGTTGTAAAAAATCCCTCTCCCCCGATTGCCAGGTCAGTGGACTGGTTGGTGGATTGCATGGAACCCTGGCTAAAATCCGACATAACCGAAGATATAGTCACCCCCCTTCCCAACTGGTCATTACCGCTAGCTGTGGAGAGATTTTGATACATGGCGTCCTCGAAGTGCATCCTGGATTTCTTGAACCCGGTGGTACTAACATTGGAAAGATTGTTGCCTATAGTGGTCATCTTTTCACTGTGTACCGAGAGTCCGCTGGTTGCTGAATATAAAGAAGTAGATAAACCCATAACTTATCTCCTTTTCAATTTATATGGACTGTTAATAGTTATTTGTTGTCAGTTATCCGTTAATTGTTATTGGTCAGTTTTCATCCGGAAATTGCCCTTTCCGGATGGGAACTAGTTAACAATACCGCGAAAGTTTTATATTAAGCCTCCGAGAAAACTTGGATCTATTTAGTTTTCATTCGGAAACTGCCCTTTTCCCGTTGTAATTAGTTAATCTGACCGAATACCTTGATTGGACGTAAATTTGCCCAGATACAAGGAGCGAAAAATTTTGAAACCGCAGTGTATATTAATACATGAGGATTTCAAAATTTTGCAGCGACGAAGTAGATGGGTGAATTTTCGTCCAAGCACTAGTTAAAGGTAAAAATTTACTGAGTACTACTACCTCCGGGTTCAACAACCTCCTTGACATCAGTCAATTTGACTTCTCTTCCGTCCTGCAGGCTGAGCACAGTATTGCCTTCCTGATTATTCACTCCACTAACAGTACCGCTAACATCAGTATTGACCTCCACTCGCTCCCCGGTTGCATCCTTGGCGGATATACCTATTGAATATTGTCCATCCGGTGCTTCCTGGCCCTTGTAATTCCTGCCGTCCCACTGGAACTTATACTCACCTGCCTGTTTACTACCCAACTTAACTGTATTCACTATATTGTCGTTATTGTCGAATATATTGATTCTCACATTTTCGGCACCATCTTTTAGATTATAAAACAGCTTGCTCACCCCGTCTTCATCCTTGCTTATATTGCTACCTTTTGCGGTCACCGACTTTCCCAGAAAATCCACTGCCTGCACCATTCTGGACCGATTTTGACTGGAGTTGAGCCTATCCATTCCCTTGGAAACATTGGTCATCTCCTCCAGCTCACTGAACTGGGCAAGCTGAGCCACCATCTTGCGGTCCTTCATGGGGTCGGTGGGATCCTGGTTCTCCAATTGAGTAGTCAAGAGCTTCAGGAAGTCGTGCTTTCCCATTTTGCTTGCATCACCGGTCTTTGGATCGTCCTGCTTGAAAGCCTTTTCCGCCTGCCCCAGTATATCGCTACCTGCCATCCTGGTGGATGTACCGGTTTGATTTTGGCTCAATATATCGCTCATCCCCTGAATACCACTCATATTTCCTCCTGCTTGGAAATTATATTTGTCCTCAACAAACTTAATCCCTTTCTTATTTCTTGCTTTCAGCTCTTCTTGCTTCTTTTCTCTTATTTCTTGCTTTTAGCTTTCAGCTTTCAGCTTTTAGCTCCTTCTTGCTTTTAGCTCTTCTTATGCTATAACCGAAATAGCTGACACTGAATTTTTTTCCTCTAATAGACCATTTTGCAGGGACTGTGCCATATCTTCCTCATCTTCGCGGGCCAACCAATGATTCCGCATACTGCGCTTTTCCATCTGTTCCCTCCTGTCCTGGCCCTGGTTGTGTTCGTCCTGGGAGAACCAATGCTTGGAAGCGTCCTCCTGAGGGACCTGGGTCTGAACATCCAATTTCTGGACCCGGAGTCCTTGTTGCTCCAAAACATGTTTCAGCTCCGCCATCTGGTTGTGGATCATCTTGGCTACCTCTGCACTGGTCGATTTTATCAGGGCGGAGACCTCCTGGTTCCGAACCTGCAGAGTCACGTTCAACTTGCCCAGGTGGGGCGGGTGCAGGCGCATAGTGAGTTCTTTGCCCCCTTGGTTCAGGTTTTTGAGCATACCGTTTTGCACCTGTTTGAGTACATTCGCCCTCATTTCCTGGTTCTGCGACAATTTCCCGGATCCGCTGTTCTTCCCCAGGATCTGCTGCATGGTGGAATTAGCCTTGTCCTGCATGTTTTGGCCAGCATTCAAATTGTTTGTTCCCCTGGATGTGGAATTGTTGTTGATCTTTCCCCACATCTCCTTCCAGGCAGAAGACCCTTCCCTTTCCTTTCCACCGGAGCCGGAATTATTCGTACCCGCACCATTTTCCAGTGCAGTTTTGACCTGTTGCACCCTTTGCAGGAAACTGGCCTCGCTGGATTTCCCTTTCCCCGCATGTCTGGCAGTTTCAGCTTGATTCAGGGCCCCCTTTTCCCCTTGTGCGGTATTGTTTTTTCCAGCTTCTTTTAACTGGGAAATTTCTTCCTTTTTATTCTGGTTTCCGGACTGCAAATTCTGCAAGGCCTGCTGAATACTTTTTTCACTCTTACTGTTGGCAGTGTTTTTTTGTACCATCTGCTCCAACTTGTTTATCTCTTGTTCCGTAAGGCCTTGATTTTTTAGCCAGTTCTTGAATTCCAGGGAAAAATTCTTGTTGTCAGTTATCTCTTTCCCGCTCTCCAGGTTTTGGCTGATCCTATCCAGGATCCTGGTCAAGTTCCTGCGGCCCATATTTTCATTGTCCAACTGCTCGATTGAATCCCTAAGACCCTTCTCAGCCCCGGATGACAAATCCAGGGCCTGCAGCAACTTCATCAGGTCCTGCTTTTTCACATCTATATCAGTATTTGCTTTCCGATCTTGCAGGAAATTTTGCAAAAACTTCAAAAACTCCTGCTCTTTTCCGGAATCCAGCTTATTAAGTGCCTTTTGGAGCTTTTCCCCGTCCATACCCAAACTCTGCAGGAAATTCTCCATAAACGACATGTCCTGCTCACTCATATCCGCATTTTTCAACTTCTCCTGCAACAATTGCATTACGAGTTTGCTCAAATCCTGCATATCTTCCAAATCTATATCTTCAAGGGATTTCAGGGCCTTCTCGATCTCTTCCCGTTTTACTCCCATCTGCTGCAGCATATCCACGGCTTTGGCAAGTTTTTCCCTTTCTTGAGCATCTTTATCCTGCATCGCCCTTATCTCGTGTTCAGAAGAAACTTCCTTCTTTTGATTAGTCATTTCTGGGTCTTCCCGATCTTTTCCCCTGTCCGTGGAAAAATAATCCCTGTTATTTCCCTTTTTTTCTGAGATCCCGGTAGTTTCCTCTTTACTTTCCAAATCCCCTGACGTCCTATTAGCAGAATCTTCAAAATTATTTCCGGGATACCGCTGCCTATCCTCTCTATCCCATCTACTGCCGGAAGTGTGGGCAATATTTTCCCTGTTGGAAGAATCAAAACTTTGCCCGGAGATATTTTCTTGTGTTCTTGCAGCATCAGTTCTGGAATATTCCTTTTGGCCCGCATTTATGTCCTGCTCTGATCCTGAATCCATCTTTGCAAACACCCGGGAAAAGGCATTTTCCTGTCCGGAATACTCAAAAGAGTGTTTTGAAAGTTTGCTAGTTTTAAGCAGGTCTGCAAACCCGCTCTCCTTTCCCTTGTTCACGGATTGAGCAGAATTCATGGAAAGCTTGTTATCCCCGGAATTCAAGATAGGTAAAATTTGCATGACACACCTCCTTTAAAACAGAGTTATCAAATTGCGTGCCAATTACTTAGTTTTCATATCGGGAAATTATGAATTTCCGGATGGAAATTACTTAGTGCCTAACCGAATTCAAAAACCGGAACATTACTTGTATAAGCGGAAAATTTCCGGGTATGAAAAACAATAAAGGTAGGGTTTGAGAATCAATTATTACCGGGTGAGTTTGGAGAGCCTCTCTTCCACTTGATCTATAATATTTTTGGGAGTAGAGGCCCCTGCGGTTAATCCCAGCAGAGAGCAATCCCTGAACTTTTCCAAGGGCAGTTCTTCCGCGGTTTCCACGTGTACGCACTCCTTTCCCATAGAGTTCACCACATGCACCAACCTGCGGGTATTGCCGCTGTTACGGCCGCCCACTACCACCATGAGATCGACTTTTTCCGCTAGCCTGGCCACCTCGTTTTGCCTGTGTCTGGTAGTATCGCAGATGGTATCGAATACAGGCAGATCCTCAACTATGCCGCGGGCGTATTCCACGCATTCGTTGAACTCCTTTCTGTTCTGGGTAGTTTGGGAAGCCATGAAATAATCAGCATCATTCCCCACCAGCTTCTGTTTCAGTTCCTCCAGGTTTTGAAAGACCTGGGCATCATTGGAGGCATAACTAAGAAGACCAGCCACCTCGGGATGATCCCTTTCTCCGTACAGCAACAGCTTTTTCCCGTTTTCAGTCTGCTCCTTTATCAGTAATTGCGCCTTTTTTACCTTGGGGCAGGTGGCATCCACAATTTCCAATCCCATATCCAGCAGCTCTTGTTCAATATTTTTCTGTATGCCGTGGGCACGGATGACAACACAGCAGTCCCCGGGGACTTCTTCCACTTTGTCCACCTGCAGCACCCCCTTCTGGGAATAGTGGGCAAGTACTTGGGGGTTGTGGATTATGGGGCCCAATGTCGCCACCTTTTTTGTCCCGTTCTCGACAACCCTTTCGAGTTTTTTCAAGGCCAGGTCCACACCCATGCAGAACCCCGCTGTTTCCGCCCTGATGATTTCATTCATAGCTCATCTCCTCAAGAATCAAAATTTGTACAGTTCTCCCTTTCCTGCAGCCACTGCCCCAGATTGTCCAGCAAATCCAAAAGCTCCTTCCAGGAAGCGGACTCGATAACCCTTTTCCGGATTTCCCCCACCCGGTAAAAGCTGTTCAAATAACGGGGTATCAAAGTCCTCATCTTGAGAAAAGCCCTTTTTTCATCCTCGAATTTACAGGCCAGATCTATGTGCCGCTTTATCAGCTGTTGCTTTTCCTGGATAATATCCTTGTCTTCATGCGGGATCACAGTACCAGCAAGATCATTTTGCTCACCCACCTCTTTTGCAGAATCGAAAATATCGCCTGTTGAATTCATATCCCGATCAAATCTTGCCAACAAGAATTTCCTGAATATGAGCGGATCCTTCAGGGCTCCCCTGGCAAACATTATATTGGATACCCCGGTCTGTTCTACACATTTTTCTCCCTCTTGTGCAGAAAGCAAATCCCCGCTTGCCAAAACCGGAATATCAAGGTGCTGCTTCAACTCCTTCAAATGACTCCAGTCCGAAAATGCGGAATAGCCTTTGGTAGCGAACCTGGGATGCAGAGTCACCCAGGCGGCACCCGTATCCTCGGCGATCTTCCCGCATTGCAGGTAATTGGGATTGGAAACATACCAGCCGGAACGGATCTTCACCCCGACATTACTCCTACCACTCGCTTCCAACATGGCCTGCAGGCAGTCCTGCAAATTCTGGGGATTTTTCAGCAAGGCCGCACCACTACCGGTTTTGACCACTTTCTTTACCGAACACCCGGCATTGAGGTCAAAATACCTGAATCCCAGTTCATGGAGCATCTTTACAGCTTTATACAAAAAATGGGGTTCGCCCCCGAACAATTGCACTACCAAGGGGGAGTCCTCTGCAGTGGTGTTGAGGTACTTTAAGGTGGATTTATCATCGTAAACAAGTCCCTTGGCGCTAATCATTTCGGTACAAGCTGTCCCACACCCGCACTCCCGGCACAAGAGCCTGAAGGGGAGATCCGTGTAGCCAGCCAGGGGGGCCAGCCAAGGGGGATCAACGAATAATGGATTAGTTTCTTGATTGGTGGACATATTGGTTTAGGTATTTTTCTGACGTATTGTTAAATAGTTTTCCCGACCGAAAACCGTGATTGGGCGTAGACTTGCCCAGACACGAGGAGCAAGGGCAATCTCGACCCCGTCCCTGCCTTGGCAGGGCGGGGCGAGAAATTTTACAACCGCAGTGTATAACTGATACATGAGGATTTTAAGATGTTGCAGCGACGAAGTAGATGAGTAATTTTTCTTCCAAGCACTAAATATAGGTATTCAATGCCTGTAGATTTGAGGATTCTTTCAGGATTATATGCGGATAGAGTTGTTCCACCTTCAAGCTGACTTCCTCTCCCACGGGTGGATTGGTCTTCAACAGGGCCATCAACCTCTGTCCCTCCACCTGGAGCATGGCTTGTCGCGGACTGAAATATTTCAAGACTTTCCCTTTGAGTACATCCCCCACCGCATGCTTCTTCCTAAAACGCTTCACCCTCTTTTCAGAAGGGGCGAAATAGATAATATCATTGTCTGAGTCATTGGATCTATTTACGCGCATTTTTTTCTTTACTGTGCCTTTTGTTCAATTATCCACTCCACTTCCTCGATACTCAAGCCGGTTTTCTTGGCCAGTGCTTCCGTGGATGCACCCCTGGCATGACCGTCCAGGATTACCTTCCTGGCAAATTTCGGGGATTTGACAAACTTGTCCGCTTCCTCCAGCAATTTCTTTAGATCCTCTTCCCTTTTTCTCAACTGCTGATCCAACTCCCTCAATGCTTCCTGTCTCTCGTTGAAACTGGAAACAAGTTCCTTCTCCAGTTGAGCGTTGAATTCAAGCTTCTCCATCAGATCGCTGTGATTTTGCTTCAGTTTCTGGATCAAATTTTCCGAACGCCGCAACTTGATAAACAAGACTACTATCACTATCAACAGGAGGATCTCAATACAGCTAATCAGCAACAAGAACCATTCCATGCCTTCTCCGGTTATAAACAACAGGTATTCAACTTAATAAACGAGCCGAAAACCTGACTTATCTCCTCAAGCCTAAACCTCGAATTTACAAACCATAACACCTAGTCTTTGGTTTCCATTCCCCAACAGTCAATTTCCCAATTACCCTATCACCCAATTTTCAAGTTATCCAATTCCCAATTCTCTAATTCTCTAATTTTCCAATTCTCCAATTCCCAATTCTCTAATTCTCTAATTTTCCAATTCTCCAATTCTCTAGTCTCCAGATCAGACATTTATATCTATAAAATTTCCGGTATCGCCTTTATCTTCCTGTTCATTCTCCTCTGATTCCTGTTCCTCCCGCCTTTGCCTGCTTCCTTGCCCCTGTTCCCTGCCACTTTCCCGGTCAGATTTAACCTGGACTGACCCCGTGGGTTCTGTAGGACGCACTTGCCACCTTTCCTCTTCCAGCTTGCGTACAACCGAGTCGCTCAAATATGACTGCAGATTCTGTATATTGGACTGGTAATCCGCGGCAAATTTTTGCACTCTGGGCATTTGCGACATTAACAGTGAAACATTGTAAGCATCTGCCATTTATTCCACCAAGTATTTTTGGATTAACACCTGATTCGCTTTCCCATTGCTCAAGTTATTATTCACAATGGTCAAGATTTCCTTCTTCAAATCCTTGATACTGTTCTTATCGGATAACTCCTCTATATCTTTATTTTTCAGGAAATAATACAAGGCATCCCTGATCACCGGGCCCTTTTTCTCCAACTCCCATGCGGGTTTTGAACCATTGACATTAAGGTCTATACCCAAATGGAAATACTGGTAATCGTTTTCTGCATCATATTCCACCCAAAAGGGTTGCAAACTAACCTGCTCGCCCTGTTCCGATTTATTCTTTCCGGATTCCTTTGACTGCTCTTGTTCCACTACCTGGGGCAACTTCTTTTGTTCCTCCTCCTGCAAGGTAACAAACAAGATCGCAACAACAGCGGAAACCATCAGCAATGCAGCTGCAGCGGCAAACATCCACCACCTTCTTTTTATCCGGACCAATAAGGATTCTTTTCTTTCCTTGTCCTCTGCCTCTTCTTCCCCGCTTTCTGCTACTTCCTTTTTCTCTTCGGCAGACTCTTCTTCCTCTTCGTCCTCATCCCATTCCAAAAAGGGAGCGTCGTCCAAGTCCAATTCCACTTTCTGGTTGGACTTGACCGAAGATTCAGAGACCTCTTGATCGTCCACCGCTACTTTTTGGTCTTCAGGATCGGATTCCTGTTGCGGTGTATTTTCGTCTTCAGGGACCATTGCAACTCCTGATAATAATTAATCCTTGATATTATATTACTACATTTTAGAGGACAAGGCAAGCGAAAGGGGGGCTGGCACGGCTTTTTTGTTCTAGAATTCAATTAGCTGTTTGTATTTGAATTTTTTCTTGTTGCAGGAATAAAATTCGGGCAATCTTGACCTACTGGATCAAGA
>Ga0207414_1001049_pt1 | contig 10644 bp, 14 predicted proteins | sample PonA231FremontCA_2_FD_187269 | JGI IMG/M metagenome (GOLD analysis project Ga0207414, IMG submission 187269) | Marine sediment microbial community from Fremont, CA, USA - Pond A23 Sediment 1 (SPAdes) | ecosystem: Environmental > Aquatic > Marine > Unclassified | place: USA: Fremont, California... | reverse complement strand
GTGGTGCTGCTGAAGCGTGTAGGACAGCCCGGAGAAGCCGTGGTCAGCCAGCCACTCATAGCTGGGTCGGCCGTGATCTGGATCGTATTCGGCCTCTCGCATTACTGGGCGGATCTCACTGTAGTAGAACTCGACCAACTCTTCGAGTGACTTCCTCGACCAATGGTACTGAGATTCGCTCACGGGAACCGCCTCGCTGTGTTTTGGGGTGATTTGATATCTGCCATTCTTTTGGAGTAGCGTTTATCTTACCGCTTTCTAATAGTTTTGGTTAGTGTAGTGTCCTGTGTTGGACACAATACTAAGTAACTCATAGGGCACGAACCAGCCCAAATCTGAATAAACTATATAACGCTATAACGAAACTTCTGTCAATATTTTAATCTTTAGAATCAATAAGACTCTTACCGGAAATTGTGAAACAGTGGTATCTGTGGTAGAGTTGGTAGGTGTGTCTGTGCAAGATATAGAGGATCAATACAGCACAGTGGTCACGTTCATTCTGTTCCCATTCTGCCGAATAGTCTGTGCTACTCAATATGCGGATGAATCACTGAGACACCTACTAATTCTCGGATCTGTTCTGAAAGTCCTACAAGATGGACAGAGTTCATCGGCCTATGAATTGAGAAATGCAACGATCCAGCCGATGAGCTGCTGATGTCTGGGAACGTGTGGATGGAACTATCCCTCTGTGTGAAGGAATCGGAGGTATGAATCGGGAGCTAATCGAGTATCTCGGAGTGTCTCGACGAGATGTCGGTGCGGGCATCGTGGCCGGTGTTGCCGCGGTGCTTGTTCTTGTTCTGTTTAACGGCTGGGTCTTGGGCGAGAGCAACAGGCCTCAGGGAGTTATCGCCACTACCATGTTCGTCAACTTTTCGGCATTCCCCGTCCCGATTATCGCCGTTTGTGTAGCAACCGTCGTGTGGCGTGTGATGCTGCCTGATGAGCCGGCACCAGTCCGCGGTGCCTTGGCAGGCATCGTTTCGGCACTTGGGACGCTCATTGTATTAGGGGTTCTACAAGGCGTTGTGAACTCTTTAGAGGCACTTTTTGCTGGCGCACGCAGTGATGTAGTCTCTGAGTTCATCGTCACTTTTGCTGTAATCGCTTTCTGGGGGAGTTTGGTTAGTGCCATTCTCATCGTCCCGCTGGGTGTCACTGGTGGATACGGCTACGAGCGGTACCTAACCGGAAGATAGCGGTATTGTCTGGGTTGCTGCTTCCCGGTCGTTTTTTTCAGTGTACGTTGCCAAACAACCGACCAGGACCCAGTCGATCACTGAACCGACCTGCTGTATGTTGCACGCAATTCTGCTGATCCATTGATTGGTAACAGATCTCACCGGTCACTGTATCTCCTGTATTGACCGATCCGACCATCTGGTTTTCCGAAGAACATCTGTGCGAGACTCGCGCCGTCCATCTTGCACGCCAATCATTAATAATATCGGTGATATGATCGTAGTTTCGCTCAGTTAGTCAAGAGCCAGATCCGAATGCGCGGCCACACAGTGGTGAGGTGACTTAGTCAAGCGGGTCCTCGATATCGCCGATGATCGTCTCCAGTAGATCGGTGACGGTCACCAGACCGACCACGTCGCCGTCCTCGATAATGAGCGCGAGCTCCTGGCGTTCCGTCTGGAACTGGTCGATCGCGTCGCTCACGTCGGTATCCGGTGAGAGTGTCATTGGCGGGGCGGCCAGCGCCGACAGCGTCGTGTCGCCGCTGGACAGTTGCTCACGGTTGTTGAACAGCGTTGGGCTGTAGAGAACACCCTCGAAAGCCGTCAAATCGTTACCGACCAGCGGATACCGCGTGTGTGGCTTCGCTTCAAGTGTCTCGAAGTTCGCGTCGATCCCGTCCTCGGTGGACAGTGCCACGATCTCCTCGGGCGGAATCATGACCTCTCTCACCGACTGCTCGCCGATAGTCAGTGCGTTCATAATCTCTTCCCGCCGGTCGGCAGGCAGTTCGCCCTCTTCGAGCACTGATCCCAGTCGATTGCGGAGATCCGCACGGGTTTCGATTACCTCCTTTTCGGTCTCCGTCCACGCCTGGGTCATCTCGATGCCGAACAGCCCGAGTGTGGCCTTGGCAACCGAGTCGCCGACCCAGATAGCTGGAGCCAGTATCTTTGCAAACCAGTACAGTGGTCGTGCACCGTACCGCGCGACCTGTTTGGAGCGTTCGACGCCAAGATACGTTGGCGTCTGTTCGCCGTGTGTGAGATGCACTAGGTTGATGATGAGAAAGCCGAGGAGTGAGCCTGCGCCGACAGACGCGAGCGTGGTGTTCTCGAATAGCGGCTCTATCAGAGCGGCCAGTCCGGGTTCGGCGATAATCCCGAGGGCGATACTTGTCGCGGAAATCCACACCTGACACGTTGTCAGGTAGAACTCCAGATCGTCGGTCATCTCCCAGGCGAGTTCGAGTCCGGCCGTGTTGAACTCGGATTTGGGATACTGTCTGAGGCGGGTCAGGGCGAATTCGATGGCGACGAAGTAGGCGTTCACGCCGATAAGGACGATCCCACCAAGAATCCGGAGGGCGATCTCAAGGGGATCCATTGGTCGGCTATCCCTGAGGTACCCTGAAAAAAGTGTTCACAGCAACTCAGAAATAGCCCCCGGGAGCAACCCTCGTGATAGCTACCCGGTAGTCGGTACGCATGCTCCATTCAGCAGTTTGCGAATCAATCTATACCGTAATTGATGGATAGCCGAGTGACCGATACAGAGCTTGAGTTTAGTATTCTTCCTCAATCACGTCAGTAATGACCCATAACGCGATCCGATAACTGTCTGGGACGCTTCTCACTAAAATCCCCATCGGGATTAGCAACAGAGATGTTGCTCCATCCATAGCATCGTTCCATGCATATGCGAACTTCACGTTGTTTGGGTGCCTGAATTGATACGGATGCTCATAAACAAGAACTTCTACAGCAGCTCGTCTCACACCGCTTAACACCGAAACAATGAGGCTTGCAATCCCAGCGATTGAAGGGACAACTGGGACAAAGAACGTGAGGGTACCAATAGCCCCTAACAAGAAGGTTATTCTGTCCCATTTACTTTTTTTCGCCCGGTTGGCTGCGTTAATGGCCTCTCGGTGAGCTTTTTCTTTTTCAACGTTCCAACGCTGGAATTTCTCTGACTTCTCAAAGATTATTTCTTGTAAATCCTCTCGCATCTGACGGACGTTCTCAACGCCTACCGACCAGTCTATCACCCTGTGAATCAATCCATGATCCTCTATCTCTGAATCCATAGTAATCGTCAATATGTCTGGAATTACATACTATTTACACGACTTACATAATAGAACTAACGGGGTGTGCCTTCTTTGCAGACCGATCTGAACAGACAATGTATCTCAAACTCTCTATACGAGATACGCGCATTCTATCTCGCACAGGCCGGGATAAATAACAAGTACCGTATGATAACGTCTGACCTCGACAGCAGCATCCGACTCAGTCCTCAACTGTACTCGCCGCCCGAATGGCTAATAGCGTGTCATAGAATCCGTCGCAGTCGAATACCGAACCAAAAGCATCAATCAGAACAACTTATTTATGTATTAAACGGGCAGTTGACAATTATGCCCTCCACAATCAGGAAACGCGTATTCAATGAGCCAACGGGTCGCCCCGAGTCGCTTTTCTATTTCAGCATGGCGGCCGCCTCCCTCAGCCTGTACGTATATTTCAAATGGATACTCGGTAGCGCGGATTCACTCTTTTTTCCACTCGTAATGGGGATCGGATTCGCGTTGCAGGGCAGTGCAGAGTCCTGTTCGGAGAGCCGTCGACAGACAGCCGGTGTACTTCGTCTCATGGCGATGCTTGTCTACCTGTGTGGCCTCGTCGTCACCGTCCTCATCCCCGAGTTCCTATTCGGATGGCCGCCAGAATTCTCCTGATACTTGTTTTCCTTGGGCGGAGTCGGAATCGGATACTATTCAAGCGGTTGCGAACGGAAATGTCTGATTCCCGCAGATACTTATGTCTAAGTTTGATAAAACAACTATGAAGCGATTGTATGTTTACAACGGTGCTTTTGCCGTAATTGGACTTTCTATTGGGTTCCAAGCGACACTGTCGGTTTTTTCTGGCGAGTATAGCCTTCCGATACTGCTCATGCTAAGCGGCGGTAGTGGGATGGTTCTTATTGCTATCTACGAATCACTGCAAACTGATCCTGATGAGTTTAGAATCTCTGCCGCCGCCCTCTTCGGCGTAATCGGTGCCGCCTGTCTGACTCTTCTCGGAACGATTCTTTCCGCAGTGTGATTGATATGCATGTTCCATTCAGCAGTCTGTAACCTGATGACTACATAAAATAGCAGAACATGAACTACAATGTGTAGAGGTTCCGTTCAGCAATTCCTATAATTTATTGTTATTGAATCTTCATATCCGCGATGTGCCCTCCTCAGACCCCCGACTCTCACAGCCAACTCGACGGCGACTCCTTCAGACAACAGCCGGTCTCACTGGACTGGCTGTCCTCGGAAACAGTGCCTCACTGCCTGTCGCTGCTGATCCCGGCACCGAACAGTGGGCCTTCGACACCGGTGGTGGTTCTCGTTCGTCGCCGACAGTGGTAGATGGGACAGTCTATGTCGGGAGTGCCAATGACCGTCTGTACGCAGTAGATGCGACAACGGGCGAGCAAGAGTGGGCATTCGAAACTCCCGGCTGGAAGGCTGTCAAATCATCGCCGACAGTGGTGGATGGAACCGTCTTTGTCGGGTGTGACGATAATCATTTGTATTCGGTAGATGCGGCAACGGGTGAGGAACAGTGGGCCTTCGAAACTGGAGATCGCGTGTCCTCGTCGCCGACAGTGGTAGATGGGACAGTCTTTGTCGGGAGTTACGACGATAATCTGTACGCGATAGATGCGGCGACGGGCGAAGAAGAGTGGGTCTTCGAAACCGGCGACTGGATTCAATCGTCACCGACGGTGGTAGATGAGACTGTCTTTATTGGGGGTAGAGACAACCACCTGCACGCAGTAGATGCAGCAACGGGTGAGCAAGAGTGGGTCTTCGAAACCGGCGACTCGGCTCCCTCGTCGCCGACAGTGGCGGCTGGGACAGTCTTTGTTGGGAGTTCCGATAACAATCTGTACGCAGTAGATGCGACAACGGGCGAGGAACAGTGGGTCTTCGAAACTGAAGATTCTGTGATCTCGTCGCCGACAGTGATGGATGGAACCGTCTTCGTCGGGAGTTCCGATAACAACCTCTACGCAGTAGATGCGGAGGCGGGTGAGCAAGAGTGGGCATTCAAAACCGGAGAGACGGTTTACTCGTCGCCGACAGTGGCAGATGGGACAGTCTTCGTCGGGAGTTGGGACAATAATCTGTACGCGGTAGATGCAGCGACGGGCGAAGAAGAGTGGGCCTTCGAAACTGGAAGTCTGATTTTTGCGTCACCGACAGTGGTAGATGGGACAGTCTATGTCGGGAGTTACGACGACAATCTCTACGCGCTGGATGCAGGCGTCGAGAGTTCAAGCGAGGGGTCACGAGTACAGTTGGGGACGCTCGGCCACCATGGAGAGTGGCGGTATGCGGATCAATCGATTCCAGTTGCTGCGGAGTCGGAACGTAGTGAGTCGGTGCCGGGGTTTGGAGTCGGAAGCGGGATCACTGCACTCGGAGCCACAGGCTACATGTTGAAGCGTCGGCTTGAAAACAACTAATCAGCAGGTCTGTAACGCTACCGGACAATTATCACTTGTGGGCGGAAATGGCGACGTATGATGAATCAACCGTCTCTCCGCGGGGTTGGCGCGGCGATGATTGTGAGTGTCGGTGCCATCTCTGCGGGGGTAATTGCGCTCGGATTCATCATACCCGACCGACTCTTTGAGAGTACTGTTGGACTCGTCGCCTTTTTGCTCGCTGTTCTACTGATGCTCCCCTGCGCAGTCATTGCGAATCTCTATGACCTTCGAGGCATTTTGCGTAACGAATTCGCCTGATCACTCTAACACGCGTTCACGCTCGGTCGGTTGCTGTTCTAGTTCCTCCGTTTCGATGAGTTGGTCGAGACGCCGCTCAAACGCTTCGTCATCGAGTTCACCTTCCGCATACCGTCGCCGAAGCGTTCCGATTGGGGTTTCGTTCGCTTCGTGTGTCTGCTGGTCGTCCTGTGGGTTGGCCATGGGGGCTGCATTCGCCTGACGAACGACTCCTCGTATCAATTGCCCGGCGACGCTGAGTGTAACAGCACTGAACAAGAGAAACAGGAGTCCTGCCGCGACGTTTCCAGTTAGTCCGATGAGTCCGAATACGAGTGCTGGCACACCAATCAAACAGGCGATGATGGCGGTAGCAGTTCGGCCGGCGGGACTCTGGGGGGCATATCGGTGAACCAATCCAAACACGGCTGTTTCGTGACTAGTTGCCAACTTAATTACCCCGGAAACAGAACCAGGATTCCATCAACTAGTCACTCACTCGCAGCCGTCCGCCTGAAGTTGCTCACTCCGCGCCTCTCATCTACCGATTTTCCGTTCGATACGGTTCAACTGTTCACTGACCTCACCCAAGTTTGTAGTAGACTGTGGTTCCATCTTCAGTTTCCACTTCCTTGGTCGTCACAATACCCTCTTCAACGAGTTCGGTGAGTGCTTCATCGATATCGTTGACAACGATTGTCGTGGCAGCCACGTCGCCGGCGAAATCGATCAACCCGTCAGCGAACGAGCCGAGCGAACTCTCCGTTCGATCCATGAACACAGGGCTGTAATCGACGCCGAGGACGATTTCTCGCTCGGTAAACGCTCTGTCCGGTCGCTCGCTCAGAAACGACGTGACAAGGTCTTTTTCGGTTTCGATGGGGTCGACCTCGTCGTCGGCACTCGGCTCCTCGCCGCTCTCGTCGAGCGTTCCGGCCTTGAATTCGTCATTGGAGATTGGCATTCTGTACTGTCATGTATGCGGACGGGGAGTAATTACCTGTCGCATATACTGAGAGACCCATCACCGTACAGCCGGTCGATAAAAACTGTTTCCGAGGGACAAAGAATTATATTGTTAAAACCTGATCTGACATATGCGAATAACCAGTCCCGTTATCTTGTACTTAGTGTTGGTTACACTTTTCCTATAGGATGGGGTCTCGCCGGTGTCATCTCTGAGGGTATTGCGCTCGGTTCAGTGCTTCTCTTAATCGGCGGAAGTGGGATGATGGCGCATGCAGTATCAAAGCTTCAGTCTAATTCCACCGTTCTGGATGATCGATTGGAGTTGTTCACAGTAGCTATGGTTGTGCTCAGCGTTTTCACTGCGACTTGGTTTCTACCCTGATGGGATAGTACTGAGAGATCGCTACTCACCCCGTTCCTAGGAATCACTACCCTGATAAATTGAGCCAGCTCCCGTGCGACATTCACGCGCTGTATTCATCATTTGACAGTCTACCGAGGTTCAGCCACGTCACTTCACCAATTGTTGGATATAGAGGTTGAGTCTTGCAGAACAATTTTGTTTTCAATTCAATCAACGGGGTGGTCAGTAGAACTCTACCGGCGAAGAGGCCCCGAATTTTATACTCTGCCTCTGAAAAAAGGAGTAAGAACATGGTTGGATTTCAGATGTGGCAGCTTGTAGCCCAAGTACTGGTAATCATTGTTGGGTACGCAGTTGCTGGACAGGCTATCTACGTCTATAGCCGATCTAACTCCCGCTCACTGTCTTTTCTTGGTACAGGAATTGCACTTCAGAGCACCCCATTTCTTCTCTCATTCATTGCTAACCGATGGATGGAAATCCCAAATATACTATTCATAAACTATATTTTACAGTTTAGCGGATTTGCTTTCATTGGATACGCCATTGTTCTGCACTCGAACGAGTAGATAACGTGTCTTAATTGTGTTAGTACTGTCTCTATATTAATTACTCAGCTACTGCAAGACTCGCGCTGTGACGGTGCCGTAGAAAGGGGTCTCTGAGAAGCAAATCGAACGGCCGTGTTTAATCGCCTGAAGGGATCGGAATCTCCTGTTCTGCAGCCCTCTTGATGTTATAGACCGCACACATTAGCGCGAGTTCACGGAACTCTCGATACCAGCTCCGCGCTCGCAGGGCAACGCCCAGCGAGCGCTTGACCGACGAGAAGACGCTCTCTGACATCGAGCGTTGATGGTAGAGATCATCGTCAATCCGGGCGTTGTGGGCGTGATCGTAGGGCTTGTTGATGCAGTGCTTGATCAGTGGTCGTACGTCGAGGTCTTCTCGAAGATATTCGCGTAACCACGTGCAGTCGTAGCCTTTGTCGGCGGTGAGAGCCTGCAACTCGCCCGCGTGCTTGCGGGCGAGTTGCTTGCAGATGTCGGCATCACTTCCTTCTCTCGTGGTTGTGCAGTGGAGATCAAGAATAACGTTCGTCTCCGTATCAACGAGTTTTGTGGCTTTGAGATCCTGCACGTCGTATTTTGTCTTGGTACAGTACGAGCGGCTCGCAGGCGACCGCTCGAAGTATGTCGCGTCAATCGCGCCTATTACTCCGGTGTTGTGCAGTTGGGCTGACTGCTGCAGTAGTGTTCGGCAGATCTTCATCTCGATGCTATCGAACGCCAGACATAACGTCGAGTGATGAGGGAGATCGGCCGGTTCAAGGCCGATCTCCCGGCATATTTGTGGCATCTCCGTCAGCAGATCAATCGTCATTCGGTAGGTCGTGTTGAGGTAAATCCGTAGACAATGGAGGGAAATCATCGCTGCATCGGTGAACCCGCCGCCCCGTTCCGGGGCGGCAGGTTCGTCCCAATCATCGGCAATCCTTTTGACCGCGAAGGTCACTCGTTCAGTGAAGCGGGAGATTAGCGTGGACACATACCGCTGTCTCTCGCTTCAAGACCGTCATTCTGGTGACCTAATCCGACGCTATCTTGTGATTAAACACGGCCAATCGAACCACATGAACGGGGCCAGCTCAGCTCTGAAGCGTATCTACGTCTCAATTCAATTATGCACCCCCGGTTCAACAACCTGCCATGTTCCTCACCACACCAGTAATAGCCTTCTTCAGTTGGTCATCCGGCTGATTCCTCCGTTCGCGCCTCCGATTCAAGGAATCGGGAGGCGCGTTTCAGATTCGTACCGATAGCTTTCGCTATTGACGCATTCTTCACCTTGATTTCACCGGTGAACTTCGCCTTCGCCAGGTCTTGATGATACACTTCATTGACCAAAGACTCTGCACCAGCACGTAACTGGAGCAGATCATGTTCGTCTAGATTCTTGAGACGTTTCCGCCGCTGAGCTACCTCTAATCGCCGCTCGTAGAACCCATACGTGTAGGCATTGACTTTCTCATCAACGAAACAACTCTCTTCGTGAGGGCAATTACTACACAGGTCTGTGTCCATTTTCCCGGAATAGCGGCCCTTCTCCGGGTAGTATCGTTGGTCGAATGGTTCGTGTCCAGCAGGACACGCAACCATTCTGTTTCGATCCCATTCAGCCTCCGCTAGGGAGAGCTTATCGGCCGCTGGCTTCTCGCCAGGAATTCCAGAAACGCTCATCCGTAGGAGATTGTTGATACCGCTGAGCAGTTGCTATAGAGTCGAAGAGGACAAGGGCACCGCGTCAGCGGTGCCTGACACGAATGATTCCGCTCGATGTGTTTGGATCGGAATCGGTCGCAGCGAATCTGTTGCAGCAGGTTCGCTGGCGTGATGGTGTGACCTGTCCTCGCTGCCGTTCTGACCGCACGGTCAGAAACGGCAGCTATCGAGAGTACCAACGGTATCTCTGTAAGAATTGCGACCGCACGTTCAACGACAAGACAGGCACAATCTTCGCTCACTCGAAGGTTGCACTCCGTCGTTGGTTGTTTTCAATTTATGCCTTTCTCCGGTTTAACACGAGCCTCAGACAGTTACAGTGCGAAATCAATGTGACACACAAAACCATCCACCGACGCATCGAGTGCTTCACCAGAGCACTCGATGCGCCTTCCCTCGATCTTGTTGGCCCGGTCGAAATCGACGAGGTGTACGTCTCTGCCGGAAAGAAAGGCCGCGAGCGCGACCGACAGTCGCGCTCTCGAGGCCTGTCCACGCGTGGGCGCGGTTCATACGAGATCGATAAGCCGCCGGTGTTTATTCTTGCAGATCGCGGTACTGGACAACGATACGTGATTCCAGCGAAAGCCGCCACTGAATCGACGATACGACTCCTGTTGGCTGAACGCAAAGAGGAGTCGCTCACAGTCTATACCGACGGCTTTCGGGCGTACGAACCGCTCGAAGAGGACGACGCATTCGACCGCGAATACGTCGTCCACGGCGACGGCGAATACGCCGACGAAGAGGTGCATGTCAACACTTGCGAGAGCCACGCGTCGCAGGTGCGACGCTGGCTCTCGCCCCATCGGGGTATCTCCAAAGACAAGCTGACACAGTATCTCAGGGCGTTCCAATTACGACGGGAATTATATCGAAAACCAGGACGAGAGGCACTCAAACACGCTATCAAAGCGACCCTCTGAAATCAACAATGTGCTACGCAAGAGCGTCCAGAAAAGTGCTGTGCAATCCCGTACTCTTCACAGAGGGCTTCTACGTCATGATCCACGTAGCCCCCGTCAACGAGAAGATCGCTTAGATCAG
>Ga0207414_1001047_pt1 | contig 10684 bp, 11 predicted proteins | sample PonA231FremontCA_2_FD_187269 | JGI IMG/M metagenome (GOLD analysis project Ga0207414, IMG submission 187269) | Marine sediment microbial community from Fremont, CA, USA - Pond A23 Sediment 1 (SPAdes) | ecosystem: Environmental > Aquatic > Marine > Unclassified | place: USA: Fremont, California... | reverse complement strand
CCCGCCGTTATCGTCCCGATGCCGACAAGTACAACCAGCGTCATGATCAGGATGCTACCGGTCTGGCGGCCTCGTGGCGTGTGGTCAGTGCCTAGCATCATTGAGGGTCCCTCTTGAAAGCACGAAGCCGGGCGTCGTCGATAGTGAGTTCATAGAGTCGGAGATTACTCGGTCCAACCCGGCTGCATGTGAACTCCTCGACATTACCGATAAGTCTATCGCCGTTGAGGTCCAGACTTTCGCCATCCAATTCGTAGCTCTGACTACCAATGGCCAACGTATTATCATTGCATACGACTTGGTCGCTATCGTCGCTCAGTCTAATTTCCTTAGACATTCGGGTCAGGGCGTAGTCGATATCGACCTGACGGGCGGTGGCATCGCTAACAGTTTGGCGGGCCTCAATGAGATTGATGAATGGTCGCGCGATCACTGCGCCGATTATGCCCAGCAGCAAAAGCGCGATAACAACTTCGAGCAACGTGAAGCCGCTCCGGCATTTCGATCGATTAGTCAGTTTCGATGACATCATTCGCTGAGTTACCAGATTCAGCCATTTCCGCGGCCAGGTTTACCGTTCCCGCCTGCATTTCCATTCCCGCCGCCCGGATTGCCGTTACCGCCAGCGTTGCCATTCCCGCCGCCCGGAGTGCCGTTACCGCCGGCGTTGCCATTCCCGCCGCCTTCATCGCCTCCGCCAGACCAGGGTACGATCAGATCAATCGACCGCCCTGCATTCACTGTAATCCGGAACTGAGTCGCAGACTCCGACGCCACGGCTTCTTCACGGCATTCGAGCTCGCCCGATTGCTGGCCCGAAATAGCACAGACATTGGTCAGCGCCGTCTTGACAGTCGGGTTATTGACCCAGCCTTCGAGTTGGCCCGAGGAGACATCCATCCAGGCTGGCGTACATTCATCCTGTGGCGCTGGTTTCGAATTGGACTGGGCCCATTGATCGGTTTCGTGGACGGCGAGAATCGTCTCGTAGCATGAGGCGGCGTTACGGACCGCTTCCCGGGACTGGTTGTTAGTCTGATTGAGGTTCAAGCCGCCGACGAGGAGTGAGGCTACGGCTGATGCGCCCAGACCAATGAGGGCAAGGGTTAGCACGATCTCGATTAGCGTGACCCCGCGCTCACGGGGGTAAGGTGGACTGAAGGCTTTTATGAGCATGGGCCTTCTCGGATGGGGCCGTTCTCAGTAGGCAAGCAGATCCGCAGGGTGTCGCCTGCTCCATCGATTGTTATTTCTACAGGCGTTGGTGGTGGGCTTTCAAGCGAGCCATTGCCTTCATACGAGAATGCGAGCTCGTCCGGATCGACGGTCCATTGGGTGGAGACGACGCCTGCCAGATTGGCCGTTACTGTCGGCGGGCCATTTGATGGCTCAAGCCGATGCAAGGCCTCTGCCCGCGCACGACGGAGCTCAGCTATGACCGTGTCGCGGGCGGCAAGCTGCTCGGCGAGGCCCTTGCCAGCGAAGTCAAAATTCCTCAATCCCAGCGTCGCCAACACCCCCAGCACCCCAATCACAAACACGATCTCGATGAGCGTGAACCCGACCTGGCGTGCCATCAGAATGCCGAGCTCATCTGCCAGATCGGCATGAAGATCCCGGCCGCCAGCACGAGGACCAGCAGCCCGATAAAGCCGATCATGATCGGCTCGATGTACGAGGGCAGGCGTTTGAGGTCTTCATCGACCTCGCTTTCGTAGAAGTCGGCCACCTGATCCATCAGATCGGCCAGCTGACCGGTTTCCTCGCCAACGGCGAGCATCTGCAACACCATGGGGGTGAACAGCCCGCTGCGCTCGCAGACCGTGTGCAGGCTCTCGCCGCGCTCGATGCCGCTGCGAAGCCCGCGGATCCCCTGACTGACATAGTAGTTGTCAGTGGCATCCGCGACGGTATCAATGGCCGTGAGCAGGGGCACGCCGGCGCGTAGCGCCATGGCGAAGGTGCGGGTAAAGCGCGCCAGCAGGGCCCGCCGCATGACCGGCCCGGCGATGGGGATGCGCAGCTTGAAGCGATCCCACTGCAGTCGGCCGGCGTCGCCGCGCAGGTAGTAGCGCAGCAGCAGCACGCCGACGGCGGCACCAATGAGCATCATCACCCCATACTGCTGGGTGAATGACGAGGTCGCGAGCAGCGCGCGAGTGGCAAGTGGCAGCTGGGTGTCGAGGCTCTCGAACAGGTCGGCGAATGTCGGGATCACGAAGACATTGACGACCACGAATGCGCCCAGGATCGCGATCAGCACGAACATGGGATAGCGCAGCGCCGACTTGATCCGCTCGCGGGTCTGACGTTCCTGCTCGAGGTTGTCCGCCATTTGGGTGAGCGCACTCTCGAGCTGGCCGGACTCTTCGCCGACGCGCATCATGTGAATGAACAGCGGCGGGAAAACGTCGCTGTGCTCGGCCATGCTTTCGGCCAGCGCCGTACCGCCCTCGAGGCTGCCCGCGACGGAATAGAGGGCTTCTTCGAGACGCTCCTGCTGGGCATTCTCGGCCAGACCACGGATCGCGCGGATCACCGGGACGCCGGCATGCAGCAGCGAGCGAAAGTGCCGGGCGAAGATGATCAGGTCATTAAGCGGGATCGGGCGCTTGAGATAGCGGGCGATGAGCTGACCCACGTCGGTACTGGCGCCCAGTTTTCGATTGTCCGATTGCTGCAGGGACAGCGGTGTCGCCCCCAGATCGAGCACGTAGGCGGCGGCGCGGCTCTGATCCTCGGCGTCGACCTCGCCCTGAATGAGCTGACCTTCGCTGGTGCGGGCCCGGTAATTAAAGCGTGGCATCTCTATTCCGCCTCGCCGATACGCTCGCCGAGCACGCGCACGACCTCGGCGACATTGGTCTGACCGCGCTCGATGAATTCAAGCGCCATGCCCACCAAAGGAACATAGGCGGAGGCCGCCTGGGCGCGTTCGGCAAACGCCGAAACATCGCGCTGGCGCAGGGCCTGGCGCATGCCTGTGTCGACCTCCACAAGCTCGAACAGCCCGATGCGGCCACTGTACCCTGACTGCTCGCAGATCGGACAACCACGGCCTTCGTGGATCACCAGATCTTCGGGGTGGGAGTGGCCGGCCCGGGTCAGCCAGGCGATTTCATCCTCATTGACGGGACGCGTCTCGGCGCACTGGTTGCAAACCCGACGCAGCAGCCGCTGGGCGACGATGCCGCGCAACGCGGCGGCGAGCATGAAGGGCTCAATGCCCATATCGAGCAGGCGATTGGCACTCGAGACTGCGTCGTTGGTATGCAGTGTCGAGAGCACGCGGTGGCCGGTGATGGCCGCCCGCAGGGCGATGTCGGCGGTCTCGGCGTCGCGGATCTCGCCAATCATCACGATATCCGGGTCCTGGCGCAGCGAGGTTCTCAGCACGCGGGCAAAATCCAGGCCGATCTGCTCGCGCACCTGCACCTGGGTGACCCGATGCAGGGCATACTCCACCGGATCCTCGACGGTGATGATCTTGACCTCGGGCGTGTTCATTTCGCTGAGCGCGCCGTAGAGGGTTGTCGATTTGCCTGACCCGGTGGGCCCCGTGACCAGGATCAAGCCATTCGGGATGGTCATCAGCCCTCGAAAGCGTGCGAGTAGATCGGCCGCCATCCCGGTCTGATCCAGCGAGGAAACGGCAGCACTCTGGTCGAGTAGACGCATGACCACGCTCTCGCCGTACTGCTGGGGCAGCGTGGATAGGCGCACATCGATGCGCCGGCCCTGCACCCGCGACTGAAAGCGCCCATCCTGGGGCAGGCGGCGCTCGGTAATGTTGAGCCCGGCCATGATCTTTAGCAGCGAGACGAGGGCATTCTGCATATTGCCCTGGCGGACCAGTCGCTCGTGGAGGATGCCGTCCTTGCGGGTGCGGATCCGCAGTTCCTTTTCTTCGGGCTCGATGTGGATATCCGAGACCCCGCGCTGGATGGCGTCTTCCATGAGCGTTTTCAGCAATCGCACGGCGGGGGAGCTGGCACGGCCCGTGCCGACGTTGAGATTGGTCAGATCGATCTCGTCGCTGCCGGCAAGCTCCTCGGTGATCTCGTCGGCAATGCTCTCGAGCTCGTCGGTGCGGGCGTAGACCATGTTGATGGTGTCGATGATCGCCTGCCGCCCGGCGAGCCTGAACTCCACCGGTTTTGGCAGGATCCGCTCGACCTCGTCGAGCGCCATGATGTCGCCGGGGTCGTCCGTGGCCACCACGAACTTCTCGCCGGTCTCCTCGAGAATCAGCGCGCCGAAGCGCCGCGCGGCGTCCTCGGGCAACTGCTGCGCAATCTCCTTGTCCACCCAGTAGCGCGAAGGGTCGGCCGTTCGCACGCCGTAGTGCTCGGCGAGCACGGTGTTAAGGTCACGCTCGGCAAGTCGCCCGGTCTGCACGAGCGCCTCGCCCACGGCAAGGCCCGAGCGCTTTTGCTCCTCCAGTGCAGCCTTCAGGTCCGATTCCGTGATCAGCCCCCGTTCAATGAGCTGATCACCCAGCCGTTGCGGCCGTTCAGGTCGGGCGGCGGCCATTGCGATCAGTCTCCATAGGGCAGGGCAAAGTCGCGAAGCGCTTGCCGCCGATTGCGGGCATAGTCGCGGATACTCGCATCCACATCGGGCTGGTCGAGTAGCTCGCCCCAGGCTCGACGCGCCGGTTCGCTGGCACCGAGGCGGTCCTGGCAAAGCGCTTCGCCGAGGATCCAGGCAGGATTGTTCGGCTCGACACCGCGCAGCTCGGCATAAACGCCCGCCGCTTCGGCGTGCTGACCGGTCTGCCGGTAGAGATCAGCCAGATGGGCGCGAATGGGTGTAGCCGGAGCCTCCGCGGGCGGTCGGATGGCCTCGAGCGCGTCGATGGCGGTCGCGGCATCGTTATTCTGCCGCGCGACCCGGGCCAGCAAACGCGCGGTCTCAAGATCATCGGGGACCCGCGTCAGACCCTCGGCGAGCACCGCCTGGGCTCGGCCCAATCGGTCGGTGGCGATGAGGATCCGGGCGTATCCGCGCCGGGCGGCGAGCAGTGTCGGATCAAGCGACAGGGCCTCGCGGAAGTGGCGGGCGGCGGCGAGCAGGTCGTCGCCCGCAAGGGCGCGCTGGGCTTCATGATAGCGCTCGAGGGCACGCTCCTCGGTCGAGACGGTGGACGGCGAGCGTTGCATCTCGCCGTCCTGCGCCAGCGCCGTTGCGGTGATCCCCAGCGCGGTCAGGGCCGCCATCAAGACAATCGCGTAGCGGTGATATCTCACAGCATGGCCTCCCGCTGACGCTCGAGGGCGCGTTGCCAGGTATCCTCGCCGATCACCGTTGGCCGGAGCAGGATCACGAGCTCGACCTTGCGCGAGACCTGGCGCTGGCGGCTGAACAGCAGACTCAGCGGCGGCAGATCGCCCAGTACCGGCACCGAGGCGTCGCGGCTTTCGTCGCGTTGCTCCATGAGTCCGCCGATGATGATCAGATCGCCGTCCTCGGCGCGGACAATGGAATCCGACTGGCGCACATCGCTGCTTGCCAGATCAAAGGTCACCGTCTCGCCTGCGGCGGTCTGCACTGTGCGCGGGACGTCGGTCACACTGGTCACTGAGGGCTGGACGTGCATGGTGACCGAGCCGTCGGCGTCAATGCTTGGGGTGACATCGAGTGAGATACCCGAGAAGAACGACCGGAACTCGGGGTCGACCGTGGTCTGCGCCGTGCCATCGGTGGTGGTGGTGTCCAGATCGACACCGGTCTGGAAGAACGTGTCGGTGCCCACCTTGATCAGCGCCTTCTGGTTGTTGAGCGTGGAGACCCGGGGCGAGGAGAGCACCATGACGTCGCCCTGCTGGTCGAGCGCGTCAATGGTTACATCGAATGAGCCGTTGCGCAGGATCCCCAGCTCGAATAACCCGCCGATGTCGGTGGGGGGAGTCAGCGAGACATCCGTCTGCGTGTCGCCGGCGGCGAAGGCATTGGTGGTCCCGTCTTCGCTGGCGTTATCCCGCGAGAGCACGTCCCAGTCGATGCCCGCCTCGAACTGGTCATCGAGGGTCACCTCGACGATGCGCGCTTCGAGAATGACCTGGCGGTTGACGGTGGTCTGCAGGCCCTCGATGAAGGTCTCAACCTGCTCGAGTGCATCGGGTGTGGCGCGCACGACGATGGCCCCGGCCTCGGGGCTTGTGACAACGCGCGCCCGATCGCCGGTGTCGGCGGTGGCAGGCGCGGCGTCCTGCGGTTCGCCGCTTGCGAGGGCGGCCAGACTGTCGGTGGCGGATGCGGCCGCGGTGTCGTCACCTTGCGCGGCATTGCCCGGCGCGCCGTTTTCCGACGAGGTCTGCCCGGTGATGATCTCCTCGATGGCGGCCTCGACATCCGTCCACAGGCGGGAGCTGCTACGGGTGGTCAGGTTGCTGCCACTGACCTGATCGTCGCCCGCGTTATCGCTCTCCTCGGAGGACTCGATTTCACCACCGGCGATGCTGGTGCCGGATAATCCCTCCCGCTGGACATTGATGTAATGCAGCCGGAAAACGCGGGTCTCGAGCACCGAGGGCAGGACCATGTACGAGCCCTGGGTGCGGCGGTAGTGATAGCCGTACCCCTCGCGCAGGATCTCCATGACCTCGGGGACCGAAACGTCGGTGAGCCGCAATGAAATCGTGCCCTCGACATCCGGGTGCACCAGGACGTTGTACGGGGTGTCTGCGACAAGCCCATGGTAGAAGTTGGCCACCGGCACGGCGTCGGCGTTGATGTCGAAGCGTGGTTCAGTCACCGGCGCCTGCATACGGCCTTCGAGCGGCGGTGGCTGCAGCATGGCCGTTGCGGCCGCCGGCAGGGGAGGCGGCGCGGCGGCCTGATCGGGCGCGCCCGCACGATTGTCGAGCGCCTCGGCCAGCGCGACATCCTGGTCGTTGGCCGATGGCCCACCGCGGGTCCCACAGCCTGTCAGCACCACGATGACGAAAACGGCGAACAAGGCATTTTTCATGCTCATTATGGTTTTGAATCTCCCGGCCTGTCGTCTGGCCATTGCTTGACGACACCATTGTCGACGACCCGCTCGCTCGAGCGCTCTCCATCCTTTTCAAACTGCACGCCATTGAGGTGTATTGATGCAAGCGTCCCGCGTTCGGTGCGCTCGCCGAGCTCGCGGCGCTGGCCACCGATCCAGGCGGCGCGCTCCCATTCGCCGCCACGCAGGCGCTGGATCACCCCGTCGGTTGACGCCGGCGGGGTATCGGCGGTGTCGGCCTGCGCGTTTTCGGCTGGCTCGTCCTCCAGTTGGGCCTGCTCGAGCGCACGCAGCAGCGCCGTCGGCGGCGCCGTCGGATCCGTGATGCCTTGCGCGTCGAGCGATGTGCTTGCCAACGCGAGCAAGCCCGCGGCCACAGCGCCGATGAGTGAGTTACTGATTGCTGCCTCCCAATGCGTAGAGATCAAATCGCACCGTGACCCGCGCGGTGGGATGATCGCTCACCTCATAATCGAGCAGACGCCAGACAAGCGGCACCGCCAGCGCTTCGAGCCGCGAGAGCAACGCGACGGTCTGGGCGAAGGTCGCCTCAAAAACCAGTCGCATCTGTCGATGCTCAACGCCGGCGCCGGGTTCCCCGTTACCGCCCGTTGCGGCCGATTCCGAGCCCATCTGGCGGTCGAACCGGATGATGGTCAGTCCGTCGCTGCCCTCAAGCGTTGACTCGAAGCGCCGCAGTGCCGCGGTCACCGGTAGCGTGGCGATAAAGTCGAGCGCCTGGTTGTCGTTGTTGCCGGTCAGATCGGCGATGTCCTCACGCAATGTCTCGATCTCGGCGCGGACGGCCGCGTCCGGGGCCTGCAGCTCAGCGATCTGCTGCTCGAGCGTAGTGGCGCTTGTCTCGAGTTGGCTGATCTCCGAGGCAAGCGCGCGCTGTCGCGCGTTCTGGTCCGCCAGGGCCGCGGTCTGTGCCGAGAAAAGCGTCATCTGCCAGATCAGCGCGATCACGATGAACGCCCCGGCAAACACCAGCACCCGCTCGCGGGGGGTCCGGCCCGCGAGCCATTCGCCGGCGCGGTCCGTGCGCTTTTCAAGGGAGCGGAGGATCCGACTCCCGCGCAGTGGCTGACCGTGTGCCATGCCGCGTTATCCGTCCCGTCTCAAAAGACGGCGTAAGTCATTGTTGTCAGGCGTTGATTCAGTCTCGCGACTGGCGCTCGGCTTTGCAACCGATCCGGCGCCGCTGATCAAAAAGTCGTGGACAACCAGTCCGCCGGCGGCCTCGGTGCGGTTGTTGATGTCTACGGTCTCGGCCGACCAGTCCTTAAATGCCGGGGCTTGCTCGAGGCGCGCGGCGAAGGCCTCGGCCTGAAAGGGCTCGAGGGTGCGCCCGCGGATCACGACCTGATCGGCATCCATGGAAACGGACTGCAGCCACACGGGCTCGACCCGCGCATTGCCAAGCGCTGTCAGCGGCTCGGCAAAACCCGCGGTGAGGTCGGTATCGAGCGTTTCGAAGGCGGTCAGTGCCTGCTCGTAGGTCGCGTAGCGCTGTTGCAGGGCATCGCGCCGGGCCACGAGCTCCGCGGACGGACCGGATTGGCGTTTATTCTCAAGGGTTTGCTGTAACTCGTTGACCCGTGCCTGCTGCGCATCGCGCTCGCGGGTTGCCTGATCAAGGGCGGTCCCACCCTGATGGAGTTGCCAGGTCTGCACGCCGCTGATGGCCACCAGCACCAGCACCGCTGCCGTTGTCAGTCCCAGCAGCGGGCCGGGCGCGGTCATCGACCGGTCCTTTGCCGGCGGTTGATAGATCGAGGCGTTGGCCGGCAGCGCCGCGTCCATGGTCCCCGCGACCGCCAGCATGCCCTGGGGCGTGGTGGCCGTTGCCTGCGTCGCCGCATCGGCCGGAGTCACGTAGCCAGGAAGGCCAAGAATAGCCGTCTCGACGCCCAGCGTGTTGCCGAGGGCGTCCGACAGCGACTCCATCCCCGGGGCATCCGGCCCGATGAGTGCGCTTGCCAGCGGGGTATCAGAGAGGCGCTTATTGAAATTGGTTGCTGTGCGCGAGCATTCGCTGATGAGCTGGTCGGCCTGTCGGGCCTCGACGCCGACGTCGCGATCGACGTCCATCGTGACGGTGCGCGACAGGTACAGATCACTTCCGCGGGAGACCGCGATGCCAGTGCTTCGTTGCGCGACGAACGCGGTCAGGATCGGCGGGGCGTCGGCTTGAGACGTCTCGGCCGTGGCGTCGATCCTTTGATTGGCCAGCGTGATGAGGGCCGTCTCGCGCGGGTAGACCCCCCGAAGGTCGAGGCCCGCCGCGCGCACCGCCTCGGTCATTTGATCCAGAAGGCTCTGGGACATGATCGTGGCGCGGACCAGCGATGGCTCCTGGGCCCCCGCCTCGCGATCATTTTTCAATCGCACGCCAGTGGCAATGATTTCTTCATTACTCAGCACGCCCGGGGGAGTGACGCGCCAGGGCAGGGCGTCACGCAGTTCGTCGTCGCCCACGCCGGGCACATCAACGAACTGCGTCTCGTAATCGTTGCGGCTTAGCGTGACGTAGGTGGGCAGGCCCTTCAGGTCATATTCGGCCACCCACTGAGCGAGGATTCGTCCTGACTCATCCCGGCGGCACGCGCGCGTAATGCAGCGCTCGAGCTGATGCTGGTCGATGGCGAGCACCGATAGCGTAATCGAGGACTGCGAAAAATGAATGCCGACCCGCCGGAGCGGAGTCGGCATTTTCGAGGCACGGAGAGGGTTAACGAATTTCATTGCTGGTATCCGTTCCGATTGCCGGACCTCTCCGTGCTCGTTGGCCAAGTAATGATCAATCGATCAGTTCGAGGCCCCAAAATCACAGGTGTCTTGCGTTACCTGCTGAGCGCTGCTGTCGTACCCTGGAATCGTGAGCGTCGTCGTTGGGTCGTCGGTTCCGCCGATTACGTAGTCACTGGCAGAGAGTGCCGGTGAGACTTCGCTAAAACCAGTGGTGGTGTCACAGTCAGCGGTCAGCCAGTTGACAGGGCCGTCCGCTAAACTGTCGTCTGCGAGATCATTCGCAAATGCCGTGCTTAGTTCGCTAGCCACAACCGTCGCGGTTCCGTTCAGTTCGGCTTGATCTTGCAGCCCAGTCAACTGAGGCACAGCAATGGCCGCAAGCGCACCGAGGACGGCGAGCACGATAACAAGCTCGATGAGGGTGAAGCCGCGCTGATCGGCTCTTTCGACCTGTTGCCGTGAGCTTTTGGCAATGGTTGTTTCTGAATTCATCAATATTTCTCCACAGTAAAAGTCTTTCTACGCTTGGCACGGGGAGGCTAAACGCACGTCCCGATGGACGAAGCTTCGATTTGTACATGCCTCATAACCAAGCTGAGTGACGTACGGTTTACAGTGCCGTGGCGTACAAACTGCTTGGTAGATTTCGGCGCTAGTCTAAGTAGCATTCGATTGAATCGACCCGATTACTATCGCTGTCGTAAGTTGGTACTGAAACCAGCGTGCCGTCGGAGTCATCAGACAACGATAGTCCGGTGCCGCTAAGTGCCGGCGCGACAGAACTGGTGAGAGTGTCACAGCCTTCAGATGTTAGACCGCCAAATTCATCGACTTCGTCGTTGGCAAGCTGCCGCGCAAATTCATTACTTAGCTCGCTGGAAACGACGGCAGCAGTGCCCGCGAGCTCGGCTTCCTCCTGCAGCCCGGTCAGCT
>Ga0207414_1001045_pt1 | contig 10692 bp, 6 predicted proteins | sample PonA231FremontCA_2_FD_187269 | JGI IMG/M metagenome (GOLD analysis project Ga0207414, IMG submission 187269) | Marine sediment microbial community from Fremont, CA, USA - Pond A23 Sediment 1 (SPAdes) | ecosystem: Environmental > Aquatic > Marine > Unclassified | place: USA: Fremont, California... | reverse complement strand
AAATCATTATTTTCTACATATAATTATTATAATATAAAAATTGTTAAATTTACATTAAATTTAAATTAAAATTATAGAATCATGAAATAAGGAAAGTTCTTGCAGAAATTTCTCTATGTGATAAAATATTAATGAAAATCTTAAATTTGAAAATTAAACTAACATATATATTTATAGTTTCAATAAAAAAGGAGGAGAAGAAATGTCTTCAGTAGGTATTTGTATGGGAGCCTCTAATATAAAAGTAGTAGAGATAACTAGAAATAGCCCTCAATTAAATATAGTTGATTATAGTTCTAAACCACATGAAGGTAATGCTAGAAAAACTTTAGAGGAAATTTTGGATGAATTTGATTTTGAAAATGGAAATAAATTTTCAGTTACAGGACGAAAATTTAAAGATTTTGTAGAATTACCTTCGATTGCTGAGCCTGAAGCTACTGAACTGGCTTACAAAGAATTAAAAGATAAATATGGAGAAGTTGATGCAATTATAAGTGCAGGTGGCGAAACTTTTATGGCCTATGAACTGGATGAAGATGGGAAAATTGCTAATGTTCATAGTGGTAATAAATGTGCATCAGGTACAGGTGAATTTTTTTTGCAGCAGTTAAAAAGAATGAACTTAGATCTTAAAGAGGCCATGGAAATTGCTAAATTAGATAATCCCTATCATGTTTCAGGAAGATGTTCTGTTTTTTGTAAAAGTGATTGTACACATGCTTTAAATAAAGGAGAAGATAAGGGAAGAATAGTTGCAGGTTTGTGTAGAATGATGGCAGATAAAATTATGGAACTTATTTCTAACTTTCATCCTGACTCTATTATGGTGGTAGGTGGTACAAGTAAAAATAAAGTTATGATTAATTATCTTAAAGAAAATTTAAGAGAAGTAATTGTTCCAGCTGAGGCAGACTATTTTGAAGCCTTAGGAACTGCACTCTGGAGTGAAAAATATGGTGTAAGTTTAAAAGAAGATAATCTTTATAACCGAGATAAGAGTTCTTTTGAATTTTTGCCTCCTATTCAAGATTACAAAAATAAAGTAAGTTTTCATAATATGGAAAAAGGTAAAGCTTGTAATGGAGATCGTTGTATAGTCGGGATAGATGTAGGTTCTACTACAACTAAAGCAGTTATTATGAGAGAAGAAGATGACGCTCTTTTAGCCTCAGTTTATTTGCGAACAAGCGGTGACCCAGTAGATGCAGCTAGAAGATGTTATCAGAAGCTTAATAAAGAAATTGGAGATGTAGATATAGATGTTATTGGGTTAGGAGTTACTGGCTCCGGGAGACAAATTGTTGGTTTACATGCTTTGACTGATTCTATTCATAATGAAATCATGGCTCATGCTACTGCAGCTGTTTATTTTGATAGTGAAGTAGATACTATTTTTGAAATAGGTGGTCAGGATGCTAAATATACTTATATTGTAAATCAAGTACCGACAGATTATGCTATGAATGAGGCCTGTTCAGCTGGGACAGGATCTTTTCTGGAAGAAGCAGCCCAGGAATCATTTAATGTAGATGTAACTGATATCGAGGATATAGCCCTTAAAGGGAAGAATCCTCCGAATTTTAATGATCAGTGTTCTGCTTTTATTAGTAGTGATATAAAAAGTGCTATTCAAGAAGGAATTGAAAGAGAGGATATTTTTGGGGGGCTTGTTTATTCTATTTGTCTTAATTATACAAATCGGGTGAAAGGTAATAGACCTGTTGGTGATAAAGTATTTATGCAGGGAGGAGTCTGCTATAATAAAGCTGTGCCGATGGCAATGGCTGCTCTTACTGATAAAGAAATAATTGTACCTCCTGAACCAGGTTTAATGGGAGCTTATGGAGAAGCTTTAATGGTTAAACAACATCTTGATCTTGAGTTAGTAGAAGAAGAAAATTTTGATTTAAGAGAATTAGCTGAGCGAGCTATTAACTATCATGAACCTTTTATTTGTCAGGGAGGAAAAGAAAATTGTGATCGCCGATGTGAAATAAATATTATGGAGATTAATGGAGAAAAATATCCTTTTGGTGGTGCCTGTAATAAATATGTAAATTTATCTCATGATATTGAATATGATGTAACTCAGTTAGATTATGTGCAAAAAAGAGAAGAGATGGTTTTTGAAGATTATTTTGCCAAACCAGCTGCTAAAAAAGGAGTAGTTGGTATGAACAGATCTTTAACTGTCAGTACTCTTTTACCTCTTTACTCTAAATTTTTTGCTGAACTTGATCATGAATTAATTTTGCCGGATGAAGCTAAGGAAACAGGCATTCAGCAGCAATCTGCTGCTTTTTGTCATCCAATTGAATTAAGTCACGGTTATATTTATGATCTCTTAAATAATTATGAGACAGATTATATTTTTCTACCTCATGTGCGTGGACTGCAAGTAGAGAATGGCCCTCAGGAAAGTATGTTATGTCCAATGGCCCAGGCTGAGCCATATTATTTAAGTGCTAACTGGCCTGAATTAAAAAAAGATAATGTTTTTTCGCCTGTACTTGATTTCAAAAATGGTTATGAGCAGGTAAGTAGTCAGTTTATGGAAATGGGAAAAAAACTAGGTTATAGTAAAGCAGAGTCAAAAGCCGCTTATAAAAAAGCAGTTAATTATCAAAAAGATTTTAAAAGTGAATTAAAAGAAAAAGGAAAAGAAGTACTTGATTATCTTAAAGATAATCGTGATGAAAAAGCTGTAGTACTTTTTGGACGTCCTTATAATGCTTTTGTTTCTGAAGCTAATATGGGAATACCTCATAAATTTGCTTCCCGGGGAGAGATAATTATTCCTTATGATATGCTTCCTATAGAAGATAGGAAAGTTGATGAGAATATGTATTGGTCAATGGGACAGTATATTATGAAAGGAGCTGATTTTGTTAGCGAAGATCCTCAGCTTTTTGGGGCTTATATAACTAATTTCAGCTGTGGCCCAGACTCTTTTTTATTAAATTATTTTAGAGATGAAAATGGTAGTAAACCATCCCTTACCCTTGAACTTGATAGTCATACAGCTGATGCTGGTTTGAATACAAGAATAGAAGCATTTTTAGATGTGGTAGATAGTTATCGTAAATTACAGAAAAATCAGGGGATGCCGAAAAAGAAAGATAGTAATTTCCAGAAAGCCAGCATAGAATATGATGATAATCTTGTGATTTATGATTCTGATAACAATAAATATTCACTGGAAGATGACCATGTCAAAGTTTTGATCCCGTCGATGGGAGGAAATTCCAGTCGAGCTTTTGCAGCTGCTTTCAGGTACTGTGGAGTAGATGCTGTAACTGCTCCTCCTCCTGGAGAAGATGAATTAAAAAGAGGGAGAGCTAATTCAACTTCTAAAGAATGCTTACCTTTACAGCTTACGCTGGGAAGTTTACTGCGTTATTTGGATGAAAGAGAAGACAATGATGAAATGCTAGTTTATTTCATGCCGGAAGCTTCTGGTCCCTGCCGTTTTGGTCAATATAATGTACTTATGAATAATATGTTAGTTGAAAGGGAAATAGAGGATGTAGCTTTACTAACTTTAACAGCTGACAATGGTTATGCTGGTATGGGTCGGAAATTCACCTTGCGTGGTTGGCAGTCTGTTTTAGTAGCTGATGTTATGGATGATATTTATAGTGCAATTAAAGCATTAGCTGTCAATAGAAGAGAAGCAATGAAACAATATGAAGAAAGTAAACAACGTTTATTTCAAGGTTTAGCTTATTTATCCTGGAGAGATATGAAAAAAATAATGGAAGAAGAGGCAAAATCTCTTGCAGAAATTGAATTGAAAAAGCCTTATGAAGAAGCCAAAAAAGTTGCTTTAACAGGTGAAATTTATGTGAGAAGTGATGAATTTTCTCGCCGTTTTCTTGTAGAAAAATTAGCGGAAAGAGGAATAGTAACTAGGGTTACTGATAATAGTGAATGGTTATATTATGTGGATTATCTTCTCCAAAATGAAATTAACAAACAAAATGTTGGTTTCTGGCAGAAATTAAAAAATAAATTCAAAGGATTGTTCCAGAAAAGATTTGAAAAACAAATTAAAAGTATTATGAGTGAAAGTGGACTCTGTGAATATAAGTTAAATGATGTTCAGGAAGTAATAGATGCTGCCGAAGGTGCTATATCTCCTGAGCTAACCGGTGAAGGAGTCTTGACAATTGGGAGTTCTATTCATGAATTGATAGATGAAGTAGATGGAGTAATAATCATTGGTCCTTTCGGCTGTATGCCTCATCGAGTTGCAGAATCAATACTTAAAGAGTCACTAGAAGAACAAAAATTAAAATTAGCTGAAAAGCAAAATAATCAGCTTAGCAAAAAGGTATTAGAAAAATTTTCTTCTCTACCATTTTTAGCTATCGAAGTAGATGGAAGCGTATTTACTCAGGTTATAGAAGCTAGAATAGAATCATTTTGTCTTCAGGTTGAAAGACTTAATGAATATAAAAATGAGGAATTAACTAAAAACTGAGGAGTAGATAATTGTGCAGAAAGAAAAGTTAAAAAAACAAGTAATAGAAAAAATAGAAGAAAATAAAGATAAAATTATTGAGCTTGGGAAAAAACTTTATGAGAATCCGGAATTAGGGTATAAAGAAGAATTTGCAACCAGTCTTATATCTGAAGCTCTGCAGAATTTAGGTCTGGAAGTTGAAGAAAATATAGCAATAACTGGATGTAGTGCAGTATTGGCTGGAGAAAAGGTTGGCCCACAGCTGGCTTTTATGGGAGAACTGGATGCTATTTTATGTCAGGAACATCCTGATTCTGATCCTGATAGTGGAGCAGTTCATGCCTGCGGCCATAATATTCAAACTGGAGTAATGTATGGTGTAGCTCTGGGCTTGATGCTGACTGATGCTTTCTCTGAATTAGCTGGAAGTATTAAATTTATGGCTGTACCGGCTGAAGAATATGTTGAATTAGAATATCGGGATCAACTTAGAGATACGGGTGAGATTAAATACTTTGGTGGTAAACAGGAACTAATAAAAAGAGGTGAACTGGATGATGTTGATTTAGCAGTCATGATGCATTCTCTTAATATAGAGAAACAGGGATTAAAAGCGATGTTAGGTCCCAGCGGTAACGGTTTTATTGGTAAGAAGGTGCAGTTTTTAGGAAAAGAAGCACACGCAGGATCAGCTCCAGAAGAAGGAGTTAATGCTTTAAATGCTGCTATGCTTTCTATAAATAATATTAATGCACAAAGGGAAACCTTTTCGGATGAAGATAAAATCAGAGTTCATCCTATAATTACTAAAGGTGGGGATATAGTCAATATAGTTCCGGCTGATGTTAGAATGGAAAGTTATGTTAGAGGTAGAACATTAGCAGGAATAAAAGATGCCAACCAAAAAGTTAATAGGTCTATAAAAGCAGGTGCTTTATCAGTTGGAGCTGAGGTTAAAATAAATGACTTGCCAGGTTACTTGCCTCTTCTTAATGAAAAGGAACTGGATGATATATTATTTGATAACTTAAAGAATTTTTTTGAGGAAAAAGATATTCAAAAAGGCAGTTCTTTTACTGGATCTTTTGATTTTGGTGATGTTTCTCATATTATGCCTGCCTTACATCCATTTTTTGGAGGAGTAAAAGGAGATTTGCATACCCGCAACTTTGAGTTAGTTGATGAAGAATCTGCCTATATTGTACCTGCTAAATCGTTGGCTATGACAGTTATTGATTTATTATATGGTGAAGCTCAAACTGCTAAAGATGTAGTGAAAAATTATGAACCAGCTTTAACCAAAAAAGAATATATTAAGCTTTTAGATGATTTTGGCCGAGATATTCATTTTAAAGGCCAGGATATTTAAGACAATATTTTAAAAGGATACATCTTAAATAGATGTATCCTTTTTTCCGAAAAAAGCACTAAAAAAAAGTATTACTCCAATAATAATTCCAATATATTTTGTAAAAAAACGCCAGTTAAATATTAAAGGAAACATATCTGTTTTTTGTACATAATTTGCAAAAACAAGTGAAAAACCACCTTCAGCAATACCTGTGGCTCCAGGTGTAGGAGCAAAATACATGAAAAAGAGAACTACTAATTGACTTAAAACCACCGGCCAGTAAGCAGGTTCATAACTCATTCCCATCATTAAGAGAACTGTAAAAGACAATTCTGCCAGTAAAAATAAAATGGCAAAAAACAAGGATAAAAATACGTATAATTTTTTACCTTTGAAAAAGGAGCTTAAGCCTTTACCAAAAATGTTAATTTCTTTGAATAAAAATCTACTTATATTCTTAAATCTTTTATGTGACATTAAATTTTTATGTCTTAAGAAAATTAGAATATTATAAACTACCCTTTTTATTAGTTTATTTCTGAAAATTACTATATAGAAAAATGAAAAATAAATTATAGCAAAAAGAGTCATATAAAAGATGATTCTATTTAGAGCTAAACCTGATTGTATTGTATCTCTGGTAAAGAAAACAAGGGGAGCAGTAATAAAAACAGTCACTGTTGCTATTACTGTTCGGATAGTAGTAGCGGCTGTTGCATCTCCTAAAGATATTCCCTTTTTATTTAAAAAGTAAACCTGAATAAAACCTCCTCCAGTGGCCATCGGAGTTACATTAGAAATAAAAATATTTATAAAGACTAACTTAAAAATACTTAGAAAGTTAATTTCACATTTTAAAGTTTTTAAAATATAATAAAGTCTCAATCCATCAAATATAAAATAAGCCAAAAGTAAAAGTAGTAAAGATGATAAAATTGGTATAGAAAATGATCTGAAAACAAATATTTTTGCTGGTTTATCAAAAATATTATACAAATAATAAAAAGTTAAAGCAGATAAAATAACAAAAACGCTGAAATAAATGAAATATTTAACTTTTTTTATCGTTCTTTCCCCTTTTTCAGCTTCTTCTGCCTCATGTTCTATTTCTGTTAGCGATTCCTCTTTATCTTCATCTTGTTTTTTATTATCTTCTTTTTCATTCATAAATTAACCTCCTGTTTAACTTAATCTATCTTTATTATAATATATTTTAGCCTTCATTTATAGTATATATCGATAAAATTAATAAAATTTTAACCTCTTTTTAGTTATTTTCCTTTTTTTAATTAGCCTAAAAATATTTGATAATTTTCTGAAAACAGTTTATAATTTAAGCAAAAGTATTTTCACTTGACTATTTGAATAGTGAGGCTTTTAAGTTTTTGATAAACCGTAAAAGAATTTAATTAAAAGGAAGGATGGTAAAAAGAATGAGACATGAAACAATGGAATTTAAAAATGGCAAGTTAAGGCTGATTGATCAGAGGAAATTACCTGGAGAAATTGATTATTATGAGGCCGAAGATTATCGAGATGTAGAGTTTGCTATTTCTGATATGGTGGTTAGAGGCGCACCTGCTATTGGGGCCACAGCTGCTTATGGAGTATATCTTGCTGCTAAAGAATATAAAAATAGATCCAAAGAAGAATTTATGGAAAAAATGAAAAAAGCTAATCAAGAATTGTCTCAAGCCAGGCCTACAGCTGTGAATTTAACCTGGGCCATCTGCAAATTGGAAAATACAATTGAGGAAAATAAAAATAAGAGTAATGAGAGAATAGCTAAGATTCTCCTCTGTAAGGCACAGAAAATTGCCAAAGATGATGTAGAAATAAATAAAAAAATGGCTTATAATGGTAACACAGTTGTTGTGCCTCAAGGAGCTACAATTTTAACTCATTGTAATACAGGGGCCTTAGCTACTGTAGGTTATGGAACAGCTCTGGGAGTTATCAGGGAAGCCCATAAAAGAGGTAAAAATATTAAAGTTTATGCAGATGAAACCAGACCCAGACTGCAGGGGGCAAGATTGACTGCTTTTGAACTTGTAGAAGAAGATATACCTGCTACTTTAATAGCTGATAGTGTAGCTGCTACTCTGATTCGTGATGGGAAAATAGATTTGATCTTAGTTGGAGCTGATAGAATAGCTGCTAATGGAGATACTGCAAATAAGATTGGAACTTATATGCTTTCAGAATTGGCTAAAACTCATAATGTTCCTTTTTATGTAGTTGCCCCTTGTTCAACAATAGATACTGATATTCATTCCGGTGATGAAATAGATATTGAAGAAAGAGACAGCAGTGAAATAAGTCATATTCAAGGAGTACAGATTGCACCAGCTGAAGTAGATATCTATAATCCTGCTTTTGATATAACTCCAGCAAAAAATATTACAGGAATAATAACTGAAAAAAGAGTTATAGAAAAACCTTTCATCGAAGGAATAAAAGAAGTTAAAAATCTTTAGTTGATTATGGTGAATCTCTAGTAAATTTTAATCTAGAGTTAAGCTGGGGGAAATTGGCCCAGCTTTTTATTTTATTATACTGATTGATTAAGAGTATGAATCTTATAATACTTATTATACGAGGAGGTTAATAAATGAAATATTTTCGCGAAAGAAAAGAAGTTGTTGAAACAGGTAAAGAAATGTATCGTTCTGCAATGACAGTTGGAACCTGGGGTAATATTAGTAAGAAAATTTCTGGAAAGGAGTTATTTGCGATTACTCCCAGTGGAGTTGATTATAAAAAAATAAAACCAGAAGATGTAGTTATACTTGATTATGAAGGAGAAGTTGTAGATGGTCGTAAAAAACCTTCTACTGAAAAACATCTTCACCGCTATTTATATAAAAATAGAGAAGACATTAAAGCTATTGTTCATACTCATAGTATTTATGCTTCAGCTATGGCTGCTGCTCGTCAACCTATTCCAGGAGCTATGGAAGATTTAGTCCAGATTGTAGGAGGTTCAGTCGATGTAGCTGAATATGATCTGCCTGGTAGTGAAGATGTAGCTCAAAATGCAGTAGATGCCTTAGCAGAAAAAGATGGAGTACTGCTTGCAAATCATGGGGTGGTTGGAGTAAGTGAGACTTTACCAGATGCCTTAAAAGTTTGTCAAATAATAGAAAAATCGGCTCAAATAACTATAGCTGCTCAGTCAGTTGGAGGCGTAGTTGAGCTTAGTAATGATGATATTGACTTTATGCGTGAATTTTACTTAAATAGTTATGGGCAGAAGTGATTTGTGTTAGGGGTTCTGATAACAATAAAAAATAAAATAAATAAGATGTTTTAGAGGTAATATACATCCGGTGATGGAATTTTAGCTTCTCGGAAACATATTTACTTAAGTATGAGAGTGTAGATGACATCACTGGATGTATATTACCCTTGCAATAGTATTATAAGAGTGTTATAATAAACAAGAAATAAATTAAGGAGAGTGATATAGTGATTGAAGCTCATGGAGGAAAATTAGTTAATCGAATTGTGAATGATGAAAAATATGCGCAATTAAAGGAAAAGTCTTCTGAAATGCCAGCGATCAAATTAGATTTTGATGAGCTGACAGCAGTTGATAATATAGCAACAGGTTTATTTAGTCCTTTAGAAGGATTTATGAAAAAAGAAGATTATAATAGTGTTGTAGAAGATATGAGACTGGAAGATGGTACTGTTTGGAGTATTCCAGTAGTATTGGGGGTAAGTAAGAAGGAAGCTGCTAAATTAGAAGAAGGGGAAGATATAGCTCTTTATTTTGAAGAAGATGATGAGTTATATGCAGTTTTACATCTTGAAGAAAAGTATGAATATGATGAAAAGAAAGAGGCAGAAGAAGTTTATACTACAACTGAAAAAGAACACCCGGGAGTTGCTAATGTTTATGATAGAGGAGATATCTTATTAGGTGGTAAAATTAGTCTTCTCAAAAGAGTCAATTATGATGACTTTAATGATTATCGTAAAACCCCAGCTGAAACAAGAGAAATGATAGCTGAGAAAGGTTGGGATACAGTAGTCGCTTTTCAGACTAGAAATCCTATACATAGGGCACATGAGTATTTACAGAAGTCTTCTTTAGAAATAGTAGACGGACTTTTCTTAAGTCCACTTGTAGGAAGAACTAAATCAAGTGATATTCCAGCTGATATTAGAATCGAAAGCTATGAAACAGTATTAGATGAATTTTATCCTGAAGATAGAACGATGATGACTGTTTTCCCGGCTGCAATGCATTATGCAGGTCCAAGAGAAGCTATTTTCCATGCTCTTTGCCGTAAAAACTATGGATGTACTCATTTCATTGTAGGAAGAGATCATGCAGGAGTAGGAGATTATTATGGTACTTATGATGCTCAAGAAATTTTTGATCAATTTGAAGATGAAGAAATCGGTATAACTCCTTTGAAATTTGAATATGCATTTTACTGTGAAAAATGTGGAGGAATGGCCAGTGGTAAAACCTGTCCCCACTCTTCTGATAATCACATTTTCCTAAGTGGAACAAAAGTAAGAAAATTACTTCGTAATGGAGAAAGACCACCGGAAGAAATGACTCGTCCTGAAGTATCAGATGTATTAATAAATGGAATGGTCGATAAAAACTAAAATTTATAATGGAGTGATAATAATGAAAAATAATGAACAACCTGAAAATATAACATGGGCAGAAGGGAAAGTACAATTTGGAGATCGCTGTGAAAATTTAGGTCAGGAAGGTCAGGTAATCTGGTTTACAGGACTTTCAGCTTCAGGTAAATCAACTATAGCTATTGAACTTGAAAAGGCTTTAGTTGAGTATGGTAAAGCTGTTTATCGTCTTGATGGAGATAATGTTCGTCACGGTTTAAATAGC
>Ga0207414_1001044_pt1 | contig 10695 bp, 9 predicted proteins | sample PonA231FremontCA_2_FD_187269 | JGI IMG/M metagenome (GOLD analysis project Ga0207414, IMG submission 187269) | Marine sediment microbial community from Fremont, CA, USA - Pond A23 Sediment 1 (SPAdes) | ecosystem: Environmental > Aquatic > Marine > Unclassified | place: USA: Fremont, California... | reverse complement strand
AGTAGCTATAGCAGTATTCACTAATACAGCATCTGCCCCTATTTCCATAGCTTCAGCTGCATGAGAAGGTCTTCCGATTCCAGCATCAACTATAATTGGTAAATCAATTTCATCAATAAGAATTCTAATTAATTCTTTAGTTTCAAGCCCTTTATTGGTACCTATTGGTGCTCCAAGAGGCATAACAGCTGCTGCACCGGCTTCTACCAATTTTTTAGCTACCATTAAATCAGGACTTACATAAGGCAGCACTACAAATCCTTCCTCTGCCAGCATTTTAGTAGCTTTAATGGTTTCCTGGTTATCTGGTAATAAATATTTTTGATCAGAAATAACTTCTATTTTAACCCAATTACCACAACCAGCTGCTCTCGCTATCTTAGCTATCTTTACTGCTTCTTCAGCAGTACGAGCACCGGAAGTATTCGGTAATAGTATACAGTCATCAGGTATATAATTAATTAAATTTTCTTCTTCTGCTTCAAAATTAATTCTCCTCAAGGCAAGTGTAACTACTTTTGACTGAGATTTTTCAATAGTTTCAGGTATAATATTTTTATCTGGAAATTTACCTGTCCCGATAAATAATCTGTTTTCAACTTCGTTTCCTTTTATTATAAGTTTATCCACCATTTTATCCCCCTCCTACAAAACGTAAAACTTCTAAATCATCCTGATCTTTTAAAATAGTCTCACTCCATTTTTTTCGATTTAGGAGCTGCCCGTTATAAACCACAATAACTTCAGCAGGAGATTTTCCTTTTTCTTTTATCAGCTGTTTTATAGATATTTTTTTATCTAAATTTTTAGATTTTCCGTTAAGGCTTATCTCCATAAATTATCCTCCCATAATTTTAATAATATTTAATGATCTTATTATTATATTAGATAATCGACATTTTACTTTACGTTCAGGGCTGTATTTGCAATCTTTAGAGCACAATACTGACCACACATTGTACAGGCTTCTTCGTCTTCATCATTGAGAATTTCACGAGAATTCTTTGCTTTTTCAGAATCCAAAGCTAATTCAACTTGTTTGTTCCAGTCCAATTGTTTTCTAGCTTTAGCCATTTCAATATTTCGATTCATAGCACTTTTGTTGCCATTAGCTATATCAGCTGCATGAGCAGCTATTTTGGAAGCAACAATTCCTTCTTTTACGTCTTCTACTGAAGGTAAACCAAGATGTTCAGCTGGAGTTACATAGCAAAGAAAATCAGCTCCAGAAGTCGCTGCTTTGGTACCACCAATTGCTGCTACTATATGATCATAACCAGGAGCAATATCTGTAACTAATGGGCCAAGTACATAAAAAGGAGCATTATTACACATATCTTTTTCTAATTTCATATTTGTTTCTATTTGGTCAAAAGGTACATGGCCCGGTCCTTCAACCAGAACTTGAACATTAGCTTCTCTTGCTCTATCTACCAGTTCTCCCAGTACCATTAATTCATGAATTTGCGCTCTATCAGTGGCATCAGCCAGACAACCGGGCCTCATTCCATCTCCTAAACTTAAAGTCAAATCATATTCATAAGCTATTTCTAATAGACGGTCATAATATTCATAAAGAGGATTTTCGCGATCATTGTGAATCATCCATCCAGTCAAAAAGGATCCTCCCCTACTTACTATATCACTGACTCTACCTTCTTTTTGCAGACTTTTTATTACTTCTTTTGTTATTCCAGAATGTACTGTAATAAAGTCTACCCCTTCTTCTGCCTGTTCTTTTATTACATCAAAAATATCATCAGCAGTTATATCAACAATAGCTTTTCCTTCACTTTTAGTATCAACAGCTGCCTGATAAATGGGAACAGTCCCGACTGGAACAGTACTATTATTGATAATAGCTTTTCTGGTTTCATTGATTTTTGAACCAGTACTCAAGTCCATTACTGCATCAGCTCCATTTTCAATTGCTACTTTTAACTTTTTTAGTTCATTGTTAATATCAGAACATCCTTCTGAAGTACCAAAATTAGCATTGATTTTAGTAGTAAGCCCTTTACCAATTCCACGCGGGGATAAGTTTTTATGATTTTGATTATAGGGAATTACTATTGTTCCTTCTGCTAATCTCTTTCTTATCTTTTCAACACCTAATCCTTCTTGTTCTGCCACCGTTTTCATAATTTCATTTACTTCTCCATTTTTTGCTTTTTCCATCAAAGTCATTATTAACACACTCCTTTTTAATAATAAAAAAGCCATCAACCCTTTCCTTCGTGAGGAAAAAGTTGATGGCTCATAATAAAATAACTATTTATAATCTACTTCCTCTACGCCGGTATTAACCGGTTCAGGTTATAAGGGTTTAATCTCAGCCTATAAAGGCACCCCCAGTATTTAATAATCTTTTTAAGGTTACAGTCAATAATTTTATGTTTTTAATATCTATCTAATTAATTCTTTCTATATAAAACTTATAATTCCTTTGTTTTTTTAAAAATTTCACAGACAACAACAGCACTTTTGGCATTTTTCAATGTTATTTAGGGCTGATGTCTCAACAATTTTTCTTCTATTATTTTTATAACACTTTTTTAATTTAAGGGCAGGGTTAATTTCAGATTCAATCAAATTCAAAATAGGAAGCAAGCATTTTTTCTGCTCTTTATCAACAGATTTTAATATTTTATTTAAGAGCATCTGTAAAAAGGTGTATACTCTTTTCCCATTTATTAAAGTTTGGCTGCCTTTATTAATTATCTCTTGATTTAACTGCAATAATTTATTTTGATCATAGTTAGAAAAATAATCTAAAACAAAATCAAGAATCTCTTCTCTATAAAATATATTTTTAATCATAGTAATATAAGAAAAGTTAAGTTGATAGCTTAAAGAATCAACCATTCTAATTTCTATAAATTCTCTGGCCCTTACGTCAGGAAAAACCATAGATAAAGCATGTTTTATTTGATCAGTATTCCAATTTTGACTGCCAATAATTTGTCTTAATGGTTTTTTCCCGGATTTAATATTTCTATTTTTATCTAAAATAAATATTGGAGCCTGATTTAAAACATACTCTGAATATTTTTTAAAACCAAAATCATCAGAAAATAACTCAGGCAAAATTCTACATCGATCATCATCACAATTATTCCAAATTTTTGTTCTCAACATATTTCCTTCATAAATTTCCCCTTCAAAAAAAGGAGAATTATCAAATAAATAACTCAAGGCCGGGGCAATTAAATAAGCAGCTCTGATTTTTTTCACAAAATCTTTTTCAGACGAATAATCAATTGCAACTTGTAGTGAAGCAGTACCTTTCATCATATTATGGGCATATCTACCGCCATTTTCAGCAAAGTAATCAGACATTAATTTATATCTTTTCTTGGGAAGCCAGGGAATATCATTAATTTTACTCTTAGGTTGATATCCAAGAGCAACTAAATAATAATCATATTTTTCACAAATCTCTACAATCTGATTTATTACATTTAAATAATCTCTTTCCAATTCTTTTACTCTTTTTACCGGGGCCAAACTCACTTCCAACTGCCCACCTGGTTCAAGAGATAAATAAGCTCCATTATTTTCAGCCCCAATAATATTTTCATTTTCATAAATACCTTGCCAACCAGATTTCTCAAGTTGTTTCAATATATTTTCTATACCATTTTTTTCATAATATGAAACAGTTTCCAGACTATCTTTTTTTATAACAAAATGTTCAAATTCAGCACCAATTTTAAAATTAGAAGGTGAGGTATTATTATTTATAAAAAAATCTACAAACATTTTACTCGGATCATATTCAGTCATTTTATACCCTCCTTTAATAACTTATTATTATCTTAAACATTTTTTATTATAATGTCAATTATGACTGGATAAAGGGGAGGGCTTAAAAACATAAGCCCCCATTATCTTAGAAAAGATAATGAGGGAAAAATTAATTAACTATGCCAGTGCATTTATAATTGTTTTCATAAATACTGGTAAATCTTGTGGAGCACGGGAAGTAATTATATTATTGTCCTCTACTACTTCTTCATTGACCCAGTCAGCACCTGCATTTACTAGATCATCTTTAATTGCAGGAGTAGAAGTCATCTTTACATCAGAGAGAATATCAGCTGAAACTAATACCCAGCCTCCATGACAGATAGAAGCAATAACTTTATTGGCTTCATCTAATTCTTTTAATATTCTTCTAACATTTTTACAGCGTCTTAGTTTATCAGGGGCATAACCTCCTGGTACTATGGCCGCATCATAGTTATTTGTATTGATATCTTTTGCCTTTTTATCTACTTTCAAAGGATATCCATGCTTACTTTCACATTCCGTACAGCCATTATCCCAACCTACAATTGTAACTTCAGCACCTGCTTCACGTAAACGTAAAATAGGATACCAGGCTTCTAAATCTTCATATTCATTAGCTGCAAAAACAATTACCTTTTTTCCATCTAATTTCATCTTACCCCTCCTTATATTTTAAATTTAAAATAAATGAAATAAGGGATGAGCTTTTCAATATTGCGAATCCCTTATTCTTTTATTTATTGGATATTAAAAAATGCATCCTTACCTGCATATTCTGCGTCTTCACCAAGAGTTTCTTCTATTCTTAAAAGCTGATTATATTTAGCAACTCTTTCTGAACGAGCAGGAGCACCAGTTTTAATTTGTCCTGTATTCATTGCTACTACTAAATCAGAAATTACTACATCTTCTGTTTCCCCAGATCTATGAGAAATAACAGAAGTATAACCAGCTTCAGCAGCCATATTAATCGTTTCTAAAGTTTCAGTCAAAGTACCAATCTGATTTACTTTGATTAAGATAGAATTACTGGAGTTCTCTTCAATACCTCTTTTTAATCTAGTAGTATTAGTTACATATAAATCATCACCAACAATCTGCATTTTATCTCCCAGCTTGTCAGTCATCATTTTCCAGCCTTCCCAGTCATCTTCAGCATGGCCGTCCTCAATAGATATTATTGGATACTTATCAGCTAATTCTGCATAAAAATCTACTAATTCCATAGAACTCATTTCAATACCTTCCCCAGGTAAAATATATTTACCATCTTCGTAAAGTTCAGTAGCAGCTGCATCAATGGCCAACATTATATCTTCTTTTGGAGTATATCCTGCTTTTCTAACTGCTTCTAAAATAACCTGTAAAGCTTCTTCATTAGAAGCCAAATCTGGAGCAAATCCACCTTCATCTCCTACTCCAGTTGCAAGATTTCTATCTTGGAGTACACTTTTTAATTTATGATAAATTTCAGAACCCATTCTCAGTGCTTCAGAAAAACTTTCAGCACCAACAGGCATAATCATAAATTCCTGAATATCAACATTATTATCTGCATGTTCTCCACCATTTAAAATATTCATCATCGGAACAGGTAAAGTCTTAGCACCTATCCCTCCCAGATAATTGTACAAATAACTATCTGTAGCACCTGCAGCTGCTTTTGCAAGGGCCAATGATACTCCTAAAATGGCATTTGCACCTAGCTCACCTTTATTATCTGTACCATCTAGTTCTATCATTTTTCTATCTAGAAAAACCTGATCTCTTGCATCAAAACCAATAATCTCTCTTCCAATTACTTCATTTACATTATGAACTGCATCTTTTACACCTTTACCTAAGTATCTATCTTCATTATCCCTGAGTTCAACAGCTTCATACGCACCTGTTGAAGCTCCGGAAGGTACTGCTGCTCTTCCCCTTGATCCATCAGCCAAAATAACCTCGACTTCAACAGTTGGGTTACCTCTAGAATCAAGAATTTCACGAGCAAAAACATCAACTATAGTAGCATCACTCATTATTTATTCCTCCTTTTGAATTAAAAAATCTCCGGTCATTTCTTCTGGAATGTCTATTTCTAATAAATTGAGCATAGTTGGAGCTATATCTGCCAATTTTCCTTCTTTTAATTTAACATTTTTGTTTTCAGAAATATATAGTAAAGGAACTAGATTACTTGTATGAGCAGTAAAAGGATCTCCATCTGAATCATACATTTTCTCACTATTTCCGTGATCAGCTGTCAGTAAAACCTGGCCGCCTTTTTCTAAAATCTTTGGAACAACTTTTCGCAGACAATTATCAACAGTTTCAACAGCTTCTACAGCAGCTGAAAAATCACCAGTGTGACCGACCATATCTGGATTTGCATAATTAAGAACTATTACATCTAGTTCTTCTTTATCTAGTTTTCCTAAAAGGGTATCAGTAACTTTATGGGCACTCATTTCTGGAATTTCATCATAAGTATCAACTTCTTGTGGAGAAGGAATAAGCTTTCTTTCCTCACCTGGATTTGGTTTTTCTACACCACCATTGAAAAAGAAGGTGACATGAGCGTATTTTTCAGTTTCAGCTATTCTCAATTGCTTTAAACCTTCTCTACCCAAAATTTCTCCCATTCCATTTTTGATAGAAGTAGGTGGGAAAGCAACTGGCAAATCATATTCTTTATCATATTGAGTCATACATACATAATATAAATCTTCAGGATGAGATTCAGGTCTTTCAAAATCTGAAAATTCTTCTATAGCCAAGGCTTGAGTAATTTGTCTTGCTCTATCTGCCCGGAAGTTATAGAAAATAACACTATCACAATCTTTAATAGTCCCTTCTTTATTGACTACTGTTGGTAAAACAAATTCATCATTATTACCCTTATCATAGGAGTTTTCAACAGCTTTTAAAGGACTATCAGCCTGTTCGCCTTTTCCTAAAACCATAGCATTATATGACTTTTCTGTTCTTTCCCATCTATTGTCTCGATCCATAGTGTAATAACGTCCACTAACAGTTGCAATTTCTCCTACACCAAGTTCTTCCATTTTATCTTCTAATTGTTTGATATATTTTTTCCCACTTTTGGGAGGAGTATCTCTTCCATCAAGAATTGCATGAACATATACATTTTCTAAATCAGCCTTATTTGCCATCTTTAACAAACCAAAAAGGTGATTGATATGACTATGAACTCCTCCATCAGATAAAAGTCCCATTAAATGAAGATTACTTTTATTTTCAGAAACATGATTTATTGCTTTTTTTAATTCTTCGTTGTCGCGAAGAGTCTCTTCTTCTACTGCTTTATTTATTCTTGTATAATCTTGATATACTATTCTACCAGCACCTAAATTCAGATGACCAACTTCAGAGTTACCCATTTGTCCATCAGGTAAGCCAACATATTCTCCAGAAGCCCCTAAAGTTGTATTTGGATACTTTTCAAATAATTCATCTAAATATGGTGTTTCAGCTGCAGCTGCCGCATTCCCTTCCTTCTCATCTGATAGACCAAGTCCATCCATAATAATCAAAGCAAGTGGTTTAGGTCTAGTCATTCTTTTCCCTCCTTTGGGTAAACACATAAATAACTTTACTAACTTTTCTATATCTATTTATTTTTCCATATCTATTTATTTTTCTATATCTATTCAAATATCTTTTATTGTTTATTTTAGTTCTAACCATCAGTTATATTATAATATATTTTAACTATTGATAATAGTTAACTTTTAACAATTATTTTAAAAATTTCTGATAACACCTGCAAAGTCTTCAGCATTAAGACTGGCACCGCCAACTAGGGCCCCATCTATATTTTCTTGTTTCATAAATTTGTCTACATTATAAGGTTTAACACTACCTCCATATTGAATCCTCAATTCCTCAGCTGCTTCTGGATATTTATCTGCTACTATTTTTCTTATAAAAGCAATCATTTCTTCTGCTTCTTCTGCAGACGCAGATTCTCCAGTACCTATTGCCCAGATAGGTTCATAAGCTATAACAACATCTTTAACTTCTTTTTCTGAAAGACCCTGTAAAGCTTCTACTACCTGTAATTCAATTTTTTCTTCAGCTTTATTTTCATTTCTTTCAGCCAGAGTTTCACCTACACAAACTATCGGTTTCAAATTATGGGCAAAAGCAGATTTTACTTTCTTATTCACATTTTCATCTGTTTCTGCAAAATACTCTCTTCTTTCAGAATGACCAAGTATTACATATTCAATATTTAATTCAGCTAACATTTGTGGTGAAGTTTCTCCAGTAAATGCACCACTTTCTTCCCAATGCATATTTTGGGCACCAACTTTTATATTAGATCCTTCTGTTATTTCCTTAACTGGAACTAAATCTAACGCCGGAGGGCAAACACCTATTTCTACATCATCAACATCATCTACTAATTTTGTTAATTTACTTACTATATCTTTGGCTTCTCGTACAGTTTTATTCATCTTCCAATTTCCACAAATAAAAGGTTTACGCATATTATACCTCCTCATATAAAGGCCCCATCACAGGGATGGGGCTATTCATTTATTTTTAAATCTATTTTTATTTTTATTCTAAATTATCTAACTCATCAATATCAATCTCATCAATTTTTTCAAAGTTAGTCGGTTCACCCTCATCCAGAGCTGCAACTCCTGGAAGATCTTTACCGGCTAAAAAGTCAAGAGAAGCTCCACCTCCAGTGGAAATATGAGTCATTTGATCTTCCAGACCAGCCTTTTTAATAGCAGCTGCTGATTCACCACCACCGATGATGGTTACTGCATTTGCATCAGCCAGAGCCTTTGCTAATTCATTTGTTCCTTTAGCAAATTCTTTCATTTCAAAAACTCCAATAGGACCATTCCAGCTTATTATTTTGGCTTTAGAAATAATTTCTTTAAATTTCTCTAATGTTTTTGGTCCACCACTATCAAGTGACTGCCAGCCTTCTGGAATTTTATCTGCATCTACCACTTTATGAGTGGCATTTTCTTTAAATTCATCTGCTACAACTAAATCTATAGGTAATACTAATTCTACACCTTTATCTTTAGCTTCTTTCATTAAGTCTTTGGCCAAATCTACCATATCTTCTTCTACTAAAGAATCTCCCATATCATAACCTTTAGCTAATAAGAAGGTATTGGCTATTCCACCACCAACTAATAAATAATCTGCTCTATCCAGAAGACTTCGGATAGCTTCCATTTTATCAGAAATTTTAGCTCCACCCATAATTGCAACATAAGGATGTTCTGGATTATCTGTTGCTTTAGATAAAGCATTTAATTCCTGCTGCATCAAGAAACCGGCAGCCGCGGGAAGAAGTTTGGCTACTCCAGTAGTAGATGCATGTGCTCTATGAGCAGCACCAAAGGCATCGTTTACATATAGATCAGCAAACTCAGCTAAATTTTGGGCAAATTTTTCATCATTTGCCTTTTCCCCTGGATAAAAGCGCGTATTTTCTAAAACTAATACATCACCATAATCCATATTTTCAATAGCTTCTTTTACTTCATTACCAATACAATCATCTACTTTAGAAACTGGCTTTCCAAGTAAATCAGCCAGTTTTTCTGCTACAGGGTCCATCCGGAGAGATTCTGTAACTTTTCCTCCAGGACGGCCCAGGTGAGACATTAAAATCACCTTTGCCTTTTCATTTATTAAATATTCAATAGTAGGGAGGGCAGCTTCAATACGTGTATCGTCAGCTACTTCTCCGTCTTTTAAGGGTACATTAAAGTCAACTCTAACTAAAGCATTTTTTTCTTTAAAATCCATATCTTTCAGTTTCTTTTTCATCAAACCACCTCCGACTTATAGTCCCTGTTCTTTAAGCATTAGTGCTACATCAACTAATCTTGAGGAATAACCCCATTCATTGTCATACCAGGAAAGAACTTTTACCTGATTGTCCTGAACTACACGAGTGTGGTTTGAATCATAAATTGAGGAACGAGGATCGCCAATATAATCACGAGAAACTTTTGGCTCATCACTATATCCTAAAATACCTTCTAGGTCACCTTCAGCAGCTTCTTTCATAGCATTATCAATATCTTCTTTTGTTACATCTTCATTAAGATCTACTACCAGATCAACAATAGAGCCAGTAGGTGTAGGAACTCTCATTGCCATACCATCAAGTTTTCCTTCTAATTCAGGAAGTACAGTAGTTACAGCTTTTGCTGCTCCAGTGGTAGTAGGAACAATATTTTCAGCAGCTGCTCTACCTCTAGTTATTTTCTTCCATTTATATGGACCATCTAAGAGATTCTGACTTGTTGTGTAAGAGTGAACTGTAGTCATTAATCCTTTTTCAATTCCAAATTTATCATTAAGAACTTTTGCTACTGGAGCAAGACAGTTAGTTGTACAGGATGCATTTGAGATAATGTCATGTTTTTCTGGATCATATTTATCATCATTTACTCCCATTACAAGTGTTAGATCTTCATTATCAGCTGGCGCAGAAATTATAACTTTTTTAGCTCCTGCATCTAAATGTTTTTTAGCATCTTTAGCATCTCTAAAAAGTCCAGTTGATTCAATAACAACTTCTACATCATTTTCTTCCCAGGGAAGATTAGCAGGATCTTTTTCACTAAAGATCTTGACTTCTTTACCATCTACTAAAAGACTGTCATCTGTAAAATCTACATCATGGTCAAAAGTTCCCTGACTACTGTCATATTTTAAAAGATAAGCAAGAGTTTGAGGATCTACTAAGTCATTTACCGCTACAAATTCTACTTCTGGATTATCAAAACCACTTCTTAAAACAGCACGACCTATTCTACCAAAACCATTAATACCAATTTTTACACTCACAATATCAACCTCCATTTTATTTTTGTTATTTTAAAAGCCAAATTAATTAGGCTTTATTAA
>Ga0207414_1001043_pt1 | contig 10700 bp, 10 predicted proteins | sample PonA231FremontCA_2_FD_187269 | JGI IMG/M metagenome (GOLD analysis project Ga0207414, IMG submission 187269) | Marine sediment microbial community from Fremont, CA, USA - Pond A23 Sediment 1 (SPAdes) | ecosystem: Environmental > Aquatic > Marine > Unclassified | place: USA: Fremont, California... | reverse complement strand
CCGCCAGTTCGTCGATCAGGCCGGAGACTTCCAGCAGGTTCTTCAGCCGCCGCTTGCTCTCCGGGCTCTCCGACGCCGGCTGCGGCTGAAGGAACTCGCCCCGGGCCGAGAAGACCCCGATGGCACCCGGGTCGTGCCAGAAGCAGCGCTCGTGCCAGAAGAAGCCCACGGCCGGTAACTTCTCAGTCGGTGCGCCGACGGCGGCCGTCATGCTCGGCCCTCCTGGCGCTCCCAGACCTCGATGGCCGCCGCCAGATCCTCCAGCGAAGCGCCCACCGACTTGAACAGGGTAATGGCGTCGGATGACGAGCGCCCCAGCCGCTCGCCGCGCAGCAGCTCGGCAAGCTCGCCCCGGATGGCATCGAAGGCGAAGCGTCCCTCGTCGATGGCCTGAAGGATATCCCCCGCCTCACCGCGGGCCCCGGCATAGGTGTCGACGAATACCTCGCTGCGGGCCAGGCACTCGGCGTCGGTCTCGCGCATGCTCGGCCGAAAGGCGCCAATCAGATCGATGTGAGCGCCACGCGCCAGCCACTCGCCGCGAATCAGCGGCTCGGTGGAGAGCGTCACGCAGCTGACGATATCCGCGTCGCCGGTTGCCGCCTCGAGGTCGGTGACCGCAGCGGTGTCGAAGCGGTCGGCATAGTCGGCGGCCACCTGGCGGGCCTTGTCGATGTTGCGCCCCCATACCCGTACCTGACTGATGGGCCGCACCGCGGCATGTGCCTCGATCACCATGGGGGCCAGCTTGCCGGTACCTACCACCAGCAGGGTCGAGGCATCGTCCCTGGCCAGCTCACGCGCCGCCAGCGCCGAGGCCGCCGCGGTGCGCCGGCGGGTCAGTTCGCCGCCATCGATGCAGGCCAGGGGGCGCCCATGGGCGCCCTCGCTGAGCAGATAGACGCCAGCGATGGCCGGCAGTCCATGATCGGCATTCTGCGGAAAGACATTGACCATCTTCACGCCGATATAGCCGGCCCGCTCCCAGGCCGGCATGAGCAGCATGGTGGCCTCGCCATCGGGGCGATGCATGGCATGGTGATGTCGCGGCGGCGACTCGATGCCTTCGCGAAAGGTCGTGGCCAGCCGTTCAACCAGCGCTGGCCAGGCCAGCGAGGCCGATACCTCCTCGGCGGTGATGATGCGCATCTCAAGCCTCCGGAAGCGCCGCGGTGACCATGATCTCCACCTTCCACTCGGGCTTGGCAAGCTTTGCCTCGACGGCAGCACGCACCGGCGGACGACCCGGCACCACCCAGCCGTCCCAGGCGGCATTCATCTGGTCGAACTCGGCCATGCTGGTCACCCATATCTGTGCGGCGACCAGATGCTCCTTGGACGTGCCGGCCTTGGCCAGAAGGTCGTCGATGCGCGCCAGCACCTGCTCGGTCTGACCACGCATGTCCGCGGAGGAGTCGGAAGGCACCTGGCCGGCCAGGTAGATGGTGCCGTTGTGCACGGTGATCTGGCTCATGCGGGCATTGCTGTCGTGATAGGTGACGCTCATGGAATGGTTCCTCGTCGAAAGGCAGTCAGGCTGCGGTATAGCCGCCCATGAAGGCGGCCAGATTGTCGCCCAGGTGCTCAGTGGGGTATCCCCCCTCCTGCACCAGCACGGTAGGCAGTGCCAGAGCGGCGATGCGCCGCCCGATGGCAGTGAAGTCCTCGGTCTCCAGGGCCAGGCCAGCCAGCGGATCGTCCTTGTGGGCATCGAGTCCCAGAGCGACCACCAGTGCCTGCGGGCGGAAGGCGACCAGACGCTCGATCAGGCGGTCCAGGCTGGCCAGAAAGGCGTCGCCCTCGCTGCCCAGCGGCAACGGCAGGTTGACGTTGGCGCCCTGCCCCGCTCCGTCACCCCGCTCGTCGGCACCGCCCCAGAAGAAGGGATAGAAATCGGCAGGATCGGCATGCAGCGAACCGGTCCAGACATCGCCGCGCTGATAGAAGATGTCCTGGGTGCCGTTGCCGTGATGGAGATCCACGTCGAGAATTGCCACCCGTTCATGGCGTTCGCGCAGCACCGTGGCGGCCAGCGCCGAGTTGTTGAGGAAGCAGAAGCCCCCGGCCCGTTCAGGGCCCGCATGGTGACCGGGCGGCCGGCACAAGGCGTAGGCCGAGGGATCGCCGTTGAGCACCGCCTCGGCAGCGGCCTCGGCGCTGGCGGCGCTGGCGAGGATACCGGTGAAGCTGTCGGCGGTCATCGGACAGGCCATGTCGTGCATGTGCCAGCCCACCAGCCCCACCGGATGCCGGGGATAGTGATGCCCCCCACCGCAGGGATGGACGTTGGGCGCCACGATCTCTGCGGCTCCCGGCAGCATTTGCCAGCGAGCGTGGATGGTCTCGAGGAAGTCCAGATAGCGCGGGGCATGAATCCTGGACAGGCGAGCTCTCAGCCGTGGCGCGTCGATATCGGTGGGAGGCGTCATGGAGAGCCCCATGGAAGCCAGGCCCTCCGTCAATAGCTCCGCCCGCACTGGCCCTTCCGGGGAGTCCACCGGCCGACCACGCAGCAGAAAGGTCGGCGGCGCGTGGCGTTCCTGCTCGGGATGGTAGAAGAGCTTCATGAAAGAGTTCCTTAACCCAGCAGCGAAGGGATCCAGGTGGAAAGCGACGGAAAGGTGACCAGCAGCAGGATCACCACGATGAAGGCGACATAGAACGGCAGTGAGGCAATGATCGCTCGTTCGAAGGGCACGTTGGCGATCCTCGCCGCCGTCATCAGCGTCATTCCCACCGGTGGCGTGACGTTGGAGATGTTGAGCACCACGATCATCAGGATGGCAAAGTGCAGGGGGTCCACGCCCAGCTGGATCATCGCCGGCACCAGCACCGGAGCCACCACCACCAGGGCCGGCAGCACGTCCATCACCGTGCCGACCAGAATCAGCAGCGCACAGACAAGCAACAGCTGCAGGAAGGTCGAGTCGCTGAAGGTGGTGATCAGGCCTGCCGCGTCCCGGGCAATACCGGAGCGAGTCACGAACCAGCCGAGAACCGCCGAGGTGGCCAGCAGGAAGAACACCACGCCCGAGAAGCGCACGGTCACCAGCAGTGCGTGCCAGATCTTGCGCCAGGTGAGCGTCCGGTAGAAGACGACCCCGATGGCGATGGCATAGACGGCAGCGAACCCGGAGGCCTCGGTGATGGTCGTCAGTCCCGAGAGAATGCCGCCAAGGATGATCAGCGGCACGATCATCGCCGGCAACGCCACCAGAAACGAGAGGGCCGCCATCTTCAGTGGCGTGGGCGCCTGCTTGGGATAGCCACGCTTCCAGGCCAGGAAAAAACTCACCGCGAGCAGCGCCAGGGCCATCAGCAGACCGGGGATGATACCGCCGGCGAAGAGGTCGATCACCGAGATGTCACGCAGCAGAGTCGCATAGACCACCATCACCACGCTGGGGGGAATGATCGGTCCGATGATCGACGAACAGGCGGTGATCGCCGCCGCATACTCGGCGTCATAGCCCTGCTTCTTCATCTCCGGGATCATGATCTTGCCGATCGCCACCGTGTCGGTGATCGCTGCTCCCGTCAGGCCGGCGAAGAACACCGACACCGAGACGTTGACGTGCGACAGGGCCCCGCGCACCCGACCGAACAGCGCATTGTTGAAGGCAATCAGCTTGTGGGTCAGGCCCCCCTGGTTCATCAGCTCGGCGGTGAAGATGAAGTAGGGCACGGCAATCAGCAGAAAGCCCGAGACGCCGGCAAACATGCGGTCGGCAATGATGCCGAGCATGCGCTCGCCACCCATGGCGAAGCCGCCGGCCAGCCCCGACATGGCCATGACCACGGCCACCGGCGCCCCGATCAGCAGCAGCACAACGAAGGCGATGATCGCGGGCATCATGGGCGGTTCTCCCCGTCGGTGGTCTCGATGAGCTCATCGATCACCGTCTCGTCATCAATGAAGTGTTCCAGCAGGTCAAAGCCCTGCACCAGGTGCAGCAGGATGATGACACCACTGATGGGAATCACGATGGCCGTGAACTTGGCAGAGATCTGAATCTGATCGGAGACCATGTAGACCTGAGAGGCGCCCTGGAAGTAGCTCCAGCCGTACCAGACCAGCATCAAGGCGAACAGCGCGATGACGCCAAGACAGAGCCCCGCTGCCACCTTGAGCAGCAGACGCGGCAGGCTGCGTACCAGCAGCGTCATGGCCACGTGCTCGCCGTAGCGCAGCGAGATGGTCATGGAGAGAAAGCCGATCCAGGGCAGGAAGAGCCTTGCCAGCGAGTAGGTCCAGCTCAGGGTGCTGCCGGTGACCAGCTTGTAGACAAAGGCCGTGAAGGAAATGCCCAGCATGGTCAGCACGCAGGCCACACACATCACGATCGCCACCTGATTGACCACGTCACTCAGGCGACGAAGCGGCATAAGTAGGTGCATCGTGTAACCTCACAGACGGCGTCGACCGGCCCATCCTGCCGGCCGGTCGACGGAGCGGAGCGGAGATCGGGTCAGCCCTCAGCGGCCATAGACGGCCACGTCGGATTCCTGCACCTCTTCACCGACTCGCGCCACTTCCGCGAGGAAGGCATCGACCTTGTCGGCCTCGATGCCGAAGTCATTGACGATCCAGTCTCTCCACGCGGGGGTGGCGATCTCGGCCATGCGCGCCCGCTCCTCGGGGGGCATGATGTAGCACGCCTCGAAGCGCTCGCAGGACTCCTGCCAGCTGGCAGTGGCCAGTGCCCCGGACATCCCGTGGCCGATGGCAATGGCCTCGCGAGCAGAGGTGACCACGGCCTCCTGCTGAGCCTCGGTCAGACTCTGGAACCACTCCTCGCTGACCAGCCAGGCGGCACTGTTGTAGACGTGGCCGGTGAGGGTGGTGTAGTCCGTCACCTCGTCGAAATTGAAGGTGGTGTTGAGCACCGGCGCGTTGAACTGGCCATCGGCCAGGCCGGTCTCCAGGGCCGTGATCACCTCGCCCCAGGGCAGCGGCGTGGCCGAGGCACCCAGCGCCTTCATGATGGCAACGTGGCCCGGGTTCTCTTCGGTGCGAATGTTCAACCCTTCGAGATCCTCGACGGTCTTGATCAGGCGCTCATTGTTGGTGAAGGCCACGAAGCCGCCACCGTCATCGAAGGTGCCCAGGTAGCGCATGTTGTTTTCCTCGATGGTGCCGGACATGAAGTCGGCGAACCATTCCCCATCGAAGAAGGCCCAGGCCTGGCGCCAGTTGTCGAAGATGAAGGGGGCAGTCATCAGCTGGTAGTCGTCATAAAAGGATGACATGGCGCCCGTGGTGATGATGGTCGACTGCAGGGTGCGCCCGCCCTGAACTTCCGACGCGGTTTCCACCTCGGAGCCCAGCTGGCTGTTGCCGAAGATCGAGACCGTCACTTCGCCGTCGGTGCGTGTCTCCACCAGGTTCTTGAAGTGCACCAGCGCCGGATACACCTCGTTGTTGCTCATGTTCTCGGGGAGGATGGTGGCAATGGCCATTTCAGTGGACTGAGCCTGCACGTGCGTGCTGGCGATGGCCAGGGGCAGTGCGGCCAGGGCAAGAGCGCCGGGGAGTAGCTTCGCTTTCATGGTCAACCTCGCGTCATGTTGTCATTATCGTGACCCTGTCTCGCGCGCCTGCAGAGGGCAAGGCAAGACAGCTCTGTTCAGACTAGGTCGCCTTGGGCTCCTGCGCTTGCCCTCGACTGAGATGCTCTTGCCCGAGACTCGGCAATGCCGTGGCCTCCCGGCGCGAGCGGGACGGGGAGACGGCAAAGTGGCGGCGGTAGGCGCGGGAGAAACTGCCCTGATCACGAAAGCCCACCAGCGAGGCAATATGCCCAAGACTCAGGCCGCTGTGCGTGACCAGGGTCCGCGCATGATCCAGCCGTCGCCGCTGAACATAGACCAGCGGCGTCATGCCGGTGAGCTCGCGGAAACAGGCATGGAAGTGTCCCGCACTCAGGGCGCAGAGCGCCGCCAGCTGGTCGACGCGGATCTCGTCGGCAAGATGATGATCGATCCAGGCATCCAGCCGCGCCAGATCGAGGCGCTCACTGATGGTCGGGCTCACAACCAGGCCGGCATCCGCAGACAGGGACGCGGACTCGAGATGAAGATAGAGAGCCCTCAGCAGCAGAGCGGCAATCTCGCTGTGCAACGCCGGACAGCAATCGAGCTGCTGCATCAGACTGACCGCCAGGCGGTTCAGGCGCGGCGGCACGGTAAAGAAGCGCGGCCGATCGAAGAGGCGCCCGATCGCCTCGCCATCGCGCAGTGCCGGTAGACTCGCGGCAGGAATATCGAGCACGAAGGTGCGATTGCGACCATCACCCCGGTAGTCATGATGCCGACCGCAGGGAATCAGGCAGCCGCGGCTTCCGGTGATGCGATCCCCCTGCCCTTCGATGCAGAGCTCGGTGGCCCCGCGCGTGGCGAGGATCAGCTGGTGATGATCATGGGCATGGGCCACATGCTCCTGGCTCAGGGTGGCGGCACGAAGATCGAGCAGCGTCATCGGGGGTATCGCCTTCCAGTCGCCATTGATCTCTTCAAGATGGCGAGACGAAAGGTTGAAAACAAGCCGGCGCTGTCTTGACCCCGCCCGGCGACTACCCGACCGTGACGAGACCCCTCGGACCATACCTGACTGGGAGTTCACGATGCCCCGCTTTCCCGACCACCTGACCGGCGACGGCCCCACCAACCCCTTTCCCGGCATCCGCGTGCTGGAACGCCGCCTGGGCCACGAGATCCCCCATCGCCTGGGGTCCAACGAGGGACTCGACATGCCCCATCGCGCCCTTCGCGAGCACTTCGGCGACGCCATGGTCGAGCACGTCTATTGCTACGGGGATTCGGAGGCGCTGGGTGTCCGCCAGCGCCTCGCTGCGCAGCAGAGCATTCCGCTCGAGGCGCTGCTGGTCGACGCCGGGGCCGACAGCCTGATCGCTCTCGCCCTGCGCACCGTGGCCGAGCCCGGCGTCGCCGTGGTGGCCACCGCCGGCACCTATCCCACTTTCGGCTACTTCGCCCGTGGCCAGGGTTGCCGGCTGGTGGAAGTGCCTTACGAGGAGGGGCCGGGCCGCCTTGCCCCGGACCTCGAGGGGCTCGCCGCCGTGGCCCGACGCGAGCAGGCCCGCCTGGTCTACCTCGCCAACCCCGACAATCCCAGCGGCCACCTGCATGACGACACCGCCGTTCGTCGTCTGCGCGAGGCACTGCCCGACGACTGCTGGTTGCTCCTCGACGAGGCCTACCACGACTTCCGCGAGGATGCCGAGTCACCCTTCGCTCGCGAGGTGTTGTCCGGCGTGATCCGCCTGCGCACGCTCTCCAAGGCCCACGGCATGGCGGGGTTGCGCATCGGCTATGCCATCGCCGAGCCCGAGACCCTGGCGATGATGATGAAGGTGCGCATCCACTATGCGGTCTCGACGCTGACTCAGGCGGCCGCAGAGGTCGTGCTGGACCATCCCGAGGAGACTCGCGCGCACATCACCGCGGTGCTTAAGCGTCGCGAGCGCCTGGCCGAGCACTTCCGTGCGCTTGGCGCCGAGGTGCTGCCCAGCGCCACCAACTTCGTCGGTCTGCGTCTGCCGAGCGCCGAGCTCGCCGAGCGGGTCAACCGGGAGCTGCTCGACGCCGGGCGACTGATTGCTCGCCCGGGGCATCCGGACCTCGGCCACGTGCTGCGCATCACCGCGGTGGAGGATGCCCTGGTGCCGGGCCGGCTGGCGATCCTGGAAGACGCCCTGCGGTAAGTGGCGCTTGGCGAAGCCGCCGACCACTGTGGCTTCTGGCTGCTCTCGTTGGTGGCCACCGCCCTTCACGGGTTCATCAACGAGCGGCCGGTCAACCGTTCCGTGCCCGTGAAGGTCGAGACATGTGCCGCCCGACGCCTGCTCGGCAGTAGACTGTGCCATGGCCCTGCCGCCTGAAGCGACAACGGCGGTCGAGACGCCTACACTGCACCGCAGCATTCACGCGGATACAGGAGCCGACATGGCGACGGACGAGAAGAAACGGATCGATCTGGCCCTGCAGGGCGGCGGCTCTCACGGCGCCCTGACCTGGGGCGTGCTGGATCGCCTGCTGGAAGACGAGCGGCTCGAGATCGACGGCATCAGCGGCACCAGCGCAGGGGCCATGAATGCCGTGATACTGGCCGACGGTCTGCACAAGGGAGGCCGCGATGGTGCCCGTGACGCCTTGCACACCTTCTGGAAGGCGGTCAGCAACGCGGCCCGCTTCTCGCCGATCCAGCGCACCCCCTGGGACCGGCTGATGGGCAATGACGGCCTGGACCGGTCGCCAAGCTATCTGTTCTTCGAAAACCTGACCCAGCTGATCGCGCCCGCCAAGCTCAATCCCCTGGGCATCAACCCCCTGCGCGATCTGGTCCTCGAACTGGTCGATTTCGAGCGGGTCAACGCCTGTCGCAAGGTCAAGGTGTACGTCACTGCCACCAATGTCCGCACCGGTCGGGCGACGATATTTCGCCAGCCGGAGCTGAGCGTCGACACCGTGATGGCATCGGCGTGTCTGCCCTTCATGTTTCCCGCGGTGGAGATCGATGGCGAGGCCTATTGGGATGGCGGGTACAGCGGCAATCCGGCGCTCTACCCGCTGGTCGATGACCAGGACTGCCGGGATCTGGTGGTGGTACAGATCAATCCGCTGGTGCGCCAGAAACTGCCGGACAGCGCCCGTGACATCCTCGACCGGATCAATGAGATCACCTTCAATTCCAGCCTGATCAAGGAACTGCGCAGCATCCAGCTGTTGCACCGACTGATCGATGCCGAGGGCCTGGAACTGGAGAGTTACCGCGCCATGCGCCTGCATCTGATCCATGCCGAGCACTATGTCGAGACGCTCAGTGCTTCCAGCAAGATGAATGCCGAATGGGACTTTCTCTCCCGCCTGCATGCCCAGGGACGTGCCTGGGCCGACCAGTGGCTGGAGGCGCACTTCGATGCCCTGGGTAAGCACTCGACCTTCGACCTGGATACGGTGTTCACCGATACCTTTCGCCCCGTCTCGAATGCGGATGAATCACCCCGGGGACCCGACCAAGGGAATGAGGGATGATCGGCATCGCGGCCATCGCCGTCGCGCTGCTGCTGCTGATGGTGCTGGCCTACCGCGGGCTGAGCCTGTTGCTGCTGGCGCCGCTGCTGGCGGCACTGGTGGCAGGGGTCTCGGTGGGCACGCCGCTGCTGGCCAGCTACACCCAGGTCTTCATGGGGGCCGCCGGCGACTTCATCGTCCGCTACTTTCCGCTGTTCCTGCTGGGGGCGGTGTTCGGCAAGCTGATGGAGGACTCGGGCAGCGCCGAGGTGCTGGCCAGCGCTATCGTCGAACGCCTGGGCGACACCCGCGCCATCCTGGCCGTGGTGCTCTCCTGCGCGGTAATGACCTACGGCGGCGTCTCGCTGTTCGTGGTGGCCTTCGCGGTCTACCCCATCGCCGCCGCGCTGTTCCGCCAGGCCAGGCTGCCCAAGCGGCTCATCCCCGGCACCATCGCCCTGGGCGCCTTCACGTTCACGATGACGGCCCTGCCGGGCACGCCGGCCATCCAGAATGCCATTCCCATGCCCTATTTCGGCACCTCGCCCTTCGCCGCACCAGGGCTGGGCATCCTCACCGGGTTGGTCATGCTGGGGCTGGGCCAGGCCTGGCTGACCCATCGGGCGCGCCAGGCGCAACGCGCCGGCGAAGGCTACGGCCACCATCCCAACGAGGCCCCGCCGGCCATTCACCTGCGGGAACATGCCGCGGGTGAAGGCTTCGACCTGGCCGAGGTCACGGCGCAGACAGTCCGTAACCGGCCCCCCTTGCCGCTGGCGATGCTGCCTCTCGTGCTGGTCATCGCCCTGAATCTGCTGTTCACGGCGGTCGTGATCCCGGCCATGGACACGGAGTACCTTGCCGAGCCGACCTACGGCGCCACCAGTATCGAATCGGTGCGCGGCGTCTGGTCGGTGATCGCGGCCCTGGTCATCGCCATCGGCGTCATCATCGTCACCAACCTGAGGCGCCTGGAGGCCCTGACATCCACCCTGGACAGCGGTGCCAATGCCTCGCTTCTGCCCATCTTCAATACCGCCAGCCTGGTCGGCTTCGGCTCGGTGATCGCCTCCCTGGCGGCCTTCGAGACGATCAGCGTCTGGGTCACCTCGGTAGGCGGTGACAACCCGCTGATCTCGCTGGCCGTCGCGGTCAATCTGCTGGCGGGCATGACCGGCTCGGCCTCAGGCGGCATGAGCATTGCCCTGGCGACGCTGGGCGACACCTATCTGGCCATGGGCCAGGCGGCGGGCATCGCCCCCGACCTGCTGCATCGCGTCACGGCAGTCGCCACCGGCGGGCTGGATGCTCTGCCGCATAACGGTGCGGTGATCACGCTGCTCTCGATCTGTGGCCTGACGCATCGCCAGGCCTATCTCGATATTGCGGTGGTGGCCGTGGTGGTGCCCCTTATCTCGCTGGTGCTGCTGATCTCCCTGGGCAGCCTGACAGGATCGTTCTGAGGCAGCAGGGGGGCCTCACAACGTGCGGCATTCAGGATCGGCGGATGGACAGTGTGGCCGGCATCTGGCTCGGCGGGGTAACGATTGTCGGCCGTAGGCCTTCATCCTGCACAGCCGCAGAGGTAATCTCGAAAGAGACCGACGGCCAGTTTCCCATGACGTTCCCCTTGATTGACGCCATTCAAGAGGGTCCGCCCGGCCTGG
>Ga0207414_1001042_pt1 | contig 10701 bp, 9 predicted proteins | sample PonA231FremontCA_2_FD_187269 | JGI IMG/M metagenome (GOLD analysis project Ga0207414, IMG submission 187269) | Marine sediment microbial community from Fremont, CA, USA - Pond A23 Sediment 1 (SPAdes) | ecosystem: Environmental > Aquatic > Marine > Unclassified | place: USA: Fremont, California... | reverse complement strand
CACCGGCTGCAGCGGGCCCAGTTCGCCAGCCTGCTGGAGGAACGCTCGACCAACCAACGGTTGATGGAGGAAATCGAAGAGCGAAACCAGTTGGAGCACCGCCTGCGTCAAATGGCCAGGACCGACACGCTGACGGGTATCAGCAACCGCCGGTGGTTCTTCGAACTCGCCGAGCAGGAGCGCCGCCGGGCCCATCGCGACGGTAGCCCGCTCTCGGTGTGCATGGTGGATATCGACTACTTCAAGACCATCAACGACGTACATGGCCATGCCATCGGTGACCTGGCGCTGATGATGGTTGCCGCCCGCTGCCAGTCAGTATTGCGCGAAAGCGACATCATCGGCCGCTACGGGGGAGAGGAATTCGTCATCGCCTTGCCCCTGGCCAACCTGGTCACCGCCAGGGACATTGCCGAACGATTGCGGAAGGCCGTATGTCACTGCCCGTTGGAGGTCAAGGGCGTGATAATAGACCTGACGGTCACGGTCGGCATCAGCCGGGTCCGCGATAGCGAGACCAGCCTCGAACCCACACTGTTGCGCGCCGATCAGGCGCTCTATGACGGCAAAAGGAGCGGACGTAATCGTGTAGTGGCGATGCCGGATACCGATCAGCAGGCACCACAAGAGCTCGCTTCCGTGACCCTCACGCCATGTAAGGCTCCAGCCACTGTCGCAGTTGAGACCCTTGAAGCACACCAGGCTGGCGGGCGACTTCCTGGCCGCGCTTGAAGACGATCAGGGTAGGAATGCTACGGATGCCGAACCGGGCCGCCAGAGACTGCTCGGCTTCGGTATCGAGCTTGGCGAAACGCATGCGGGGCTCGAGGTCGCGAGCGGCTTCGGCGAAGATCGGCGCCATCATCTTGCAGGGCCCGCACCAGCCTGCCCAGAAATCCACCACCACTGGCAGTTCGCTGCGCTCCACCAGCGCGGAGAAATTGGCCGCAGTCAGCGCCACCGGCTCGCCAGTGAACAGTGGCTGCTTGCACTTGCCACACTTCGGCCCCTGATCAAGGCGCATTCTGGCAACGCGGTTGATGGCCAGGCAGTGGGGGCAACCCAGGGTCAACGAATCTGCCATCTCGCTTTCTCCGTTCGGTAGGCATTTCCTGCACTATGGGGGTGGCCCATTGGCGCATCAAGCGGCATGGCGTCGCACGCGTTACCATGCTGTCCTGCAGCCACCTCACCGGACTGGTATCGTCGCGACACCATTCGCCTACGTATCGACGAGATCTCCATGGCCCCTCGACCGGACCCCCGCCTGCTGCTGCGCCTGCTGGCACTGCTGCACCCCTATCGCTGGCGACTGGTAGTGGCCGGACTGGCTCTGCTTGCCGCCGCGGCCAGCGTGCTGCTTCTCGGCCAGGGGCTGCGCCTGGTCATCGATCAGGGGTTCCTGGAGCAGGATCGCACGCGGCTCAACCAGGCCCTCGGCCTGATGCTTGCCGTCGTGGCGGTGCTGGCGATGGCCTCGGCGCTGCGCTACTACCTGGTCACCTGGATCGGGGAACGGCTGGCGGCCGACCTGCGGCGTCGCGTCTTCGATCATCTGCTCGACCTCGAGCCCGGTTTCTTCGAGAGCAGTGACAACGAGAGCGGCGGTGCAGGAGAGATCACCTCGCGACTGACGGCAGATACCAGCGTACTGCAGAGCCTGTTTGGCTCGTCGATCTCGCTGGCGCTGCGCAACCTGATGATGCTGGTCGGCGCGGTAGTTCTGATGCTCGTGACCCAGCCATGGCTCTCGGCCATCGTGCTGTTGGGCATTCCTGCCACGCTGCTGCCGATCCTGTGGTTCGGACGACGCGTGCGACGACTCTCCCGCTTCAGCCAGGACCGGGTGGCGGAGCTCGGTCGCTATGCCGGGGAGACATTGACCGGTATCCGCACGGTTCAGGCCTTCACCCATGAAACCCGGGATCGCCAGGCCTATGGCGCTCGGGTCGAGGAGGCGTTCGCTGCCGCCGTGGCCCGCACCCGACAGCGTGCCTGGCTGACGGGCATAGCCATGCTGGCGGTCTTCGCCGCGGTCGGCGTGATGCTCTGGCAAGGTGGCCAGTCGGTCCTTGCGGGCAGCATGACCGCCGGAGAGCTCTCGGCCTTCGTCTTCTATGCGGTGCTGGCAGCGGGCGCCGTGGCGACGCTGGCCGAAGTGGCCGGTGATGTGCAGCGCGCCGCCGGGGCCGCCGAGCGCCTGCTGGAACTGCTCGAGGCGCGACCGGCGATTGACTCGCCCGCACACCCCGTGCCGCTTCCCAGCCCGCTGCGCGGAGCCATCGACCTGAATGCCGTGAGCTTCACCTATCCCGGCCGAGCCGAGCCGGCGCTGGAGGGGCTCGACATTCACGTTCGCCCAGGCGAGCGGGTGGCGCTGGTGGGGCCCTCCGGGGCCGGCAAGAGCACCCTGCTCGCGCTGCTGCTGCGCTTTCACGATCCGGACCAGGGCAACCTCCAGCTGGACGGGATTGACCTGCGCGACCTGGCCCCCCAGGACCTCCGCTCGACCCTGGGCCTGGTAGCCCAGGAGCCGGTGCTCTTCACCGGCACCGTGGCCGAGAATCTCCGCTTCGGGCGAGCCAACGCCGACCTCCATGACCTGCGCCGCGCCGCCCGGGATGCCAATGCCCTGGATTTCATCGACGCCCTTCCCCAGGGATTCGACACCTCGCTTGGCCCCGGCGGGGTGCAACTCTCCGGCGGCCAGCGCCAGCGTCTGGCCATTGCGCGGGCGCTGCTCAAGGAACCCGGCGTGCTGCTGCTCGACGAGGCGACCAGCGCCCTGGATGCCGAGAGCGAACGTCTGGTACAGCAGGCCCTCGACAGGCTGATGATAGGCCGCACCAGCCTGGTGATCGCCCATCGGCTTGCCACGGTGGTCGCCGCCGACCGGCTGTTGGTGCTGGACCAGGGTCGACTGGTGGCCAGCGGTCGCCATGCTGAACTGCTCGAATCGAGCCCGCTCTATCGTCATCTGGCCGAGCTGCAGTTCGGGCCGGCAGCAGCCAACATCCACGACGCTGACTACCCACCTAGCGGCCTGCCGACTCAGAACAGTCCCGGCTGACGGTCGATCAGAGTGGCGACGTCGTCGCCGATGCAGGGCAGGATGGCGCCGGCTCGCTGCGCCACCATAAAAAAGGCCCCCCGAAGGGGACCAGTAGGAGCACGCCAGCTCACTCGGTGATTCGCCGCTCTGGCTCGGCGATCATGTCATTACCTTTGCTACATCCATGCCAAAAAATCTATTTCCCTATATTATACAAGTAATTATGAATATTTCGCATGTGAGAGCGGCCTTGCGGCCACGCGATCGGATGCCGCACTGCACCACAAGAGCGCTTTCCGGCCGCAAAATGCGCCATGGCCAGGCAGGGAGACAAGGCATCACCCCCGTGAAGAGAGGGCCCTTTCGCGACGCAGCATGTCTTTCCCATTGGACATGTCGAGTTGCCGGAAAACCCCTCCCTCACGCATGCTGCCCCTTCACTCTCATTCCCCAGGAGACTCCATGACCTCGCCCAGACTCGGCTTCATCGGCCTCGGCCTGATGGGCACTCCCATGACGCGCCGACTGCTGTCGGCCGGTTTCGATGTGACCGTGTGGAACCGCACCCCGGCCAGGGCGGCATCCCTTAGCGAGGCCGGCGCCCACGTGGCCGGCTCCATCGCCGAGGTGATGGCATCGGTCGATGTGGTACTGCTCTGCCTGGCCAATACGGCCGTGGTCGAGGAGGTGGTGTTCGGCCCGGAGGGGGTGGCCGAGCACGGCCGTATCGGCCAGCGACTGGTCGATCTCTCCAGCAGTGATCCCGCCGCGACACGTGACTTCGCCGACTGGCTCGACAGCGAATGCGGCATGCGCTGGGTAGACGCGCCGGTCTCAGGGGGCGTCACCGGGGCAGAGGCAGGCAGCCTTGCCATCATGTGCGGTGGCGAGGCCGAGGATATCGAGGCGATCCGGCCGCTGCTGGCGCCCCTGTCCGCCCAGGTGACCCACATGGGACCGGTGGGCAGCGGTCAGGTGACCAAGGTATGCAACCAGATGGTGGTCGGCTGCCAGGCGGCCGTGCTGGCCGAAATGGTGGCACTGGCTGAAGCGAGCGGCGTGGATGCCCGTCGGCTGACCGACGCGCTGGCCGGCGGCTTTGCCGACTCGACGCCCTTTCGGATCCTCACGCCGCGCATGGCACAACGCGACTTCGCGGACCCGCCCTGGCACCTGCGTACTCTGCTCAAGGATCTCGACATGGCGGTGGCCCAGAGCCAGAGCAGCGGCAGTGCCACGCCCATGAGCGGGCTCGCCGCCCAGCTGATGCGTGCCCATGCCGGGCGCGGCCACGCCGCGCACGATCCGGCCATCCTGGTGGAGGCCTATCGCCCCATCGACAGGGAGGAGCGCCCATGAATCCGCCACGCGTGATCTATCTTACCGGGGGTGCCCAGGGCATCGGTCTGGGCATCGCCGAGCATCTGCTGGCCCGCGGGGATTGCGTGGCCCTCACCGATATCGATGCCGAGGCCATCATGGAGTGCCGCGAGCGACTCGGCCAGACGGAACGCCTGCTGGCCATGGTCTCGGACGTGAGCGACGAGGCCCAGGTCGCGGAGAGCCTCGCGGCGACGCGGGAACGCTTCGGCCGGCTCGACGGCGTCATCCACAATGCCGGCCTGGCCGATCCCTTTCAGGATCCGGTGGAGTCGCTGTCGCTCGCCACCTGGCAGGCCTACCTGGACACCAACCTGACGGGCGCGATGCTCTGCGCCAAGCACGCCACGCCCCATCTGCGCGCGAGCCGCGGCGCCATGGTGCTGATGGCTTCCACACGCGCCCTGCAGTCGGAGCCCGATACCGAGGCCTATGCCGCGAGCAAGGGCGGCATCGTGGCGCTCACGCATGCGCTGGCGGTAAGCCTGGGACCCGAGATTCGCGTCAATGCCATCAGCCCCGGCTGGATCGAGGTGGGAAACTGGCAGAAGGCGTCACGCCGCACCCCGGTGGAGCATCGCGACATCGACTGCGATCAGCATCCGGTCGGGCGCGTCGGTCATCCGATGGATATCGCCGCCATGGCCACCTTTCTGCTCTCCGATGAGGCGGGTTTCATCACCGGGCAGAACCTGGTGGTGGATGGCGGCATGACGCGAAAGATGATCTACGCGGAGTGAGGCCGGACCGGGAATTTGTCGCCCCCTTGCGCCTTCCGTACACTTGTTCGACTTTTTTCCGCGACCTACCGAGGCATGACTTCCCATGGCGTTTGATTCCACTTCCACCTATGTGGCCACCGAAGCCTTGAAACAGGCGGTGAACGCCGCCGTGACCCTGGAACGCCCGCTGCTGATCAAGGGCGAGCCGGGGACCGGCAAGACCCTGCTCGCCGAGGAGCTGGCGGCCTCGCTGGGCATGCCACTGCTGACCTGGCACATCAAGTCGTCCACCAAGGCGGCACAGGGCCTCTATGAATACGACGCGGTGAGCCGCCTGCGCGATTCTCAGCTGGGTGTGGAGGGCGTCGAGAACGTCGCCAACTATATCAAGCCCGGCAAGCTGTGGGATGCCTTCAGCGCCGGGGAGCGTGTGGTGCTGTTGATCGACGAGATCGACAAGGCCGACATCGAATTCCCCAACGACCTGCTCCAGGAGCTGGATCGCATGGAGTTCCATGTCTACGAGACTGGGGAAACCGTTCGGGCCCGTCACCGCCCGATCATCGTCATCACCTCAAACAACGAGAAGGAGCTGCCCGACGCCTTCCTGCGTCGCTGCTTCTTCCACTACATCGAGTTTCCCGATCACGAAACCATGCAGGCGATCGTTGACGTCCACTTCCCGGACATTGCCCCCAGGCTTGTCGGCGAGGCGCTGGAGATCTTCTTCGACCTGCGCCAGGCGCCGGGCCTGAAGAAGAAGCCCTCCACGTCGGAGCTGGTGGACTGGCTGACGCTTCTGATGAGTGATGAGCTGGCGAAGGAATCGCTCTACCATCACGATCCGGCGAAAGCGCTGCCGCCGCTGGCGGGCGCCCTGGTCAAGAACGAGCAGGACACCCAGCTGCTCGAGCGATTGGCCTTCATGATGCGCCGGAAAAGCAGGTAATCCATGTTCATCGGCCTGTTCGAGACCCTGAAACGCCATGGTGTACCGGTGTCCATGCGCGAGCTGCTTGACCTCCACGCGATAGTCGAGTGCGGCGTGGTATTCGCCGACGCGGAGGCCTTCTACCGGATCGCACGCACGGTGATGGTCAAGGACGAACGCCATTTCGACCGCTTCGATCGCGCCTTTGCCGCCTGGTTCCAGGGGATGGAGACCCTGGATGCCGCCATCGAGGCGCTGATCCCCGATGACTGGCTGCGCCGTGAGTTCGAGAAACAGCTCTCCGAGGAGGAGAAGGCGCAGATTGCCTCCCTGGGCGGCCTCGAGGCACTGATCGAGACCTTCAAGCAGCGCCTCGAGGAGCAGAACGAACGCCACGCCGGCGGCAACAAGTGGATCGGCACCGGCGGCACCAGTCCCTTCGGTGCCTACGGCTACAACCCCGAGGGCATCCGCGTCGGCCAGGACGGCTCGCGCCATCGCCGCGCGGTGAAGGTGTGGGACGAGCGCCGTTTCCGCGACTTCGACGACAGCCTCGAGCTGGGGACCCGCAATATCAAGATGGCCCTTCGACGACTGCGCAAGTTCGCCCGCCAGGGAGCGGCGGAGGAGTTTGACGTCGATGCCACGATCCGCGAGACGGCGCGCGATGCCGGCCTGCTCAACGTGCAGATGCGCCCGGAGCGCCATAATGCGGTGAAGGTACTGCTGCTGCTCGACGTGGGCGGCTCCATGGACGACCACATCCGCACCTGCGAGGAACTCTTCTCGGCGGCGCGCGCGGAGTTCAAGCACCTGGAAGCCTACTACTTTCACAACTGCCTCTACGAGGGGCTGTGGCGACGCAATGCGCGCCGACACGACGAGCGCATCCCGACCCTGGACGTGCTGCACACCTACGGCGATGACTATCAGGTGGTGGTCGTGGGTGATGCTGCCATGTCGCCTTATGAGATCACTCACCCCGGCGGCAGCGTCGAACACTTCAACGAGGAGTCCGGCGCGGTATGGCTCAGGCGCCTGGTCGACACCTTCCCGCATCTGGCGTGGCTTAACCCCATGCCGCGGCGTGCCTGGGCGTTCACCCAGTCCACGCAGCTGATCCGCGAGCTGATCGGCGATCGCATGTATCCCATGACCCTGGAGGGGCTGGAAAACGCCATGCGGGAACTGGCTCGGTAACTTCGATAGCCCCCAAGGGCTATTTATCAGAAAAATAACCGTTCAAGGCTATTAAATTGAAAAATAGCCCTTGAGGGCTATACTCGAGGCACAGCTCCAGAGGAAACGCCATGCCACAGCGCATCGCGGTACTGACCGGCGACGTGATCGACTCGCGCAAGGTCGAGGATCGGCCCCGCCTCTACCGCCTGCTGGATGAGAGCCTTGCCGAACTGGCCTCACGGCATGGCGGCCATGGCGAACGCTTCCGCGGCGACGGCTTTCAGCTCGCCCTGCCCCGGGCAGCACCGGCCATGGAAGCGGCGGTGGCCCTGCGGGCGGCGCTGATCAAGCACTCCGATCCCGACCAGCGCTGGGATGCCCGTATCGCCGTGGCAGCCGGGCCGGCGGAGCGCGGTACCGCGGCGGCCGACGGTGTCACCTTCGTCGCCTCGGGTCGTGCCCTGGATGCCCTGGCCGATACCACCGCCCACCTGTCGCTGATCCGGCTCGAGACACCCGAGGATCCCGGTCTCGCCCTGCTGATCCGCTTCATCGACGACCTCCTGGACGGCTGGTCGCCCTACTCCGCCGAGGTCGTCGCCCTGAGCCTGGGCCACGATGTCTCCCAGCAGGCTCTGGCCGAGCGTCTCGGCATCCGCCAGCCCAGCGTGCACAAGCGGCTGCGCGCCGCCCGCTGGCCCCTGCTGTCCGATACCCTCGACTACCTGCGACGGCGCCTCGCTGACGAGGCCGGCACGCCATGAGCGCTGATGCCCTGTCCCTGCTCATGGCACTGATGCTGGCCCACCTGGTGGGCGACTTCCTGCTTCAGCCCAGGCGCTGGGTGGAGGAGCGCTACCGACGGCACCATCGCTCCCCGCGACTGCTGCTACATGCCCTGCTGCACGGCCTGCTCGCCGGGGGCGTGCTGATGGTCGCGAGTGCGTTCATGCCGCGGGGGCTGGCCGCGGCGTTGCTGGGTGGAGTTAGCGTGGCCGCCAGCCACTGGCTGATCGACCTGGCCAAGGCCCGGCTGCCCGCCGTCGAACTGCGCTGGTTCCTGCTCGACCAGGCCGCTCATCTGCTGGTGCTGCTGGTGCTATGGCTGGCCTGGCTCGGTAGCCTGGCCCCGCTGGGCGAGTTCGCTGTCTGGCTCGCCTCGCCGACGGTGATGGGGATGGCGGCCGCCTACCTGCTGGTGATGCGCCCGCTGTCAATCGCCATCGCCCTGGTCATGCAGCGCTGGAGCGAGCAACTCGAGGAGACCGGCACCCTGGCCAGCGCCGGCGCGCGCATCGGGGTGCTGGAACGGCTGCTGGTGCTGACCCTGGTGCTGCTGGACCAGCTCACCGCGGTCGGCTTCCTGCTCGCCGCGAAGTCGGTGCTGCGCTTTGGCGACCTGCGCGACTCCCGCGACCGCAAGCTCACCGAGTACGTGCTGCTCGGCACCCTGCTCAGCGTCTCCACCACCCTGGTACTGGGCATGCTGGTGCGCCTGCTGCTGCTGGAAGGCTGACCATGGCCCGGTGCCCCCTGGCCCGTAGCGCCGAGGAGACACAAGCTTTTGCCGCCTCGGACAGCGGGCCGTACAATACTCGGTCATTGCCGCCATCCTGTGCGGCCCCGCTTCCGTCACCCGCACGAACACGCTCGAGGAAACGCCGGACCCATGCGCGCTAGCCATCTGTTGATCTCTACCCTGAAGGAAACGCCCGCCGACGCCGAGGTCATCAGCCATCAGCTGATGCTGCGTTCGGGGATGATCCGTCGTCTCACCTCGGGGCTCTATACCTGGCTGCCGCTGGGTCTCAAGACGCTTCGCAAGGTCGAGGGCATCGTACGAGAGGAAATGGATCGTGCAGGCGCCCAGGAGGTGCTGATGCCGGCTGTGCAGCCCGCCGAGCTGTGGCAGGAGTCCGGCCGCTGGGAACAGTACGGCCCGGAGTTGCTGCGCCTCAAGGATCGCCACGACCGCGACTACTGCGTCGGGCCCACCCACGAGGAGGTGATCACCGACCTGGTGCGCAAGGAGATCGCCAGTTACAAGCAACTGCCGGCCAACTTCTATCAAATCCAGACCAAATTCCGCGACGAGATCCGGCCGCGCTTCGGCGTGATGCGTGCCCGCGAGTTCATCATGAAGGACGCCTACTCCTTCCACGTCGACGAAGCCTCCCTCGGGGACACCTATCAGGCGATGTACGATGCCTACATGCGCATCTTCACCCGCCTGGGCCTGGACTTCCGCCCGGTCATCGCCGACAACGGCGCCATCGGCGGCACCGGCTCCCATGAGTTCCATGTGCTGGCCGAGTCCGGCGAGGATGACATCGTCTTCTCTACCGACTCCTCCTATGCTGCCAACATGGAGAAGGCCGAGGCCCTGCCGGCGCCGCTGGATAGTGACGCAAGCCGCCCCGCACCGACCGAGGCGCTGCGCCTGGTCGATACGCCGCATGCGCGGACCATCGCCGCACTGGTGGAGCAGCATGGCCTGCCTATCGAGAAGACCCTCAAGACCCTGATGGTCCACGCTGCCGAAGGCGGCCTGGTGGCCCTGCTGGTACGCGGCGACCACGAGCTCAACGAGGTCAAGGCCGAGAACCTCCCCGAGATCGCTCTACCGCTGACCATGGCAAGCGAGGAGGAGATTCGCGCCGCGGTGGGTGCCGGCCCCGGCTCGCTCGGCCCGGTGAATCTGGACATGCCGATCATCATCGACCGCTCGGTCGCCCTGATGAGCGACTTCGGCGCCGGTGCCAATGTCGATGGCAAGCACTACTTCGGCATCAACTGGGAACGCGACGTGGCGCTGCCGCCGGTCCACGACATCCGCAACGTGGTGGAAGGAGACCCCTCGCCGGACGGCAAGGGCACACTGTCCATCAAGCGGGGCATCGAGGTCGGACACGTCTTCCAGTTGGGCCGCAAGTACAGCGAGGCGATGAACGCCACCGTGCTCGGCGACGAAGGTCGTGCCGTGCATCCCTGGATGGGCTGCTATGGTATCGGAGTGACCCGCGTCGTGGCCGCTGCCATCGAGCAGAATCACGACGATGCCGGCATCATCTGGCCGGATGCCATCGCCCCCTTCCAGATCGCGATGGTGCCGATGAATGCCCACAAGTCGCAGCGGGTGCGCGAGGAGTCCGAGCGACTCTATCAGGCGCTCACTGCCGCCGGCTTCGAGGTGCTGCTGGATGACCGTGACCTGCGCCCCGGTGTGCGGTTCGCCGACCAGGAGCTGATGGGCATTCCCCATCGTCTGGTGGTCGGCGATCGCAGCCTGGACAAGGGAGAACTGGAGTACAAGGGACGCCGTGACAGTGACGCTACCATGGTACCGGCCGAGCAAATCCTCGACTTCCTGGGCGAGAAAGTCGGCCGCTGAGGGCTGCCGGGCCGCCGCCCTGGCGGCGGCCTGCTGCTTGTGG
>Ga0207414_1001041_pt1 | contig 10716 bp, 12 predicted proteins | sample PonA231FremontCA_2_FD_187269 | JGI IMG/M metagenome (GOLD analysis project Ga0207414, IMG submission 187269) | Marine sediment microbial community from Fremont, CA, USA - Pond A23 Sediment 1 (SPAdes) | ecosystem: Environmental > Aquatic > Marine > Unclassified | place: USA: Fremont, California... | reverse complement strand
ATGTTCACGCATAAAGAGCATATTAAAATGAGTAAAACTTTATTAATCACAAACATTTGTAGGCATCATAGGCAAGAAATTCTAAAAATTTCACTTAAAGAAATGGGGGTTAAAACTAATACACTTTATAAAACTTTATCAGCGTTTGAAAATGGTAGATCAACTAACATAAATCACTTGATTAAATATTTTGAAATAAGTGATTTAAAACAGCGTCAAAACCTAGCATTAAAAATCGCATCGGTATTAATTGGGGGTTAACTTATGGCTAAACGTCCTACAACTAGAAGCAGTAATAGCGCGCAAGCAAAACAGGATGCTAAAAAAGCGTTCGGGGCTACAACTAAACGTTACTTTAAAGACGTTGAAAAGACTCAAAAAACAATATCGGATAAAGCCGATAAAATACGCGAGTTTAGGCGGGAAGCATCACGTAAAGCAGCGTTAGCAAATAAGCGCATCGAACGCCTAGAAAGAAATAAACTTAAAGACTCGCCAGCGTATCAACAATATATTAAAGACGGTGGCGGCAAATTTGGTGTTAAAGGTAAAAGCTATAATGAAGTGCAAAAAGAAGTAGCAAAATTAGATAGATTTATAAACAGCAAAACTTCAACCATTAAGGGGATTAATAAAACGTTAAAAGAAATGGCAAGTAATACAGGTATTAAATACAGCAATTTAAAAGACTTACGCAAAAAATCATCAAAGTTTTTTGAGTTGGCTAGTAAAGTAGAACAGTATTTAAGAACCGTTGAAGATATGGCTAGCGCTATAGGCTACCAAAAAATATGGGAAGCTATTAACCAATATACCCAAGATGCTGACGTTGATTTAAGCAGCGGTGAAGCTGATATTGATAGCATGATAAACAGCGTTACTAAAGCGCTTAAAACTTACGATAACCCTACTAAAATTCCTGGGGGTGGATGGTACAAATTAAGCGACACTAAAGAAAACAAATAACAGGGGTTAAAATGCGACCGTTTAAATACCTACATGAAACAATAGATACTCTTAATTACACAACAATAAAAACAAATAAAAAAATTGAGTATATAAATTTAGCTAGTGGTTTTGATATTGAAACTACTAGCGTTTATGTGGGTGAAACTAAAGCGGCGTTTTCTTATGTATGGATGATTAGCATAGGCGTTAATTCTCCTGTTTATTATGGTAGAACGTGGAATGATTTTTTAAGCGTATGCGCTGAACTTCAATATTCATATAACCTTTCAACTAATAAAAGGTTAGTTATTTATGTACATAACTTAGGGTATGAATTTCAATTCATGCGTAAATACTTTAATTGGCTAGAAGTTTTTGCAATCGCAGAACGTAAACCAATTAAGGCGTTTTGCGATTATGGTATTGAATTTAGGGATAGCTATATTTTAAGCGGGTATTCACTGGCTAATACTGCTAAAAATATGACTAAACATAATATTAAAAAACTTGAAGGCGATTTAGATTATAAATTAATCCGCCATGAAGAAACTGAATTAACCGATGAAGAAAAAGCCTATTGTGAAAACGATGTTAAAATTATAACCGCTTATATAGATGAACAGATTGATTTATACGGGGATATTGCAAAAATCCCAATGACTAATACGGGTAGGGTTAGAAAACACGTTAAAGATGAATGTTATTACACTAGCAAAAACCATCGCAAAAGTAGTAAAAGTAAATATTTTAAATATCGTCAAATAATGCAAGATTTAACGCTTGAACCTGATACCTATATTCAACTTAAACGCGCATTTATGGGTGGGTTTACTCATGCCAACGCTGAATATAGCGGCAAAAAATTAGAAAACGTTTCAAGTATTGATTTTACGTCTAGTTATCCTAGCGTTATGTGCGCTGAAAAATTCCCTATGTCGCGTTTTAAACCTACTACCGTAGAAACGTTAGATGATTTACGGGATTTATGCTCAAAATTTGCGGTTGTTTTTGATGTTACTTTTGAAGGTATTGAATCAACTATTAAACATGAAAATTATTTAAGTGAATCTAAATGTTTTAGCGTTATAAAACCTATAATTAATAATGGGCGTATTAGTAGCGCTGAAAGTTTAGGAATTACTTTAACCGATGTTGATTTTGATATAGTTGAACAGGTTTATAAATGGGAATCTATATCGGTAGCTAACGTTAAATACGCGCATAAAAATTATCTACCTAAATCAATTATAAAATCTATCTTAGATTTATATCAAGGAAAAACAACTTTAAAAGATGTTGAAGGTAGTGAAGTGGAATATTTGCTATCTAAGGGTATGCTAAATTCTATTTATGGGATGTGCGTAACCGACATAGTAAAAGATAACTCAATTTATAATGAAGGGTGGGAAGTTGAAAAAGTTGATATAGAAACAGAAATTGAAAACTATAATACCGCTAAAGGTAGGTTTCTTTATTACCCTTGGGGTTTATGGGTTACTGCATACGCTAGGCGCAATTTATGGACGGGTATTTTAGCCGTGGGGGATGACTACGTTTATAGTGATACTGATAGTTTAAAATTATTAAACTATGAAAATCATACAGGTTATATAGAATGGTTTAACGACAATATAGTTAATAAAATGTTGAATATGTGCAGCTACTATAAATTTAACCCTGATTTACTTTCTCCTAAAACGAAAAAAGGGAAGGTTAAAACGTTGGGTATATGGGATTTTGAAGGTAGTTATCCTAAGTTTAAAACATTAGGGGCTAAAAGGTATATGGTTTATGATGGGGAAAATTTGCATATAACCGTAGCAGGTTTAAGCAAACAAAATGGGATAGCGTATATGCGGGAAAAATGTAATAACGATATTGATGCGGTTTTCGATATGTTCAACGATTCGCTATATATTCCCGCGACTAATACCGGAAAGATGACTCATACATATATTGATGATGAACTGAAGTTTAAAATTTTAGATTATAATGGGCTAGAATCTACCGTTAACCCCCTTTCTGGGATACACTTAGGGGATTGTGATTTTACTTTATCAATTGCTGAACATTATAAAGAATTTATAAACAACCTTTCTAAAGGTTATATATTCAAAGGGGTTAAACACGTATGAACTATTACAGCCTTCAAAAAATTAACCGTAAAAACGCTACTTACAATATCATTTTTGGCGAACGTTCAAACGGTAAAACTTACGCGCTACTTAAAAAGGGGTTACAAGACTACATTAAAGATGGGTCGCAAATGGCGTATGTTCGACGCTGGAAAGAAGATATAACCGGACGCCGTGCAGCTAGATTGTTTTCAGGGCTTAATGATAATGATGAAGTTAGCAAAGCCAGTAAAGGGAAGTTTAAAGGCGTACATTATTGGGCGGGTAAATTCTACCTTTGTAATTATGATGAATCAGGTAAAGCAATATATAGTGATAGTGACGTTTTAGCATTTACGTTTGCTTTATCCGATTCTGAACATGATAAATCAACTTCATTTCCTGATATTAAAACTATCGTTTTTGATGAATTTCTAACAAATAAACTTTATCTTCAAGATGAATTTGTTTTATTTATGAATACCGTTTCAACCATCGTTAGGAAACGGGAAGATGTTAAGATTTATATGTTAGGTAATACCGTTAATAAATACTGCCCCTATTTTGCTGAAATGGGGTTAAAACATATTTTGAAAATGGAACAGGGTTCTATTGATGTTTACCATTATGGGGATTCTAAACTAACGGTAGCGGTTGAATATTGCGCCAGCATAAAAAACAGCGCTCAAAATCATAAATATTTTGCGTTCGATAATCCTAAACTAAACATGATTACTGGCGGCGCTTGGGAACTTGCAATCTATCCCCATTTACCAATGAAGTATAAACCTAAAAACATTTTGTTTACTTATTTCATCGACTTTAACGATTCAATTTTTCAATGTGAAATAGTTAACGTTGATGATATTTATTTCACCTATATACACGTTAAAACTACTGATTTAAAGCATCCTAAAGATGACTTAATCTATTCCCTCGACTATCATCCTGAGTTAAACTATAATCGTAGTATCTTTAAACCAGTCTCAAAACTTCAAGAAAGGGTTTTATGGTTCTATAAAACAGATAGAATCTTTTACCAAAATAATGATGTTGGGGACGCTATAAACAATTTCTTAAAGCTATGCAAGCGGGGATAATATTAATGGATTCAGCGCAATTTGTAGAAATGGTTAACTTAATTGGGTTTCCTATCGCGGCGTGTATTGCGTTATTTTGGATGAATAGGGAACAGGCAAAATACTATCGCCAGTTGCTAAAAGATTTTCAAGATACAATAGACAATAATACAAAGGCGTTAAACCATATCATTAATCAACTAGATAATAGGTGATATATGTACGATGTTAAAGCAAAAGAAAGTAATTTAGCGCAGTATAACAATTATACTATGGCTAAAACTCTATCAATGTTTGAATGGGAAAACCTACCCGAAACAATCCCTTATTTTGAACTTGAAAAGCTACTACAAAAACATGGTTTCGCTTTTATAACTAAAGTTGAAGATAAACTTTATGCTTTCTATGGGGGAATTGGTGGCGTTCAAGATGTATACGGAAACCCTACTCAAATAACTATTAATAACGTAGCGTTGAAATTCAATAAAACGCTAGATATTAAAGAAGATGGGGTTTTGATTTATAACGATGATTGTATGATGGGGCTATTACCCTTAATTACTAAATTCAATTCATCGCTAGTTGAAAATGATATTAACCTTTATATGGCTGGTATAAATAGCCGTATGCAAACATTTTTAAGCGCTAGCGATGATAAAACTAAAGCAAGTGCGGATGACTACGTTAAAAAACTTATTGATGGTGATGTTTCCGTTATCGGTGAAGCTGCCCTGTTTGAAGGCGTCAAAAGACAAGATGCCACCACAAGCCAAGGTAGCGCTTTTACTTCTCTTATTGAGTTTCACCAATATGTTAAAGCTACCCTACATAATGAACTAGGGTTAAACTCAAATTTCAACATGAAGCGGGAACGCCTAACGTCCGGTGAAGTTGAAAGCGTTGAAGATACGCTTTACCCATTCATTGACAATATGATGAAATGTCGATTATCAGCGGTTGAACTTATTAACGCTAAATATGAAACTGAAATTAACGTTGATTATGGTAGCGTCTGGAATAAGAAAAACCGTGAAATGGTCGATGATATTATCGAAACTGAAAACGACACTTTAGGGGGTGACGTATCAAACGCCAACTTGAAAGACTTGCAAAACAACTCGCCTTCCAATGGGCAACAAGAACCATTAGAAGAATCTTTAGAAAACTCACAAAACGAACAGATAAACGAATCGACAAATGGTAATGAAGAACCATTAGAAGAATCGTTAAACGAACCGCTAGAAGAACCGTTAGAAATTGATGCAGCGGAAACCCTAGCGCAGCAAATAGAAGAAGCGGAAACCATGCTTAAAGATGAAACCTTAACTGATGAAGATAGGGCAGTATGGGAAGCGCTATTGAATGAACTTAAAGGGGGTGAGTAAATGGCTACGCTAGGGGAATTTTTAGCCGGTAAAAGCCTGTTTAGTAGTATTGAACAGGTTGAAGCGTTCCCTTTCATTGTAGGGGATGCGGTCAATTTAGATTTGATTTTAACTATCAACTATGGGCAGCGTATACTTTTTAATCCTTATGCTGATTTAGAAATTGAAAAGGTAGCGCAAATTCTAGTTAAACAGCATGGGGAAAAATGGCGCGATTATTTGAAAATTGAAGCGCTAAAAGAAAACGTTAATGACCGTAGGGAAGTTAGCGAAAATATAACGGAAAGTGAAAACAAGGTTAATACACGCGATGAAGTGAATAAAGTAGCGGCTTTTAATAGCGCTGATTTAATAGATAATGATGGTTCAACTATTTCTAACAGTGATAATAACTCAGGGGAAAAGGTTAGAACCCTAACAGATGAAAATATTTCCCCCCAAAAGAGTTACGCGCTATTGTCAAATATGGCTAGGGATAGTATAGTTAAAAATGTAATGCAAGATATATCTAAATCGCTAACGTTAGCTATTTATTGAAGGGGAATTAAACATGCAAGTTACACAAATTTATGCGCTAGTAAATGGGGCTACTTCTCAAATTCTAGGGGAATCAGCGGTTCTCAATGAAGATTTGAGTAATATTGTTGATATTGGTAAAGCGGTTATTGATTCCGATAACCTAGACAATTATGTAAAAAGTCTAGTTAACCATATTGGCAAAGTGGTTTTCACTAATCGCCTTTACGCTGGCGGCGTTCCTAGCGTACTAATGGATAGTTGGGAATTTGGGTCAATTTTGGAAAAGGTTTCAAGTGACCTTCCCGACGCTACGGAATCCGATAGCTGGAAACTAACAAACGGGGCTGATTATTCCCCCGATGTTTTCTATAAGCCTAGCGTTAGCGTTAAGTTTTTCAATTCTAAAACTACGTTTGAAATTCCGCTTTCTTTTACTGAAATTCAAATTAAGGAAAGTTTCTCAAACGCTAATCAGTTGAACGGGTTTATTTCTATGCTGACTACCAGCGTAGAAAATGCCATGACTGTTAAACTTGATGCGCTTATTATGCGTACCATTGTTAACATGATTGGGGAAACCGTTGTTGATGGTTTGACCGTTGACGTTTCAGGCACACCAACTTTTGAACCATCGGGAACCAGCGTAAAAGCGGTTAACTTGCTTAACCTGTATAACGCTGAATATGGCGCTTCATTGACCGTTGATAATGCGGTTACTAACCCTGACTTCATTCGGTACGCCACCTATACAATGGGGCTATATAGCGACCGTATGGCGCGAATTTCCACCCTTTTCAACGTAGGCGGGAAGGAACGTTTTAGCCCTAAAGATTTGCAACATATTGTGCTACTTTCTGATTTTGCTAAAGCGTCTGAAACGTTCCTGTTAAGCAACGCGCAAAACCAAGACCGTGTAGCATTGCCTGAACATGAAACCGTCCCTTATTGGCAAGGTAGCGGCTTGGCGTATGAATTTGAAGAAGTTTCAAAAATCAACGTCAAAACGTCTAGCGGTTCAACCGTAGAACTTTCGGGAGTTATTGGGGTTATTTTTGACCGTGAAGCGCTAGGGGTTTCAAACCTAGACCGTCGCGTAACTACCAACTATAACCCTAAAGCGGAATTTTACACAAACTTTTATAAGTTTGATGCAGGGTTCTATAATGACCTAGATGAAAACTTTGTTGTTTTCTTCATTGGGTAATTAATAGATTAAGTTTCGGTCGCTTGGGGAACTTTACGTTCCCCTTTTTTATAGGTGAAATAATGTTATTAACTTTATATAGAACTAAAAGTGATTTTAACGTTATTAATAAGACGTTAGAAAATGCGCTGAATATTGATATAACAGTTAGAAATGATTTTGATATTATTAACCCTGAATTGAAGTTAAAGAAAATTACAGGGATTGAATTTCAAGATTATAACTATTGTTATATTCCTGATTTAAACCGCTACTATTTCATTCAATCAATAACCGCAATTAATAATGATGTTTTTAGTTTCATTTGTGAATGTGACGTTTTAGAAAGTTATAAGACCGATATTTTAACAAGTAACGCAAGATTCACGCGACAAATAAAAGTAGGCGATTACATAGAAAGCGGATTAGATTATAAAATTGATGCTGACGTTACTACTTATGAATCTGATAATGGTTTCAGCGGTGAAAGAACCATGATATTAACTACCGTAGGGAGTGTTGAATAATGGTTAGCGTAACTCAGGCAATGATAGATGATTTTAACGCTAATGAAACTATTTTAGGCGTTGATAATGTACCTGTTTCAGTTGGCGATACTATAAGCAGCGGGGATAATGTAACCGCTGACGCTAAAACAGGGTTTCTGATTAATTCTATTGAACAGTACGGGGGTTATGACCCTGTTACGGGGGGTTCAGCCTTTTATGAATTTACCGTTGTTGATGGGGGAAATAGCGCTTATTGGGCGTATGATTCAGGGGCTAGTTTAACGGGGTTTACGTTTAACGTTGAAACAGCGCCAGTTGAAGGGGTGGACGTAACTCAAACAGTTATTGATAACTACGCTTCAAAAAATGTTATTTTAGGCGTTGATTATGTTCCCGTTTCGGTGGGCGATTTTATACCTTTAAATAGCCTAGTTACTATAGCGGCGGTTGAAGGGTTTATAATAATTGATGCTGAATTTTCTTATTATGATGTTGTTGAAGGGGTTATATACTATTCATACACAATTAATACAGATCAAAAAAGCGGTGAAATTTTATATGATTCTACTAATATGGATGAAGGTATAAAATTTGCGTCGGGAATAGCAACAGAAGAAGAAGCCGTTGACGTTCAAGGAACTAATAACGTTTATTTAGTTGATAATGATGTTTTAAAACAGATTAATAATAATAGATTTGTACCCAATACTAACGGTGACGGTTCTATTGATTATGGTCAATATATACTTTCTTTAATTTCTTTACCTACTGAATTAAATAGCGAATTAATCTTAGAAAAAAATAACGTTATTTTAGGTGATAGGACTTTAACTGTTACCGCTAATGTTATAGCTAGTGACGCTATTACTATAAATATGGGGGTTATAACGGTTCCTGAAATAACAGGGGATTTGCGCGATTTTTCTAATGTTAATTGTATTCTACATTTACCCTATTCACAGCCTTTAAATATTGATGCTGAATATGTAATAGGTCAAACGTTAACAATAGAATATATTGTTGATGCTTATACGGGTGAATCAACTATTAACATAGGTTCTAGTAAAGTTGGGGAAGTTTTTATTTCACAACAATCAACGCTAGGAATAAATATCCCTTATTCGTTAACTAAAACTGATACCGCAAATACGGAAAACTCAAATATCGCGTTAGGGGGTGATAATCGAATCACTAAACCTTACATTGAAATTATTAGAAATGAAGCGCTTTTAGTTGATGGGGTTTTTACAATTCCGGTTATTGATGAAGATTCAATTATAAACCATACGGGATTTATTAAGGTTGAAGAAATTGAATTAGAAATTAATAGTACCTATTCTGAAAAAGAAAGCGTAGTTAATGCTTTAAGAAACGGGGTCATAATCAAATGAATAAATTAGTTGAAATTGCTGAATCGTTTTTAGGAATTGATAATAGTCAAAAGAAGATGTTAGTTGATTATTATAATGAATACTGTATTAGTCTAGTAAAACCTTCCCGAAAATATAAAATGAAATATAGCGATGATTGGTGCGCTATGTTTACCAGCGTTGTAGCGCATTTAGCGGGGGATTCTAACGCCCATTTCCCCTATGAAGTTTCTGTTTTTCAACAATGTGTATTAGCCAAGCAACGGGGGCAGTACCTTAAAGGGGCTAGGGAAGCAGGGGAAGGCGATTTAATCGTTTATGACTGGTTAGGTGATGGCGGGTATGACCATGTGGGATTCGTCGCCAGCGTAACCCATGACCGCATTATAGCGCTTGAAGGTAATAAGGGGGATACTGTCGCATATCGTGACGTAAGCCGTTATAGCAGGGCGGTGAAGGCGATTATTAGATTAGGCAATGATGCTGTAACCCCTACAAATGAACGGCTTGAAACGTTAGCTAGGCGCGTTCTAAAGGGTGAGCTAGGTGATGGTGACGCTAGGCGGGTAGCATTGGGCGCTGATTATGTGAAGGTTCAGCGAATCGTTAACAGAATCTTAGCGGAATAACAGGCATAAAAAAGGGGCTAATTAAAGCCCCTTTATTGACAAGCCTAAAAAGGAATTGGCGAATCTTCCCAACTATATTTTAGACTTCCTGAGTTTTTCCCGTTGATTTTACCGCTTCTACTGGTTCAGGAAAATCAATCCATTCAATCGCGTATTGAGTACCATGTTTATTTTCGTAGGTATAAAGTTTAAAACCTACATAGCCACCGTTAACAAGATTAACACTTTCCGCATCGGCCAAAATTTCTTTAACTTGTTCGGTCATGTGATGTGGTGCGTTAACCAATTCGTTATTGGTAGCGATTACAGGTTGGTCGCCATACAAACCTTTTTTGTTGATGTAAATGGCGTTAACTTTATGTTCTGCTTTTAGCCCATATTCGGCGGCCATTTGCTTTAAATCTTTATAAGTGAAATGTTCGGGAATATCGAACAAGAAAAGGCGAACGCCAGCATTATGTTTTTTAGCGAATGTACCCATTTTGAATTTCCTTTTAGTTTCGGTTTAAAATGGGGCTATTTAAAGCCCCTAGTTATGTTACGCGCTTTGCTTTAAAGAGTAAAGCGCTACGGTATTAACGTTAAATTCTTCCTTAACGTTATCTTTACTGATTAGAACGTTTTTACCTTCCAATTCCTTAACCAGTTTTTTAGCTTCAATCATCGTTTTTTTACCGATGATTTTCATTTCACCTACTACGTTTTCATCTTCATTAAAATATTTGATATTTGTGAAAGCTACTTTAACTTTTGTAGTTTCATTATCTTCAAGCTGTTCAACCTGTTCAACTGGTTCAACCTGTTCAACTGGTTCAAAGGATTCATCTACGGTATTAGTGTTTTGAGTAGTCATTATAAATTTCTCCGGTCGGTTATTAACTTCAAACTACATTATGAATATTACACGGGTTTACCCTGAAAATCAAACCGATTTTTTAACTTTTTTCGGTTCGTTTTCGGTTCGTGTCACGGTTCGTTTT
>Ga0207414_1001040_pt1 | contig 10728 bp, 3 predicted proteins | sample PonA231FremontCA_2_FD_187269 | JGI IMG/M metagenome (GOLD analysis project Ga0207414, IMG submission 187269) | Marine sediment microbial community from Fremont, CA, USA - Pond A23 Sediment 1 (SPAdes) | ecosystem: Environmental > Aquatic > Marine > Unclassified | place: USA: Fremont, California... | reverse complement strand
AACATCAAACATCTAACATCAAACATCTAACATCAAACATCTAACATCTAACATCCAACATCTAACATCAAACATCTAACATCAAACATCTAACATCAAACATCTAACATCCAACATCAAACATCCAACATCCAACATCTAACATCAAATATCTAACATCAAACATCTAACATCAAATATCTAACATCAAACATCAAACATCTACATTTCTACGTAATAAATTTCCTACTAAAATACTCCTTCTTTCTTACTTAACTATCAGAAAATGAACCTTGCTTCAAAAGTTTATTATTAATACATTGAAATATTAATACTTAAGCATAATAATGAGCGAAGAACAGAATAATCAGGAAATAACCGATAAAAATCAATCTCCTGAACAGCATTCTTCTACGGAACCTGGTAATAGCAATCTTGATTTCACTGTAGTTGGAATTGGTGCATCTGCCGGCGGATTGGAAGCTTTGCAGGAGTTTTTTAAGAATACCCCTGACGAGCCCGGTGTGGCTTTCGTAATCGTACAACACCTATCCCCGGATTACAAAAGTTTAATGGATGAATTGCTTTCACGGCATACGAAAATGGATATTCATCGTGTAAAGGACGGTATGGAGGTCAAACCCGATAACCTTTATCTGATTCCCCCACGAATGAATATGACGATTTTCAGCGGAAAGTTATTCCTTACAGAGCAGGATCATTCGCGGGCTATGAATCTACCGATTGATATTTTTATGCGATCGCTTGCTAAGGATTTGGGTAAAAATGCTATTGGAGTCATATTATCGGGTACAGGTAGCGACGGTACGCTTGGAATCAGGGCAATTAAAGAAAACGGAGGCATGGTGATCAGTCAGGATGACCGCACTGCTAAGTTTGATGGCATGCCAAGAAGCTCCATATCAACTGGTATGGTTGATTATATCCTTACCCCCGGTGAAATGCCTGAAGCGCTTATTAATTATGTGAAACATCCCTTTATACAGGAGAGTGAAAAGATAGAAAATCAGATTTCTCAGGACGAAGATTATCTTTCCAAGATAATAATGATCATCAGGGATGTTACAGGGATAGATTTTTCAAATTATAAAGAAAGCACGATTATTAGGCGACTTGAAAAGAGAATCAGTATTAACCGCTATGACAAGATTGAAGATTATGTAAATTTTCTTGCCGCGAATAAACGTGAGGTGAATATTCTGTATAAAGAATTGCTCATTGGTGTTACCCGGTTTTTTCGAGATGATAGAGCTTTTGCCCGTTTGAAAGAGAGTGTGATACCAGAACTATTAAAAAATAATGAAAGCAGAGAGCCTTTGCGTGTTTGGTGTGTTGGCTGCTCAACAGGCGAAGAGGCTTATTCCATGGCCATTCTTTTTAAGGAATTTATAGATGAAAACGACATTAACCGGGAAGTAAAGCTTTTTGCTACAGACATAGACAAAGACTCTGTTGAATTTGCAGGAGTTGGTATTTTCCCGGAAAGTATTGTTTCGGATGTTTCAGCAGAACGACTGAGCAAATTTTTTAACAAAAAAGCAGACGGATATCAGGTCAGTGAAACTATCCGGAATATGGTGGTTTTTGCTTCACATAATATTCTAAGAGACCCGCCATTTTCAAAAATGGATCTAATATCCTGCCGGAATATGTTGATATACATGAATTCCGAAGTACAGCAAAAAATCCTTTCCATGTTTTATTTTTCCCTTAAAAAAGAGGGATATCTGTTCCTCGGAAGTAGTGAGTCAGTTGGTGAAATGTCCAATGGTTTTAATGTAATTGACACCAAAGCGAAAATTTATAAGTATAAAGCAGGATATAAACCACCGGTGAATGAAGTTTTCAGGGTTCCACCAGTCCAGAAAAAGCAAAGAGAGCTGAAAAATGTGGGCACTTATCATAACCAGCCACAAACAAAAGTTCCAAGGTTAGATAGCATTTTTGACGAGCTGCTAAGCGATTTTGTGCCTCCTTCAGTTATTATAGATGAAAACTACAACATTGTCCATACAATTAATGATGTGAATAAATACCTGAGCATACCGGTTGGTCAGGTTAGCCTGAATATACTTAAAATGTTGCCTGCTGAAGTGGGTACAATGGTGAGCAGTCTTTTACGAAGAGCGCGGAAAAATCAGCAGGAAGTAGCCTATGACAATATTCGAATGCAGGAGTTTAATAACGAAGAAATAACCATTTCAGGAAGGATGCTGGAGGATAAAAAGACAAAAGAAATCTATTTCTTGCTAAGTTTTCGGGAAAAAGACAAGGAACAGGAGTTATCGGGGGCAAAAAAGAAGATAGAAACAATTGATGCCGGCAGCCAGTACCAGGAGCGCATCAATGAACTTGAAAAAGAACTGCAATATACCAAAGAAAACCTTCAGGCTACTGTTGAGGAACTGGAAACATCAAATGAAGAATTACAATCCTCTAATGAAGAGCTTGTTGCATCTAACGAGGAATTGCAGAGTACCAACGAGGAGCTGCAAAGTGTAAATGAAGAATTGCATACAGTAAATGCTGAACATCAACAAAAAATTGAAGAGCTTACCCAGTTGAATAATGACATGAATAATCTCCTGAAGAATACGAATATAGGAACATTGTTTGTTGATAGTCAGTTTTCTATAAGAAAAGTAACTGAAATTGCAGAACAAATCACGAATATCAGGGAATCAGATATTGGACGCCCCATAGAGCAGATTTCTCTTGGCCATATTTATCCTGAGTTCGTAAATGACATAAAAGGAGTTCTTGATACCTTGCAGGCAAAAGAGGCCGAAATTAAAGTTAATAGCGAATCATGGTATCTTGTTAGAATTGTTCCTTATCGTACAGCGGAATATGCTGTTGATGGAGTTATTATCACCTTTATAGACATATCCAGGCTGAAACAGTTCGAAACGGAAAGAGATAAAACCTACGAATTGATCTATAATACGTTGGAGTATAATCCAGTTGCAAGCACTATTGTTGATGAAGAGGGGAAGATCACTTTTGCCAATAAAAAGGCTGAAGAATTGTTTGGTATCACTCAAAAACAGATTAATGAACGAAGCTTTGATGATAAAAAATGGGAGATTACAGACTTAAATGGATATACCATTCCCGCTGAAAAATTGCCTTTTAGCCTGGTGATGAATAAACAAAAACCAATTTACAATTACCAGCATTACATCAAAGTTCCTAACAAGAAAAAACGGCTCTTGTCCATAAGTGGCTCACCAGTGTACAGCCAACAAGGCGGGGTTAATGGCGTGGTGTTTATTCAGGAAGATATTACAGAAGATAAAAAAGCAGAAATTGCTATCAAAGAAAGTGAAGAGAAATACAGGAGCCTTTTCAATAGCAACCGGGATGCCATTCTGGTTGCCGATAAAAACAGAAAGATTATAGATGCCAATCCTGCATTAGAAAATATGTTTGGATATACATTAAATGAACTAAAATCGAAAAATACCTCTTTTCTCTATGCAAATAATGAAGATTACAGAGAAATGGGTAAATATTTGAAAAAACGAAAAGAGGAGAGTGGTTTTATTAAACTTATAGCTTATAAAAAGAAGAATGGAAGCATTTTTTTTGGAGAAACGAGTGCTTTTCATATTAAAGATTTAAATGGTGAGATAAAAGCTTTTGTCGGACTGGTAAGAGATATAACCCAAAGACTACACTCTGAAAAGCGTATGAAATTTTGGGAACATACGGCTCATGTTATTGATGAAGGGATCATATTGCTGGATGAGGAATACAATATCATTCAATACAATCAGGCATTTCTTGATATTGTAGATGTCAATGAGACAGAATTAAAGGAGAAAAAATCTTTTGAGGTTATGCATGGAACCAAGGCCCCACCAAAACGCTGTATTTCTTGTAAAGCTTTATCAGAAAAAAAACAATTAACAAATGAATATTGGGAATCTTATTTGAATAAACAACTGCGGGTTTCAATAAAACCGGTTTATGATCAAGAAGGAAAGTTTGAGTTCGCAGTGGAAAAAGTTGAAGATGTTACTGATAAATCAGAGTCTTCAAATGATTGATGACTGTGAAGGATAAATTTTAAAACTGTTATTATGCAAGAAAATTACGAGGATAAAAGTACAAGATTAAGGAAAAAAGCGGAGCATATTCTGGAAAAAAAGGGAGTACAGAATTCAACACTTTATAATAAGGATATGGAATCGCTGATTGAAGAACTGAATATACACCAGATTGAACTTGAGCAGCAAAACGAAGAGCTGAAAAGAATTCAAAATGAGCTTGAAATTTCCCGTAATCGTTTTTCTGACTTATTTGATAATGCCCCTGTCGGTTATTTTATAATTCGTGAGGATTTTCAAATTGTTCAGGTTAATAGCACGGGACAAGAATTGCTTGATGTCCAAAATGAAACAATTGCTGGCAAGGCTTTCACAAAATTTATTCACCCGGAATCGCAGGATACGTTTTATTTGCACCTGAAAGAAGTGCTTAGCAATGGTGAAAGCAATTCATGCGAACTTTTGCTGAAAAAAAATTCAGGTGACTCTTTTTTTGTGAATTTGGACAGCATACCTGTAAAGACGGCAGATACTGAAAGTGAAAAATATGACAGTATTAGGGCTGCTATTACAAATATTTCAGCACATAAGGAAAAAGAGAAGCTCAGCAGCCAACTCAATGCCATTGTAAATTCATCCGATGATGCTATAATAAGTGTTTCAAAAGAGAAAACAATAACTTCATGGAATACAGGGGCCGAGAAAATTTATGGTTATAAGTCTGATGAAGTTATTGGCAAAAATCCTGAGTTTCTTTTACCCGAAACAAGAAAAGGGGAAATAGATGATTATTTGAGTAAAGTGTTCCAGGGTATTGATCTTAGCCACTTTGAAACCAAAAGGATTAGCAAAAAAGGGGAATCACTGGATATTTCTTTATCGGTTTCTCTGGTAAAAGATGATCAAAATAATATTATCGGTGCTGCTACCATTGGCAGAGATATTACCCAACAAAAAGAACGGGAACGCCTGCTCCGTGAGAGTGAGGAAAAATACCGCACCATTTTTGAACAATCCGGAGAAGGGCTCTTCCTGATTAAAGGAACAAGAATACAGGATGCAAATAAGCAAGCGGAACGCATGTTTGGCTACAAAAGAGGCAAACTTATCGGAATGAATCCGTCCAAAGATCTCTCTCCGGCGAAACAGCCGGATGGGATAGATTCAACAAGAACGGGAACCAAATATTTAGAAGAAGCATTAAATGGTGAGTTGCAACAATTTTACTGGAAACATAAAACCAGGGATGGCGAATTAATTGATACAGAGGTTACCCTGAGTGCTTTTGAAACTCAAAAGGGAACAATGCTGATAGCGCTTGCGCATGATATTTCTGACCAGGTAGAACATCAGCGCGAATTGAAAGAGAAAAACGAAGAGATTAAAACACAGAATGAAGAATATATCACATTAAATGAGGAGCTGAATGAAGCAAATGCCAAACTTCAGAAAACCGTTAATGAACTTGAAGAAAACAGACAGAAACTTGAATACAGCGAAGAGCTTCTTAATGAAACCGGTGATTTGGCAAAAGTAGGCGGCTGGGAAATTGATCTTGACAGGAATACAGTTTACTGGACAAGAACAACCAGGAAAATCCATGAAGTACCAATGGATTATGAGCCTACCATTGATGAGGCCATTGAATATTATCCGGGTGAGTCTAAAAAGCTTATTAGTCAGGCCGTAAATAACGCTATAGAGAAAGGTGAAGATTATGACCTGGAGCTGGATTTTTTGACAGCTAAAAACAATCCCAGATACGTGCGAGCCAAGGGACAATCAAAGTATGAAAACGGGAAGTGCATACGGGTTCATGGAACTTTTCAGGATATTACAGACAGAAAACAAGCCGAAACTGCCTTAAAGGTGAGCGAACAAAAATTCAGAACACTCTTTAACAGCGCTTCCGATGCTATTTTTATTCTTAATTTTAGAGGGGAAATAATCGAAGTGAATGATATAGCCTGTGAAAGGCTGGATTATAGTAGAGAAGAACTATTTTCAATGGATCCAAAGGAGTTTCATTCTCCGGAGAGCAGTCACCAATTTGATATACGCCTGAAAGAAATGATTAAGAATACCTCAGGAACCTATGAAGCTGAGCATATTTCTAAAAGTGGAGTGAAAATTCCTGTGGAAATCAATTATAAGGTAATAGCGTTCAATAATGAAAAGGCCATTTTAAAAGTTGCCCGCGATATCACAGAACGTAAAAAAGCCGAACATGAATTATTGATCAAAAACCGGATTTCCAATACATTTATTAACACTGGATATGAGGATTTTTATAAATATGTGCTTGATATTTTCAGAGAGGTTTTTCAAAGCGAGTATGGTTATTTTGGATATATTAATGATAACGGGGATCTGGTTTCTCAGTCAATGACTTATGATATATGGGAGCAGTGTGAAGTTGAAGGAAAAAGTGTTGTTTTTCCAAAAGAAACCTGGACTGGTTTATGGGGAAATTCCCTCAAAGAAAGAAAAACTTTATACAGGAATAAAGATTTAAAAGTGCCAAAGGGGCATGTGGAAATAGAATCGGCTATAGCAGTGCCTGTAATGCAGAATGAATTGTTGATCGGACAAATAGCTTTGGCCAATAAAACCAACGGTTATAGTGAAGAGGATAAACAGTTGATAATTAAATTGGCTGATTACATTGCTCCGCTCTTACATTCAAAAATACAGGAAGAAAAATACAAAGCACATTTAGTCGAAGCAAAAGAGCATGCAGAAGAAAGCGACCGGCTGAAAACAGCTTTTCTTGCCAACATGAGTCATGAGATACGCACCCCAATGAATGGGATTCTTGGATTTTCGCAAATTCTAAGAGAGAAAAAATTTCCAGAGGAAAAACAGAAAGAATTTTTAGATGTCATTCACAATCGCGCTAAAAACTTATTGCAAATTATCAATGATATAGTTGATATTTCTAAGATTGAGGCCAATCAATTAAAGGTAGAATATAGCGAGTTTAATATAAATCAACTCCTGTATGAATTGTATAACACATATCAATTTGAGTTGCAAAGCATAAATAAAACTGATATTAAGCTTTTTATTCATAAAGACATGGATTATGAGGAAAGTCTTATTTATTCGGATGAAACCAGGCTAAAACAAATTTTGACCAATTTAATAAGTAATGCACTAAAATTTACTGAAAAAGGCGAAATTGAATTTGGGTATAAATTAAGCAGTGAAATGGAATTACTTTTTTATGTCAGAGATACCGGGATCGGTATTCCAAAAGATAAACAAGATTTTATATTCGGGCGGTTCAGGCAGGCCGATGAGGTTACTTCCCGTAAGTATGGGGGGACAGGTTTAGGACTTTCTATTTCTCTGAATCTTGTCAAAATGCTTGGAGGTGAAATTTGGATTGAGTCTGAAGAAGGGGAAGGCACATGTTTCTATTTTACTTTGCCTTATAACAAGCCCGAAAATAACACAAATAAACTTTATGCCGATGATACAGTCAATAATCACAACTGGAAAAATCAGCATATACTTGTAGTTGAAGACGATCTGACAACACAGGAATATATCAACGAAATTTTAAAACCTACAAAGGCTAAAGTTGATTTTACAGATACCGGAGAAAAAGGATTGGAATATTACCAAACAAATAAAACCTATTCGTTAATTTTGATGGACCTAAAATTGCCTGATATGAGTGGAATTGATGTAACACGGAAAATTCGGCAAACTGATACATATACACCAATTATAGCACAAACTGCCTATGCAATGGGAGAGGACAAAGATAAATGTTTGAAAGCCGGCTGTGATGAGTTTATCACAAAACCTTTTAATCCTCAGTCTCTTATTGGGATTATTAATAATTTGTTTGAAAATGAATGATATAACACATTAAAAGAATCGGAATTCAGCCTGATATCTAAACGAAATTTTAGATAATGGGAGTAATGAATTTTTTAATTATCATTAGTAATTTATCAATCATAAATTATTAAATATTCGGGTTGAATGATTTTATGGTTCTGATTCTTTAAATCCCTTTGTATGTTTTGTAAGAGAAACAGGTAAAAATTTTTTTATCAGGGTGAAATTACATACATTTGCTGTTGAAAAACATATATGATATACAGATCGATATGGATAAAATGAAAAAAGAAGACAAGCACGTTATAGATAAAATGAATGTATTTAATGATCTTACCGAAGATCAAAGAGTATTGCTAAAAGAAAATAGTGCGGTTTCATCATACAAAAAAGGAGAAATAGTATATAAGGAAGGAGACAAGCCCACCGGGCTTATTTTTTTATCAAAAGGAAAAGTTAAGATTTTTAAAGAAGGCGTAGGAGGAAGAGAACAAATTGTCCGCATGGCGAAGCCAAATGGCTTTATTGGTTTCCGGGCATTATTTGCAAAACAAAATTATCTTGCAACTGCGGAAGCTATCGAACAATCAGAGATTTTCACCATTGAAAAGATGTGTCTGTTTGACACCCTGGAGAGTAACGGAAAATTCGCCATGAAGATTATTCAGTTTTTAGCTTCTGAACTTGGTTTTTCGAATACACGCACAGTAACATTGACTCAAAAGCATATACGGGGCAGATTGGCTGAATCCTTATTATTTTTAAGAGATACCTATGGCTTTGAAGAAGACCAAACTACATTGAAAGTATATTTATCAAGAGAAGATCTTGCGAATTTGTCAAATATGACTACTTCTAACGCTATTCGAACATTATCTGCCTTTGCTCAGGAAAGTGTAATTGAGTTGAAAGGGCGAAAGATAAAAATTGCAGATAGCGATATGCTTGAACGGATTAGTGAAATGGGGTAGGCAAAAATTCAGTTGTCACTCGGTTGTCACTCGGTAGTCATTCGATGGTTTCGGGTTTTGTAGGCTCTTTCAGAAGTAAATAATATTTTGAAGAACAGCAATTAAAAACAAAATTAAGTAAAGAGAATCCCCGAAAAATGCAAAAATGATTTAAAGGGGTTATATTTTAAATAGGATTTTATAAAACGTTTATTCTTTTAATTAACACATTAAAATACCAGATACAGTATCTTTATATTCCGATGATAAAGCCTTATCGTATTCTGAGTTCTTGATTCTGAATTCTTATAGAAATATAGCCGGTACTTCTGAAACTGCCTAATAACTATATTGATTATATTTTTTATATGAATCGCCTTATACCAGAAATAATCTATCCAAAAACTATATTATGCGCTCCATGCTGAGGTCATCGTTTAATTTGCCAGGCTGGAGGATGGAGCGCTGGATAGGTCGGAACTTTACTTTTCACCGCGGGTTGACACCCGGGTCTACCTATATTCCGCCCCTACCGGGGCTATTTAGTAAAATAATTAAAGTTCTTAAAATAGAAAATTTTCTTATGCGGCACGATCAAACTAAATTGCTATGGAAACGAAACTTTTGCTTAACCGGCGCGTAGGCCAGGCTAAGTCTTGCGGCGTGGGTTAGGATTGCAGGGTAGGTAGAATGATCTTAGCCTAGCGTTTTTTTGTTTCTTTTTTTTGGCAATGCAAAAAAAGAAAGAATGATGCAACAGGAATTAATGGTGCTAACAGGAACCAAGAAAAATCAAACATCTTGATTTCACAATGTCATTTTGCTAACCCCCAACATATATAAATTATAGAAAGAAGCATGCTTTTAGGGAGACTCCCAAATTATGACTTATCCGAATTCAGGATTTCTTCTATATTTCTTGTGATTTTACTATTACCTGGTCTGTTTGTGTGATTTAAAATTACCACAGTAGTTGAATCTTCGATAAAGCGTATCAAGCCTGTCCTAAAACCATTCCATTTTCCATAATGGTAAACCACTTTAGACGAATCTATTTCTTTTAATCTAAAACCAAAACCGTAAGGATATTGATAACCATTTTTCAGGGTAACGGGTTTAAACGCTCTTTTTTTATTTTCTTCAGTAAGCAGTTCGTTTCCGTATAGAGCTTGATCCCATTTATAGAGATCATCTACCGTTGAATAAACACCTTTGTCGCCAACTGCGCCGTCATTAATTGTATTTGGAATTGCTCTGTAAGCCCTTCCCCAGGTCCGGTAACCTGAAACTTTATTTTCAGAATTTTCATGATTCGCCGGGTTATAAACAAAGGAATTATCCATTCCAAGTGGTTTAAATATGTTATTGTCTAAAAATTTGCCATAAGCAACTCTGCTTATTCTTTCAATTATTGACGCCAAAACAACATAACCTGTATTGGAATAATTAAATCTTGTTCCGGGGGTAAAATATAAATTAAGTTTGTGTTTGTTTAACAATTTAAGAACATCGTCATTGTCGGGAATTCTATCCTTGTTCCATCGGTTTTCTAACAGCCACATATAATTTGGTAACCCGGATGTATGATTTAATAACATTTTTATTGTAATACCCTCATACGGGAAATCCGGAATGTATTTTTTGACAGTGTTGTTGTAGGATAGAAGTTTTTTTTGTTGCAGAAGTATTATGGCCGTGGCTGTAAATTGTTTGGTTACAGAAGCCAGCTGGAATACTGAATTTTCATCAAGTTTGGTTTTTGTTTTCGGATTTGCGTAGCCAAAAGCGTTTTTGTAAATAATATGTCCCTTATGGCCAACTAGAATATTTCCCTGGAAATTGTATCTTTTTTGGTGCCGGGTTAAAAAAGAGTC
>Ga0207414_1001039_pt1 | contig 10734 bp, 8 predicted proteins | sample PonA231FremontCA_2_FD_187269 | JGI IMG/M metagenome (GOLD analysis project Ga0207414, IMG submission 187269) | Marine sediment microbial community from Fremont, CA, USA - Pond A23 Sediment 1 (SPAdes) | ecosystem: Environmental > Aquatic > Marine > Unclassified | place: USA: Fremont, California... | reverse complement strand
GATCGACGCGTTCAACACCGGCACCCGCACCGCGTGACCGTTCAGCTTGCCCGTCAGTTCCGGGTAGATCAACGTGATCGCCGTGGCGCTGCCCGTGGTCGTGGGGATCAACGAGTTGAGAGCGGAGCGCGCGCGGCGCAAATCCCTGGCGGGCCGGTCCACGATGGTTTGCGTGTTGGTCACGTCGTGGATCGTGGTGATCGAGCCGTGCCTGATGCCGATCGCGTCGTGCAGCACCTTGACCACCGGCGCAAGGCAGTTGGTCGTGCAGCTTGCCGCGGTGATGATCCGGTGGCGTGCCGGATCGTAGATGTCATGGTTGACGCCGCAGACGATATTGGCGGCATCGCCATCCTTCACCGGCGCCGAGACCACGACCTTCCTGACACCCGCATCGAAATAGGGGGCCAGCGTGGCCTCGGTCTTGAAGGCACCGGTGCAATCGATCACCACGTCGACCCCCTCCAGTGGCAGTTCCGCGAGATCGCGGGCGCCGATGAAGGGGATGCGCACGCCGTCGATCGTCACGCTGTCGTCGTCATGCGCGAAATCGGCATCCGATCGCCCGTGGACGGTATCGAATTCCAGCAGATGCGCGTGCATCTGCGGATCGCCGAGCGCATCGTTGATCCAGGCGATCCGCGCGCCCCGGTCCAGTAGCGGCCTGACAAGCAACTTGCCGATGCGGCCAAGGCCATTGATTGCATATGTGGTCATGCGTCGTTCTCCGTTTGCCGGCGTGCGATATCATCCACGGCTTCGTGCAAGGCGGGACGACAGGCAGGCCGGTAATGTCGAGGGCTTGATGCCGGGCGTGACGGGCCGGGGGGATACGTCTTTTTCCATATTTCCCGAATACCGGAGATTGCGGACAACTCAACCGGCCGGTCGCAAGAATTGCAGTTGCCGAGGCGCGCACCGCGAACGGCGGCCTGACACGGGGACCACGGGCCGCCGACCCGCCCCGCCAAAACCGGACGACGGGCATCATGCCGGTCGGGTTTTCCGGTGACGCCCGAAAAGGTCCATCTGCGTCATCCTTTACACTGCCAGACAATTGCGACACCCTGCCGCGCATGATGGGCCGCCCGCGACCGCCGCGGGCAAAGACCCGAAAACCCAGGGAGAACTTGATGATAACATTACGTACACTTGCAACCGCGACGGCGGTGGTTCTTGGCGTGGGCACAGCCGCCCCTGCCCAGACCCTCAATTTCGCCTATGACGCGGACCCGGTATCGCTTGATCCGCATGAGCAACTTTCGGGCGGCACGCTGCAACTGTCGCACATGGTTTTCGACCCGCTGGTGCGCTGGAACAAGGATCTGGGCTTTGACCCGCGCCTTGCCGAAAGCTGGGAGCGAATCGACGAGACCACGATGCGCTTTCACCTGCGCGACGGCGTGACCTTTCACTCCGGCAACGAGATGACCGCCGAAGACGTGGTCTGGACCATCGAGCGGCTGCAATCCTCGCCGGACTTCAAGGGCGTCTTTTCCAGCTGGACCTCGGCCGAGGTGGTTGACGAGGACACCGTCGAAATCAAGACCGACGGCGCCAACCCGCTGGTGCTGCACACCGCGACCTATGTCTTTCCGATGGACAAGGCGTTCTACGAGGAAGGCGGCGCCGAGATCGCCAAGCATGGCAACAGCTTCGCCAGCCGCAACGTCTCGGGCACCGGTCCGTTCACGGTCGAGGACCGCGAGCAGGGCGTGAAGGTGGTTTTCGAACGCAACCCGGACTACTGGGACGCAAGCAGCCCCGGCAACGTGCAAACCGCTGTCCTGACCCCGATCAAGGAAGCGCCCACGCGTGTGGCTGCCCTGCTTTCGGGTGATGTGGACTTCATCGCGCCGGTGCCGCCCACCGACCTGCAGCGGATCGACAACGATCCCGAAACCAAGCTGGTGACGATGACCGGCACCCGGATCATCACGCTGCAAATGAACCAAGAGCGTCACGAGGCGCTGGCCAACCCCATGGTGCGCCAGGCCATCGCCCATGCCATCAACAACGAAGGCATCGTGCAGAAGATCATGAAGGGCTTCGGCACGGTCGCGGCGCAGCAGTCGCCAGAAGGCTACGTGGGTCACAACCCCGACCTGGAGCCCCGCTATGATGTGGCCCGGGCACAGGAGCTGATGACGGAAGCAGGTTACGCGGACGGGTTCGAGGCGACGATGATGTGCCCCAACAACCGTTACGTCAACGATTTCAAGATCTGCGAAGCCGCCGCGGCGATGCTTGCCAAGATCGGCGTTGACATCGACCTGACCACCATGCCCAAGGCACAGTACTGGCCCAAGTTCGACGAGCGCGCGGCCGACATCATGATGATCGGCTGGCATTCGGACACCGAGGACAGCGCCAACTTCAACGAGTTCCTGACCATGACGCCGGACGCCGACACCGGCCGCGGGCAGTACAACTCGGGCAACTACTCGAACGCCGAAGTGGACGCACTGACGATCGCCTCGCTGACCGAAACGGACCCCGAAAAGCGCGCGGAAATGCTACAGCGTGTCGAAGCGATCCTGTACGAAGAGGCCGCCTTCATCCCGTTCCACTGGCAGGATCTGGCCTGGGGCGCGCGCGATGGCGTGATGATCGAGGACGTCGTCAACGTGATGAACTTTCCCTATCTGGGCGATCTTGTGATCAAGCAGTGATGTGATACAGGCGGGCCGGTCCAATCGGCCCGCCTGACGAATCGAAAGACCCCATGCATATCCTAGCCTTCCTCCTCCGCCGCAGCGTTCAGGCTGTGATCGTGATGTTCGTCATCTCACTGATCGGGTTTTCCATTCAGGATAACCTCGGCGATCCGCTGCGCGAACTGGTCGGGCAATCCGTATCCGAACAAGAGCGCGACCTGATGCGCGAGGAAATGGGCCTGAACGATCCGTTCTTCGTGCAGTATTTCCGCTTTCTGGGCAACGCCGTGCAAGGCGACCTGGGCACGTCCTACTTCTTCAAGCGCCCGGCGCTGGAGGTGATAATGGACAAGTTCCCCGCCACCTTCGAACTGGTTCTCGGCGCCGTGTTCATCTTCCTGTCGCTGTCGATTCCCGCGGGCATCTATTGCGCCATTCACCGCGACAGCTGGATCACGCGGTTCATAATGTCTGCCTCGATCGTGGGTATCTCGGTGCCCGTCTTTCTCACCGCCATCGGCATGGTCTGGTTGTTCGGGGTGGAACTTGGCTGGCTGCCCGCCTTCGGGCGCGGCGACACGCTGGAGCTGCCCTGGGGATGGGAAACCGGGCTGCTCACATGGGAGGGCCTCAGCCACCTGATCCTGCCCTCGGTCACGCTCAGCTCGATCATGCTGCCACTTTTCATCCGCCTGATCCGTGCCGAGATGATGGAGACGATGAGCACCGATTACGTGCGCTTCGCCAAGGCCAAGGGTCTTAGCACGTCCCGGGTCCGTTACGTGCACGCCTTTCGCAACACGCTGCTGCCCGTGGTCACGGTCGGCGGCCTGATGATCGGCACGCTGATCGCCTATACCATCCTGACGGAAACCGTCTTTCAATGGCCCGGAATGGGGTTCCTGTTCCTGGAGGCCGTCAACCGTGTCGATACGCCCCTGATCATCGCCTACATCATTGTCGTCGGTCTGATCTTCGTCGTGGTCAACACGCTGGTCGATTTCCTTTACACGCTCATCAACCCGATGGTGAAGCTACCGGGAGCGAAGTCATGATCTCACTCAAGGGCTTCATCACGCGCTTCCTGTCGGACCCGGTTGCCATCGTCGCCGGCACGGTGCTGCTGTTTCTGGTGCTGATGGCGATATTCGCGCCGTTTCTCGCGCCGCAAAACCCCTATGACCTGATGCAGCTGGACATCATGGACAGCGAAATGCCCCCCAGCTGGAGAGTTGGCGGCGACGAGCGGTTTCCGCTGGGCACCGATGCCCAGGGACGCGGGGTGCTTTCCACCATCATGTACGGCACCGGCATATCGCTGCTGATCGGTGTCGGCGCGGTGATCGTCCAGGGGGTTCTTGGCGTCACCCTGGGCCTTGTCGCGGGGTATCGCGGCGGCTGGATCGATGCCTTCCTGATGCGGCTGGCCGATATCCAGATGTCGCTTTCCACGCTCATGATCGCCATCATCGTGCTGGCCCTTTTCCAGGCTGCGTTCGACGCCAACACCTATGCCGATTACGCCATCTTCATGTTGATCGTGATCATCGGGGTGGCGGAATGGCCCAAGTTCGCGCGCACCGTGCGCTCTTCCGTCCTGGGCGAGAAGAACAAGGAATATGTCGATGCCGCCCGCGTCATCGGACTGCCTCCGCGCAGGATCATGTGGAAACATATCCTGCCCAACACGCTGACGCCGGTGCTCGTCATCTCGACCATCCAGGTGGCCGAGGCGATCATGACCGAAGCCGCGCTTTCCTTTCTCGGGCTCGGGATGCCGACGGATCGCCCGTCGCTCGGCTCGCTGATACGCTCGGGTTTCGAATTCATCTTCTCGGGGTCGTGGTGGATCACCCTTTATCCGGCCATCGTGCTGGTGATGCTGATCCTGGCGCTCAACCTGTTGGGCGATTGGCTGCGCGATGTGCTCAATCCCAAACTGCGCCGGGGAGACGACTGATGGCGATGCTCGAAATCGAAGACCTGCACGTCGCATTTCCGAAGGGCAAGAAGGCCGAGGTCGAGGCGCTGCGCGGCGTCAACCTGAAGCTGGAAAAGGGTGAGCGCCTGGGCGTCGTGGGCGAATCCGGCGCGGGCAAATCCATGCTGGCCTTCTCCATTCTCAATCTCATCGCCGAGCCCGGGCGTGTCTCGCAAGGCAGCGTCGTCTTTCATGGCGAGAACCTTCTGGAGCTGTCGGAACGCGACATTCGCGGCATCCGCGGCAACCGCATCTCGATGATCTTCCAGGACCCCATGGTCACGCTCAACCCGGTGCTGACCATCGGCACGCAGATGGTCGAAACGCTCAAGGCGCACCGCAAGATTTCCGATGCGGCGGCGCGCAAGCTGTGCATCGCCAAGCTCAAGGAGGTCGCCATACCCTCCGCCGAAAGCCGGCTGGGCGCGTATCCGCACGAACTCTCGGGCGGGTTGCGCCAGCGCGTCGTCATCGCCATTGCGCTGCTGACCGACCCCGAGCTTATCATCGCGGACGAGCCGACGACCGCGCTTGACGTGACCATCCAGGCCGAGATCATGGCCCTTATCCTCAAGCTTTGCCGCGAGAAGGATGTCGCGCTTATCCTGATTACTCATGACCTTGGCATCGTGGCCGAGGTCACCGAACGGATCATGATAATGTACGCGGGTCTGTGCGTGGAAACGGGCCCCACCCACCAGATCATCCAGGCCCCGCATCATCCCTACTCCGCGGGCCTGCTCAAGGCCCTGCCCCAGTTCGCCGGGCGCGGCACGCGGCTGTATCAGATCCCGGGATCGATGCCGCCGATCACCGCGTTGCCACCGGGCTGCGCATACCATCCGCGGTGCGAACGCGCGACCGAGCTGTGCAAGGCGCAGATTCCGCCGCTCGAGCATGGCCACGCCTGTTTCCATCCGATCGATCAGACCGAGGCCGCTTCATGACCGACGCCATAATCGAGACGAAGGGAATCGAGGTCCGCTTCCCGCTTCCCACCCATTTCCTTTCCAGGCACAAGCCCGTTCTGCATGCGCTCAACACGGTCGATATTGCCATTCGACCGGGCGAGTCGTTCTGCGTCGTGGGCGAATCCGGCTGTGGCAAGACCACCCTGGGCCGGACCATCATGGGCCTTCAGCCCCCGACAGCGGGTGAAATACACTTCAACGGCCAACGCATCGACCAGATGGACGAGGGCGCGCGCAAGCCCATTCGCCGCGACATGCAGATGGTGTTTCAGAACCCCTATGCCTCGCTCAACCCGCGGCGCAACGTGTTCGAGACACTGGCGGAACCCGTCCGCCACCTCATGCCGGAAAAGACCGGCCCGGAGGTGCGCGCGCAGGTCGAGGACGTTCTTGCGGCGACCGGGTGCGATCCATCCTGGCAGCGCAAGCTGCCGCACGAGTTCTCCGGCGGCCAGCGGCAACGCATCGCGATCGCCCGCGCGCTCGTGACCAACCCCGCCTTCATCGTCGCGGATGAACCGATTTCGGCGCTCGATGTCTCGATCCAGGCGCAGATACTCAACCTGCTCAACGACCTTCAGGCCGAGCGTGGGCTGACCTATCTTTTCATCACCCACGACCTGTCCGTCGTCGAACATTTCGGCACCCGCGTCGCCGTGATGTACCTTGGCCGGGTGATGGAACTGGCGGAAACCGAAACGCTGTTCGCGGCGCCCAAGCACCCTTATACGCGGTTGCTGCTCGATGCGATCCCCAAGATCGAAGGGGGCTCTTTCGAAAACCTGCGCGAGCCCGGCGAATTGCCCGATCCGGTCAACATGCCCCCCGGCTGCCCCTTTGCGCCACGCTGCCCGATGGCCGAGGCGCGCTGCCGGGCCGAGCGCCCCGAGCTGCGCACCCTGGCAAACGGCACCGAGGCCGCCTGCCATTTCGCGCAATAGGCACCACGGCAAACACCGCCGGGAACAGCGCCGCCGCCCGGGGCCGGCCGATGTGCCATCTCGCACAGACCGGGGCGCCGGCATGTGCACCGGAAAAGTCATCGGGAGACGACCGAACGCGCGCTGGCCGCTGGCATGCAACGTTGATATCGGGGGGTTTTTGGTAGCGGAGGAGGGACTTGAACCCCCGACACGCGGATTATGATTCCGCTGCTCTAACCACCTGAGCTACTCCGCCAAAACCGCTTGCCAACTACGAAAGCTACCCGACCCCGTCAAGGGCCAAACGCCTCCGGCGCTCAAAAAATGCACCCGTCCCCGTGGGCAAGGGCCCGGCGGGTTCAGTCCCCTGCCCCATCGTCCTTCGCCAGCATGGCGTCGATCGGGGCGGTGATCCGCGACGAAAGCGGCTTGACGGCCGAACCGAATGTTTGCACCACCTCGCCATCGGGACCGACAAGCACCTTGCTGAAGTTCCAGCGCGGCGCAAACCCGGCGGATTGTGCGACCCACTTGTAGAACGGATGCGCCTGCGCGCCCCTGATCGGGGTGATCGTCGTCATCGGCAGGGTGATGTTGTAATTCAACTCGCAGAACTCTGCCACCTCGGCGTCGCTGGACAGCTCTTGTCGAAAATCGTTCGACGGCACCGCCAGCACCAGCAGCCCTTGCGCGCCATAACGCTCGTGCAGGGCCTGCAACCCCTCGTATTGCGAGGTGAAGCCACAGCGCGACGCGGTGTTGACCACCAGGATCGGCCGGCCCGTCCAATCGTGCAGCGAGACCGTCCCGCCATCAATCGAAGCGAACTCCGCCGCATCGCCCGGCACCGCCCGCGCCTCGCCGGCGACCAGAGCACCCAGTGCCAGCAGGCTCGCGCCGGAAACGGCGCGCAGTTTGTCGATCAGCATGGTTCATTCTCCCTTGTGACAAGCGCTTTTGCAAATATACGTGCTCCGCATCGTTTCGGTTCACTCCGAAACCAGTCGCATGACGCCGTGACCGCTTGCATTTCATTGCCCCCCGGCGGCACCATGCGCCGGAATGATGAGAACAGGAGCGTGAATCGTGCTGCAAGACCTCAAGAACATCGTCGGGCCCACCAATGTCATCGAGGGCGAGGACATGGCGCGCTGGACCCGTGATTGGACCGGCATCTACCACTGGCGCCCGCTTGCCGTGGTGCGCCCGGCCAATACCGACGAGGTCTCGCAGGTCATGCGCCTGGCCCACGAGACAGGCACGCCGGTGGTCCCGGTTGCGGGCAATAGCGGCCTGTCCGGCGGCACGCGGGCGGATGGGGCCGTGATGCTGTCGCTGGACCGGATGAACGCGATTCGTGAAATACGCGCCCCTGCCCGCATCGCGATCGTCGAGGCCGGCGTGATCCTGTCCACCCTTCACGATGCCGCCGATGCCGATGGGCTCATCTTTCCGCTGACCTTCGGCGCGCGCGGCTCGGCGATGATCGGCGGCTGCCTGTCCACCAATGCGGGCGGATCGAACGTGCTGCGTTATGGCAATACCCGTGATCTTTGCCTGGGGCTGGAGGTGGTGCTGCCCGATGGCCGCGTGATGGACCTGATGAGCGAACTGCACAAGAACAACTCCGGCTACGACCTGCGCCACCTGATGCTTGGTGCCGAGGGCACCCTGGGGATCATCACCGCCGCGGTCCTCAAGCTGTCTCCGAAACCCCGCGCCTATGCCACCGCCATGGTCGCCGCGCCCGATCTCGACCAGGCGCTGGTCCTGCTCAACCGCCTGCAAGAGGCCACCGGCGGCGCGGTCGAGGCGTTCGAATACATGCCCCGCAGCTATATCGAAGGTCATCTTGCCCGCTTCGAGGAGGCGCGCGAACCGTTCGACGCGCCCCATGACGTGAACATCCTTGTGGAAGTCGGCACAACCGCCCCGCGCGATTGCACCCCCGGCCCCGATGGGGGCATACCGCTCACCGCGCACCTGGAGGAGGTGCTGGCATCCATGTTCGAGGACGGAACCCTGCTGGACGCGGTCGTCGCCCAGAACGAGGCCCAGCGCACCGCCATGTGGGCCCGGCGCGAAGCCGCCGCCGAAGTCGCGCTGACGCGCCGCCCGATCGTGGTGACGGATATCGCCGTGCCGCTGGACAAGGTCGCCACCTTCCTCGCCGGCATCGAGGCGCGGCTGCCCGCGCTCGACCCCGGCGCAAAAAGCATCTCGGTCGCGCATCTGGGCGATGGCAACGTCCATTTCACGGTCTGGCCCAGCACCGATGACACCTCGGTGCACGAGGCGATCAACGAGGCGATCGAGGAAGAGGTGCTTGGGCTTGGCGGCAGCTTCTCAGCCGAACACGGCATCGGCACGTCCAAGCTGCCTTCGATGAAGCGGCGCAAGAATCCCGTCGCGATCGACGCCATGCGCGCGATCAAGGCCGCGCTCGATCCCAAGGGCATCATGAACCCCGGCAAGGTTCTGCCCGACCCTGGTTGAGCCGCCGCGCGGCCGCCTCTGTCGGGCGGGGATTCGGGGCGGTCGCGCGCTCAACGCCAGCTGAAAAAATCCGGGCCCGCCTGTGTCAGCAGGAACGCGGCCATCGCGCGCCCGATTTCCGCGCCGTCCTCGGCCGGGCCGACGCGCTCGTCGTTGATCACCTCCGACCCGTCCGGTCGCAGCACCTCGCCGCGCAGGCGCAGGGTGGAGCCGGTGATTTCGGCCAGCCCGCCGATCGGCGTTTCGCATGATCCGTCCAACCCGGCCAGGAACGCGCGCTCTGCCGCCAGCAGCGTGGCGGTGTGGTCGTCGTGGATAGCGACCAGCATCGCGGCGGCGCGAGTGTCGTCTTTGCGCCGCTCGATCCCGATCGCGCCCTGCGCCACCGCCGGCAGCATGTCCTCGGTGGCGATGGCGGACCGTGCGACATGCGCCATGTCCAGCCGGTTCAGTCCGGCCATGGCAAGAAACGTGGCGCTGGCCACCTCCTCGCCCAGCTTGCGCAGGCGGGTTTGCACGTTGCCGCGGAATTCGACCACCTCAAGGTGCGGGAACCGATGCAACAGCTGCGCGCGGCGGCGCAGGCTGGAGCTGCCCACGCGGGTGCCCTCCGGCAGGTCCGCAAGGCTTTCATATTTCAGGGAAACAAAGGCGTCGCGCGGGTCTTCGCGCGGCAGGTAGGTATCCAGTGTCAGGCCCGGTGGCTGCTCGGATGGCATGTCCTTCATCGAGTGGACGGCGATGTCGATCGCCCCCGATGTCATCGCCTCCTCGATCTCCTTGGTAAACAGGCCCTTGCCGCCGATCTCTTTCAGCGGGCGGTCCTGCACCTTGTCCCCCGTTGTCTTTATGACAACGATTTCAAAGGCTTCATCGGCAAGATCAAAGGCCGCGACCAGACGGTCGCGGGTCTCGTGAGCCTGGGCGAGGGCCAGCGGCGAACCGCGTGTGCCGATCCTGAGCGGTTGGGCGGGGGTGGGCAGGTTTGCAATCATGCGAAACCTGTAATCGCGGCAGGTTGTCGTGACAAGCACCCAAGCGCTTGACATCTTGTCGCCGGGGGGTGACGACAGCCCCAAGCGAAGGGGATAATCATGACCGACAAGAAGATATTGCGCGCACTGGCCGGTGAAACACAAGATGTGCCGCCCGTCTGGATGATGCGACAGGCCGGGCGATACCTGCCCGAATACCGCGCCACGCGCGCGAAGGCGGGGGATTTCCTGTCCCTTTGCTATAACAGCGACCTGGCGACCGAGGTCACGTTGCAACCGATCCGGCGCTACGGGTTTGACGCGGCGATCCTGTTCGCCGATATTCTTCTTGTTCCTCAAGCACTTGGTGCTGACCTGTGGTTCGTCACCGGCGAGGGGCCACGGCTTTCGACGATCACCTCGCAGGCGGAGCTGGACCAGTTGCGCCCGCTGGCGGACATCCACGAAACCCTTAACCCGATCTACCAGACCGTGCGCAACTTGTCGCAGGAGCTGCCGCGCGACATCACGCTGATCGGATTCGCCGGTGCGCCGTGGACGGTGGCGACCTACATGATCGCCGGGCGCGGCACCCCCGATCAGGGACCGGCCCACGCGCTCAGGCAGGAAAACAAGGCGGTTTTCGAGACCCTCCTGGAGCGGATCACCGAAGCCACCATCGAATACCTCTCGGCGCAGATCGATGCCGGCGCGGAGGTCGTCAAGATCTTC
>Ga0207414_1001038_pt1 | contig 10738 bp, 10 predicted proteins | sample PonA231FremontCA_2_FD_187269 | JGI IMG/M metagenome (GOLD analysis project Ga0207414, IMG submission 187269) | Marine sediment microbial community from Fremont, CA, USA - Pond A23 Sediment 1 (SPAdes) | ecosystem: Environmental > Aquatic > Marine > Unclassified | place: USA: Fremont, California... | reverse complement strand
GGGAGGGCCTGAAGCGGGCCCTCCAGAACGGGGAGATTCAGATCGAGTCGCCCGGCCAGGCGCTCGGCCTCATCCGCACCCTCACGCTGGAGCCGGAGGCCGTGCCCCTCGACGTAAAGCTCGTGGTCGTCGGGGAGCGCATGCTCTACTACCTGCTCGACGCCCTCGACCCGGACATGGACCGCCTGTTCAAGGTGATGGCCGACTTCGACGACCAGATCGACCGGGACGCGGCGCGGGAGGACGCCTACGCCGACCTCATCGCCACGACCGTCGACGACAACGACCTGCGCCCGTTTGACCGCTCGGGCGTGGCGCGGGTGTTCGAACACAGTCTCCGCGTCGTCGGGGACACGGAAAAGCTCAGCGCCCGGGTCGAAGACATCCGGGATCTGCTGACGGAGGCCGACCACTGGGCACAGGACGGCGGGGCCGACACGGTGACCGGCGACCACGTTCAGCGCGCCATCGATGCCCAGACCCGCCGGGCCGGCCGCCTCCGCGATCGCGTGCAGGAGACCATCGAGCGCGAGAACATTTACATCGACACCACGGGCGCCACCGTCGGGCAGGTCAACGGCCTGTCGTACCTGGAGGCCGGGGGCTTCAGCTTCGGCCGGCCGCACCGCATCACCGCACGGGTGCGGCTCGGCGAAGGCGAAATCGTAGACATTGAGCGGGAGGCGGCCCTCGGCGGCCCCCTCCACTCGAAGGGCGTTCTCATCCTGTCGGGCTTCCTGGAGGGGCGCTTCGCGCAGCGCTATCCCCTCTCCCTCTCGGCCCGCCTCGTGTTTGAGCAGTCGTACGGCGGCATCGACGGGGACAGCGCCTCCTCCGCCGAGCTGTACGCCCTCCTGTCGGCCCTCGCGGAGGTTCCCCTGAAACAAAACCTAGCCGTGACCGGATCGGTGAATCAGCGCGGCGTGGTGCAGCCGATCGGGGGGGTCAACGAGAAGGTCGAGGGCTTCTTCGACGTGTGCGAGGCGCGGGGCCTCGCCGGCGACCAGGGGGTTCTCATTCCGGCGGCCAACACCGACAACCTCATGCTGCGCCCCGACGTGGTGGCGGCCGTTGAGGCCGGCCGGTTCCACGTCTACCCCGTGGAGACGGTCGACCAGGGCATCGCACTGCTGACGGGCATGGAGGCCGGCACGCGGGACGAACAGGGCGCTTTCCCCGACGGTACGATCAACGCACGGGTGGAGGCCCGGCTCCGCACGTTTGCCGACCGCCGGCGCCGGTTTGCACGCACGGACGGCACCCCCCAATCGTCCACGGAGGACGCCTAAATGTACGACATTTCTTTCACTCCCATGCCTCCATCTCCCTCGTCCGACCGGTCGTTTCGCCGGATTCTGGTGGCCCTGGACGCCTCCCCACACAGCCGCGCCGCGCTCGACCTGGCGGTGCAGCTGGCCGTCGACCTGGAGGCCGACCTGGAGGGACTGTTCGTCAAGGACGAAAACCTGATGCGGGCCGCTCAGCTCCCGTTTGCCGCGGAGGTGCGTGCCCACTCGGTGTCGCCCAGGGCCCTCAACGACCGCCGCGTGCAGCGCCGGCTGCGTCGCCAGGCCGATCAGGCCGAGGCGGTCCTGCAGGCGGCGACCGAACCGGCCCCGGTGTCGTACGACTTTCGGGTCGTCGAGGGGCAGGTCACACGGCAGTTGCTCCGGGCCGCCGAGGAGGCCGATCTTGTGGCGCTGGGCAAGACGAGCACGCAGAGCAGCCGGCGGCGCCTCGGGACCACCAGTGAGGCCCTTCTGGCAGAGTCCTCCACGCCGGTGCTCGTCCTCCGACGCGCGCCGCGACGCCGCCCCCCACCCTCAACGTACTACGACGGTTCGGAGACGGCCCGGAAGGCCCTGCGCACGGCGGCCGGGCTCGCGGATCCCGACACCCCTCTCACGGTGTTTGCGCCCGCGGAGAACGAGACACAGACCGAACACCTGCGCGCCGAGGTGCACGAGGTCCTCGGCACGCCCCCCGCACAGACCCGGGTGCACCCCCTCACGCCGGCCGAAGTGGACCGGCTCGCCGCCCTTGCCCGCCGACGCGGCCCGGGGCTCTTCGTGATGCCCGGCACCGGCTCGCCACTGGTCGACGCGTCCCTCCAGCGCTTTCTGTATGAGCTGGACCGCCCTCTGCTCCTGGTCCGGTAGCCCTGCCCTGTCCCTGTCTTTCCGTTCGACAACGATTCTCTCCCATGAGCACCGTCATTCGACTCTCCCTCCGCCCCGCCGACGATGCGAAGGTCGTTCCCCTGGAAGTGCTCCGCGACTTCGCGGACGTGCGGGCCGGCTGGAGCTACCTGGAAGAAGACTCGCAGCACTACTCAACGCTCAAGGAGGCCCCGGGCCTCATCCTGCGCCACCGCGCCGACCGCGCCCACTACGTCGACCTGGGGTTCGTGGAGACCGCCCCCGACACGGTGCAGCTGGCCGTGCTGGACCGCCCCGACGCGGACACGCCGCTGGCCCCCGACGACCGGGCCGACCTTCTCGACGCCTTCCTCGACGCGATGCGCGACTACCTGAGCGGCCGGCCCGACCACGTCCGCCTCGAAGTAAATCGCGACGCGGCCTCGTCCTGATTCCTTCTTCCGCCCGGCCCTGCTCGAACCGCCCTGCTCGAACCGTAGGCGGTACCGCCCGTCCGGACCGGCTCAGGACGCGGACATCCCGTCTGGCCAGTGGAAGGTAATCGGGACCTCAATGTCCGGGTGAATGCTCTCGTCCACCGGACAGTGACGGGCGGCGCGCTCCACACGCTCACGGGTCTGCGCGTCGAGTGCAGTCGGCATCGTCACGTCGGTCCGGAGCGACGCAATGCGACGCGGATTGGACGCCATCTTTTTCTCGACGGAAATCTCGACGCCGTCGAGGTCGAGGGCATGCTTCTCGGCCTGAATGCCGAGGATGGTCGCGATGCAGGTGCCCAGCGCCGTGGCCACCAGGTCGGTCGGCGAAAAGGAGCGCCCCTCGCCGTGGTTGTCCTCCGGCGCGTCGGTGGTGAGGGTCACGCCGGACGGCCCGTGCTCGGCCTTGCAGCGCAGGTCCCCGACGTAGTCGGTGTCAATCTGAACCATCGGGTCGCGGCGGGCTGATTGAAGGAACCAACGAAGACACCCCCGAAACGGAGAGTCCCCGCGTCGGATTCATTGCGGCCCGCGGGTCCCGTTCGTGCTCCTCCTACTCTCTCCATCGCCGATCGGTGAGTTCGCGCACGTCTGTTTCCGAAATCACGCTCCAGTACGGACTGCTCAGGGTGTTGCTTTGCGTGCGGTTGAAGGTGGCGCGGAGGAAGAGGGCCTTGTCGGCGTCGGGGTCCGCTCCCCGAAACGAAAATCCCCCCCAGTGGAGCACCCAGTAGGCCCGAGTGGGATCCACCCCGAGCCGGCGCCCCACGAGGTCGGCCAGATATTGCAGGTCGTCGACCGTCGACGGCCCTTCGTTCTCCGCCAGTTCCCGGAGCACGATGGTGTGCTCCTCCTCGTCGTCCGGCGGGCCGGGATAGACCCGCACCTGTACGGTTCCGGTGCGGCTGTAGCTGCGCCACGTGAGGGTCGTGTCGGTTTGCGGCTGCGCGGCGGCCGGCCGGAGCATCAGGAAGCCGAGGACCCCGAGCACGGAGATTCGGCGTAGGAACACCATGAGGACGAAATGGCGGATGAGACAAATGGTCCTCGTCCACCAGACACGTGCCCCCTTACGATCGTAACGTGCGGCCGCGTCCCCGCTGTGGGCGCTCCTACCACGGAATGCGCTCCCGGTCGCGGAAAAAGCCCCCGCTCGGGCCGTCTTCGGGGAGCGTCGCCAACCAGAGGGCCGTATCGGCCCCCTCCTCGGGCGTCCGCGGGGCCGCCTCGCCCCCCATGCGGGTGTGCACCCATCCCGGCCCCATCGAGTTAACCTTCACGTCGGGCCCGTCGGGCAGCGCATCGTCGAGGGTCATCGTCAGGGCGTTTAGGCCCGCCTTCGCGGCCGAGTAGGCGGCGTGATTCGTATCAAGCCCTTCTCCGAAGGACCCCGATCCGGACGATACGTTCACGACGCGGCCGTAGCCCCGCTCAATCATGTCGGGCACGAAGGCCTTTACCAGCAGCCACGGGCCGCGCGTGTTGACCGTCCACGCCTGGTCAAGCTGGTCAATTGAAACCCCCAGCGCGTCGCCCTCCGGGTAGACGCCCGCGTTGTTGACGAGCGCGTCGACCGCCACGTCGTCCGCGTCTAGACGCTCCTTGCAGGCCTCAATCGAGGCGGTCTCAATCACGTCGAGCTGCTCCACGCGCACCGACCCGCCGCGCTCCCGAATGGACGCCGCGGCGTTCTCGCCCGTCTCCTCATCGCGGGCGCCCATGACGACGTGCACGCCCCGATCGGCAAGGCCTTCACAGATCGCAAGGCCAATGCCACGGTTGCCCCCCGTGACGAGGGCCGTTCGGTTGGTATCCATCTGGTCGAAAGTGTATTGGATGGCGAAGGACACGCCCGGTACAAATGAGGCGCAAGAACCCAGGTTCGGAAGATTCTTGGCGCGCCCGGCGAAGCGATCAAAGGCTCACCGCCTTGCGTCGGGGCCTACTTCTTTTAATTTTGCATAAAGTGTTATATTTCTGACAATCGGGGAACGGCGCCGTGGTCTTCTGCGAACTTTACGCCCGTTAAACAAAGCCTTTGTTAATCATTGATAAGAAAACGGCCGCAACGCACACCCTCCACCGCCTCCTAACCAGCCCGCCCCGGTACCATGAATCCACGAGATGGCCTTCTTGATACCCGAGTGAAAGACATCATTCGATCCAAGTCCGCCCTGGCCGACGACGGCGCCGTCCTCACCACGAGCCCCTCGGCAACCGTGTTCGAGTGTATTGGTCGGATGGTGGACCGCGACGTAGGCTCCATCGTGGTGATGGAGGGCGGTGCCATCGCCGGCCTCTTTACTGAGCGGAATTACATGCAGAGCATCGCCCTGGAGGGCCGCAGCTCGGACGAGACGGAGGTGCAGGAGGTGATGACCGAGGACGTGGCGACCGTTCGTCCCGACAAGCCGCTTGAGGAGTGCCTGCGTCTGATGACGAGGCTCCGGTGTCGTCACCTTCCGGTGGTCGACGAGGGCGGGGCGTTGATCGGCATCGTCTCAATCGGGGACGGCGTGAAGCAGATTATCCAGACGGCCCAGAGGGAGACGAGCCGGCTTCGCCGGTACGTCACCGGAACGTACGCCGAGTAGCGCCAACTCGGGCCGGGTCGGACTGGCCGCGGCGGTGTCGGACGTCGGAACTGGGGCCCCGCCTCGGAGGGACTACGAGCGTGTCGACGACGACCCGTCCGCCGAGGCCGGGGCCACAGCCGGTGGCTCCGCAAGGTTGGGCTGAGCGGCTCGGTCCGCGTCCCGCCGCTGCAGCGCCCAGAGCTCCGCGTAGCGACCGCCCTCGGCCAGCAGCTCGTCGTGCGGCCCCTGTTCCACCAGTCGCCCGTCTTCCAGCACGTAAATCGTGTCTGCGTTCTCGATGGTGCTGAGCCGATGGGCAATGACGATGGAGGTGAGCTGATCGCCCCGTGCGAACAGCCCGTCGAGGGCGTCCTGAATCACCGCCTCGGACTCGCTATCGAGGTCGGAGGTCGCCTCGTCGAGCAGGAGGATGCGGGCGTCGGTGAGGATGGCGCGGGCAATGGCGACACGCTGCTTCTGTCCGCCAGACAGGCGCACCCCCCGCTCTCCAATCTGCGTGTCGTAGCCGTCGACCAACTGCTGGACAAACCCGTGCGCGTTCGCCATCTCCGCGGCGCGGCGGACCGCCCCGTCGGACGCGTCGGGCTCGGCGTACCGGATGTTGTCGGCCACCGTCCCCGAGAAGAGCGTCGGGTCCTGCGGCACGAGGGCCACGTGCTCCCGCAGTGCCTGCAGCTCGAACGACCGGAGGTCGATGCCGTCGACGGTCACGCGCCCCTCCTGCGGGTCCCAGAAGCGCCCGACGAGGTTGGCCACCGTGCTCTTGCCGGCCCCGGACGACCCCACGAGCGCCGCCGTCTCTCCCGGCTCGATGCGGAGCGAAAGGTCCCGCAGCGCCGGCTCGTCGGCGTCCGGGTACGAGAAGCGTACTTCCTCCAGCTCCACCGGCCCCACGGGCACCTCTGCCCGATCGCCGCCGGTCTCCGGATCGGTATCGACGAGTTCGGAGAGCCGCTCTAGGGCCGCCATGCCGGCTTGCAGCTTGTCGTTGAAGAACATGACCGACTGCACCGGCCCCTGCAATTGGCGCTGGTACATGATGAACGCCGTAAGCTCGCCGAGCGAAAGGCTGCCGCTCGCCACCATCCAGCCCCCGACGAGCAGAAGGGCCCCGGTCCCGTAGTTGGACGTGATATTGATGAGGCCCTCCATCTTGCCCACGTCCTTGCGGCGGTCGAGGTTGATGTCGACGTACCGCTGGTTGTGCGTGCCGAAGCGCTCACGCTCCTGCTCTTCCCCGACGAAGGCCTTCACGACCCGAATGTTGGAAATCGCCTCGGTGGACGTGGCCGTCAGGCGCGCGACCGTCTCGCGGATGCTGCGGGAGGCGGTGCGAAGGGGTTCCTGGTAGTAGTAGGTGACGAAGGCCAAGAGGGGCAGGACCACCAGGTTCACCAGGGCCAGCTTCCAGTTCATCCACACCAGGAGGCCGGCCACCACCAGAATGGCCACGAGCTGGCCGGAGAGGCGGGACGCGGCCGCCTGGATCATCCCCTTCAGCGCGTTCGGGTCGCTCACGACACGCGAGCTGAGGGAGCCGGACTGCTCGTTGGAGAACCGGGACACCGGAAGCGTCAGCAGGTGGTCGTAGGCCTGCATGCGCACGTCGCTCACCACCTGCTGCGTGAGGGCAAAGCTCCAGTACATGCCCCCGTACTCCACGATTGCCCGAAACAGGTAGAACCCGGCGAAGGCAAGCCCGAACCACAGAAACAGCGTGCTGCGCCCGCCGGGGATCACCACGTCGAATGCGTAGCGCACAAACTGCGGCCCCGCCGCCTCCAGCGCCGCCGAGAAGCTGATCAGCAACGCCACCCCAACCACCCGAGCCTTGTACGGGGACAGCACGCCCCAGAGTCGACTCAGGATGGCGAGGGTTGACTCGCGGTCGTCGCGGTCGGAAGCAGCCATAGACGTACGGCGGAAGCGAAGACAGAGGCGGAGCGGGGCGGCGGCGATCCGGCACACGACCCGAAAGGTCCTGCGCCCGTTGGCGTTGGGCCGCCCTCTGGGCGATTCAGTTTTTCGACAGCAGCTTTACGGGCCGCAGTTCGGTCAGGGCGGCCACCATCAGCACATGCTTCCAGGACACCCCGGCCGTCCCCCCCGTGGCCGCACTCGACTCCTGCCGGTGCGTGGCGGCATCCAGCGCGGCACGGTGCACCGTCTGCTCCACCAGGTGGCTCACGAGGTGCTCCGTCGATACCTGCACCTCCGTTCCGAAACGGCGTCCCTGGTTGGAGGCACCGAGCTCTTGCTCAAAAAAGTCGCGAAGGGGAGACTGAACGGTCATGGACTCGAAGGTCGGTTTTGGAGACGGCATGTGTCGATTCAGCGGCCGCGGGGCTTTCTCGGGCCGTGCCGGGGTCTCATTTGGTTCGGTGGTACGGGTTCGATGGTACCGGTGCAGGGTACGTACGCAGTCATCAGAAGCGCAAGCGCCATCACTGGCGGAATGAGGGCGTGCGAAGAGTCTCTGGTCGCTGTGTGCGACGAAGGCCGGAACAAAACGGATCGTGAAGCCGGCGTGGATTCGCTCTCTCAGGGCGTTTGGGAGCGGCAGCCCCTCGGCAAGGGGGCCCCTCGCCCGGTGCGTGCGAGGGCCTGCTCAACGGGACGACCCGTTCGCGACGACATCCGCCGAATCCTCCCACTCGTCCCCAAACACGAACTCGTCGAGGGAGCGGCGGGAGCGGGGCGCCTGCTCGGCCGTCTGCTTGTCGTCGCTCAGCATCTCGGGATCTCCCAAGTACCCCACCGCCAGCCCCGCCATCGGCTCAAAGTCGTCCGGCACGTCGTAGGTCTCGCGGGCCACGTCCGCATGGATGCCGGCCATCTGGTGGACGTAGAGGTCCATTTCTTTCGCCTGAAACGTGAGCGCGGCGGAGGCGGCCCCCACGTCGTGGGGCGCGCACCGATTGGGGCGGTCGTTCCCCGAGAACGTTTCTTTGTAGAAGGACATCAGCAGGACCGGTGCGTTTTGGGCCCAGGCTTGATTTCCCTCGATGAGGCAGTCGAGGAGCCGTTCGTACGCCTCCGGATCGTCGTGCCGGGACGCAACGACGTACCGCCACGGCTGCTCGTTGTAGGAGGACATCGTCCACCGCGCCGCTTCCAGCATGCGCCGGATCTTCTCCGGCTCCACGCGCCGGTCGGCGAACGCGCGGGGGCTCCAGCGCTCGCGGAGGAGATCGAGAATGTCGTGGTCGGGATCGGCCGTCTTCGGGTGCTGAGCGGTCGAGGGAGGTGCCATGGTAGTAAGCAGAAGGGCGCAGTGCAGTGAAAATAGGTCCGGAAGGACTGCCCCACCGTTCTGGACCATCCGTTTCAGTTCCGTGCCGTCAAAACCTTTTTTGGAACGGGTGTTCCAGATTTAGCCATCACGTTCTTGTGACGCAGTCCGGGCCGGGCCGAAACGCCGGCGGTTACGGAGACGCGTCGCGGGCCGAACACGTGAGCCCTCGAAGGGTCTCCTCAACGATGTCCTGCACGACCGCGTCGGGAGGATTCGTCTTGGCGGTCAGGTGAATGCCGTTGTAAACGTTCGTAAGATGGCAGCCCAGGGCCTTTGCGTCGCGGGACGGATCGACAGCCCCCTCCTCTTGGGCCTGCTCCACGGCCGTCCGGAACAGAGAGCGCATTTTCTCGAAGCTCTCCCGCGCCCGTTTCTGGGTCGACGCGTCCCGCGGGGCACACTCCACCGCCGCGTTGGTCGTGAAGCACCCGCAGCAGCTCTCCGTCGCCCGCTCCGCCACCGTCACAAAGGCCTGCCGGATGCCCTTCAGCGCCGTGGGGGCCTCTCGGAGCTGCCCCCGCAGCCACTCGATGTCCTGCTGGCGGTAGCGGTCGAGCGCCTCCAAGTACAGCTCATGCTTGCCCCCGAAGGCGTTGTACAGGCTGCTACGGTTGAGGCCCAGATGATCGACCAGGTCCTGCACGCTGGTCGACTCGTACCCCTTCTCCCAGAAGAGCTGCATCGCCTGCTCAACCTTCGCGTCACGGTCAAACGTCGGGGATCGGGGCATGGGACGGCGTGCCGCAGGGGGCGGGGCTGTGTTCGAGAACGGCTTTTATTTTTGGAACGGTCGTTTCAACTGAGTGTTCGGCGGGACTTCCGAAGGCCCGGATGGCGTTTCGGGGCTCGACGCGTTTGGACGACCGGCCCCCGACACCTATCTTGCCTGTTCCATCCTCGGCGAAGCGTCTGCCGTCGGTCGTGCGCTGGCCCCGAGGCTCCGGGCCGGCGACGCCCCTCGTGGGCCTCAACTCCTCTCCCATCCCCGAATTTTGCCCATGTCCGTCACCATCGACGACGTTCGTGCTGCCCGTGAGCGCCTGGACGCCCCGTCCGTCGTCCGCAAAACGCCGATCGATTCCTGCCACTCGCTCTCGGAGCTGTCCGGGGCGGTCGCCATCCTCAAGATGGAGCACCTGCAGCGCACGGGGTCGTTCAAGACGCGAGGGGCCTACAACAAACTCGCCCAGGTGGCGTCCGGGACCGTCGGTCGGGTGGTGGCCGCCAGTGCGGGCAACCACGCCCAGGGGGTGGCCCTGGCGGCGACGACGGTCGACCTGCCGTCGACCATTGTCATGCCCCGCAACGCCCCCCAGGCGAAGGTGGACGCGACGCGCGGCTACGGGGCCGACGTGGAGCTGACGGGCGACACATTTCAGGAGGCGATGACTCGCGCCCGCGAATTGGCCCGGGGCGACGACGCGCTCTTCGTCCACGCGTACGACGACCCGGATATCGTCGCGGGCCAGGGCACCCTCGGGTTCGAGCTCTACGAGCAGGTGCCCGACGTCGATACCGTCATTGCGCCGATCGGCGGCGGGGGGCTCATCGGCGGCACCAGCATGGCCCTCGCGGACATTGCCCCGGACGTCCGGGTGGTGGGCGTGCAGGCCGCGGGCGCCGCAACCGTTCCCCAGAGCCTCGCGAAGGGCGTGCCGGTGCCCGTCGACCACCCCGACACCATCGCGGACGGGATCGCTACGGGCGGCGTGTCCGAGCTCACCCTGGGGCTCATCGATGACCACGTCGACGAGGTCATCACCGTCACCGACGGCGAAATTGCGCGCGCCATCCTGCTGCTGCTCGAACGAGCGAAGCAGCTGGTGGAGGGTGCGGGCGCGGCTCCGGTCGCCGCCCTGCTGTCCGACAAGCTCGACGTGACGGGCGAGACGGTGGTCCCCCTCCTGTGCGGCGGCAACATCGATCCGGCCCGGCTCCAAGAGGTTCTGGACCACGCCATGGCCGACCGCATCCAACTTCTTCGTCTTCGGGTTCGCATCGACGACCAGCCGGGGAAAATGGCCGATATTTCCCGGCGCATCGCCGGCCAGGGCGCAAACATCCGGCACGTGCGCCACGATCGGGCGGTGCACGGCCTCGATGTGGGGGAGGCGTACCTCGTGTTCGAGGTCATTACCAGTGGTCGAGGCCAGGCCGAAAACACCATCGCGGCCATCGAGGATGACGGCTACGAGGTGGAGCGGGTCAACT
>Ga0207414_1001037_pt1 | contig 10746 bp, 8 predicted proteins | sample PonA231FremontCA_2_FD_187269 | JGI IMG/M metagenome (GOLD analysis project Ga0207414, IMG submission 187269) | Marine sediment microbial community from Fremont, CA, USA - Pond A23 Sediment 1 (SPAdes) | ecosystem: Environmental > Aquatic > Marine > Unclassified | place: USA: Fremont, California... | reverse complement strand
TACCGAGCGCCGACGCCCTCGCAGGCCGACTCGAAGGAGTTGACGGCGTGGAGCTTGTCGAACTGGTCGATACCGCCGCCCTGCAGCCAGTTGGACGTGTTGGCGTTGCCGGCGTTTATCTCCTCCCAGAAGCCGCGGGCGTAGTACCCGCGGGAGAGGTGCTGCCAGAGCGGTGCCCACGCCGACACGAGGAAGTGCCACGCGTACGCGTGAGCGGTCTCCGTGTTCTGGGTGTTCGCCCACGACCCGACCGGCAGGTGGAAATCGCAGCTGTAGTACGCGCCGTCGTTGACGTTCGCGTTGGGAATGACGGTCTGGGTGAGCATCACCCAGATGCCGCCCTGGATCGCGGCGGGCGTGCAGTTGTACGGGTGCCATCCCCACTTGTTCGCGCCCTCGAACGAGACCTGAAACGAGCCGTCCTCGCGGACGTGCAGCTCCGAGGGAGCGTGCATGATGTGGTTCTCGTTCGCGTACTCGCGGGTGAGGTTGCTCTGCCCCTCGTAGAGCGCGTCGACGAAGGAGGCCCCCCGATAGGTCCCGGGCAGCATCGTCTTCTGAATGCGGCTCCGGAAGCCGCGGCGACCGTCCTCGACCGCCTCCCGAGACAGCTGTTTGAACCGGTCGATGCCGTACTCGTCGATGATGTTGTTGACCGCGCTCCGGATCATCAGACAGCCGGTCATCCGGGTCTTCTCGTCGAGTTTCAGGAAGTCCGGCGTCCGGGTCTTGTCCGGGAAGTCGTTTTTCCAGGAGTTGTAGATCTCGAGATCCTCGCCGATCTTCCGGGCCGTGTAGTAGGCGCCGTCGCCGAACCGCGAGGCCTGCGAGACGTTCATGCTACCGGGGCCGATCGCCCCGGCGTCGATGACGTGGTTGACCCCGCCGGCCCAGGCGACGAGCTCCCCCTCGTGGAAGATGGGAATGAGCGTCATAATGTCACACGGGTGCACGTCGCCAACGTGCGTGTCGTTGTTGACGAAGATGTCGCCGGGCTCGATCCCGGGACTCTCCTCGTAGTCGTGGTTTATCATGTACTTGATGGCCTCGCTCATCGTGTGGATGTGCACGATGATGCCCGTCGAGACCGCGATGGAGTCGCCCTCGGGGGTAAACAGGCCGTAGCAGAGCTCGCCCTCCTGCTCGACGATCGGCGTCGCGGCGACCTCCTTCGACGTCTCGCGTGCGGTCACGAGGTCGCCCCGCAGCTGCGCGAACATCTGCTCGTACTCGATCGGTTCCTCGGTTTTGAACTGCAGCTCGTCGAGGCCGGCGTAGTGGCCCGTCTCGTCGGTCTCCCGCTCCAGCTTCTCGAACTGCTCGCGGAGCGACGTCCCGTCCCAGCCGATTCCGTCACCCCGTTCCTGTTTCTCGTGGACCCTCTCCTTCTCGCGTCGCATGCGGGGGAAGTTCTCCCCGGATTCGTGTTCTGAACTCATTGTCTACTCTCGTGCATCTGCTCGGAGCCAGATGCGGGCTCGTACAGTGCACCTACCGCACCGCCGGACGCGGGTCCGAACGGGTGATAGGTGCATTACTGTACGGGGGCGGCCCTCGCCCCCTATTCGGTCCTCGTCAGGTGGTGGACGCGGTGTTCGTCGAGGTAGCTCTCACACTCCGGCGGAAGCGCGTACGTCGTGGCAGCGCCTTCCAGTATCGCGGGACCGTCGACCTCGTTCCCGGGCTGGAGCGCGTTGAGGTTGTAGACCGCCGTCTCCTTCCACTCGCCGTCCCAGTACGCCTCTCGGGTGCCTTTGCGTGCCGCTTCCGGCGGCTCCGGCCCCTGTGGCTCTTCGGTCGGGATCTCCGGTTTGACGACGTCTCGGACGCCTCGAACCGACGCCTGCGTGACGGTGTGGCCAAGCTCCGGGGAGCGAGCCTCCTCCGAGTACGTGCGTCGGTACTCCGCCTCGAAGGTGTCCAGCAGCCGCTCGAGCGTCTCCGGCGTGTCGACGCGGCTGACCGGCGACTCGATGTCGATGCTGTTGAGCTGGCCCTGGTACTGGCCGAGGATGTTGTACTGGAACTCGATCTCGCTGCGGCCGATGTTGCTGTTTTCGAACTCGTCTTCGACCTTCTGTTCGAGGTTCTTCCAGACCTCCGTGAGCTCCGCGCCGGCGGTCTCGGCGGCCTCGCTCATCGAGAGGTCGGCGTCGATGTCGATGCTCGTCGTCTGGTCGTATCGGTACTCGTAGTCGGCGGCACCGCAGCCGAACGCCGAAAAGCCCGCCGCCCACTCGGGGATGAGCACCTCGTCGAAGCCCAGGTTCTTCGTGTAGCCGGCGGTGTGGACCGGCCCGCCGCCGCCGTACGAGAGACAGGTGAAATTCGACGGGGCGTACCCCTCGCCGGTCACGACGGCTTCGAGGTCGTTTCTGAGCTTGCTCTCCAGAATGTCGATGACGCCCTGTGCGGCCTCGTACACCCCCATGTCGAGCGGGTCGGCGATCTGTTCTTTGATCTCCCGTTCGGCGACGTCGCGGTCGATGGGCATGTCACCGCCCAGGAAGTTCTCCGGGTTGATCCAGCCCATGGCGACGTGACAGTCGGTCACGGTGACCGTCTCCACGTCGGTTTCGACCGCGCTGACGCCGACCTGGTCGCCGGCGCTCTCCGGGCCGAGTTCGATCTTGTCGAACGTGGGGTTCACCCGGACGTAGCTTCCGGTGCCCGCCCCGACGCTCTCCATGTTGACCATCGGCAGCGAGAGCAGTAGACGAGCCATCTCGGGGCTGTAGTCGATCTGCCAGTCGTTGTCGATGATGATGCCCATATCGAAGCTGGTCCCCCCGATGTCGGTACAGACCAGGTTCTCGTAATCGAGCTTCTCTCCGAAGTAGTTGGCACCGATCATCCCGCCGATGGGGCCGGAGATGAGGGTCCGAGCCAGCTCGTTCGCGTGGATGTCGATGGTGCCGCCGTGGCTCGCCATCACGCGCACGCCGACGTTGCCGCCCTGATCGTCGACGGACTGCTGTATGTTCGTCAGCTGTTCGCGCGAGGGCTCGGCGGCGAACGCCTCCGCGGCGACCGTGTTCAGCCGTTCGGACTCCTTCAGCGTCGGATAGTACTCGCTGGACAGCATGACCGTCGCGTCCATCTCCCGCTCGTCTATCATCTCCTCGGCGATCTCTCGGGTCCGCCGCTCGTGTGCTCCGTTCTTGTACGAGTGGAGGTACATGACGACGATGTGGTCGACCCCCTGATCGAGCAGGTCGGAGACCCCCTCTCGAACGTCGTCGTCGTACAGCGGCACCAGCGTGTTCCCCTTGACGTCGACGCGCTCTCGGACGCCGCGGATCTGATTCCGCGGAATCAGCGGCTCGGGGTGTTTGTGCGTGTTGACGTGGAGCCTGTCGGAGTAGGAGTAGCCGGTGTACGACTGTCGCCCGCGCCCCATCCGGAGCGTGTCCTCCATCCCGCCGGTGATGAGGATCCCCACGTCGACCTCGCTTTCGCGCTCGACGAGGCGGTTCAGCATCGCGGTCCCGGAGTAGACCGTCGACACGAGACCGGGGAACCCCTCCTCGACGCTGAGGTTCCAGTCTTCGAGGGCGTCTCGGGAGGACTTTATGAATCCCCGCGACTCGTCCGCCGGCGTCGTCTTCGCCTTCCCGACGGTGAACTCCCCGTCCGAGTTCATGAGGAAGGTGTCCGTCATCGTCCCGCCGGCGTCGATCGACAGGATCTCTGCGTCGTGTTGTACGGAGTCGTCTTCCGAGGTTGCCATACGCAATGCGGCGGGCCAAACGCGTGTAGGTATTACTGCGAATCGAACCGACACGGAACGACGGGACGCGACGCGACGCGGACATACGTCGCCGGTTTATCAGGATCCCGTTTGCGACGGGGCGGTCGTCGTCGGGGCGATGCAGATCATGGGTGTCATCCTGGTCGCCGCGATGCTCGTGATCCCGGTCGCCGCCGCGGTCCCGGTTCGCGGGTTCAAGCGGTCGATCGGGGCGGCGATCTGTGCCGGCCTGTTCGCGACGATCGGCGGCGTAACGCTCTCGTACGCGTACGACGTCGCCGCCGGCGGAACGATCGTCCTCGTTTCGATCGGCGTCTACGCCGCGGTGAAAGCCGGCGTCCGGGCCCGTCGGTCCCTCGCCCGTCGAGGCCGCGCCCGAGCGACCGGCGAGACCGCCTCGAACGCGGCGAAGCCGGACGGCGGAGGCGACGACCGGTAGTCGCCGAGGTACCGGGCCGGACGGCTCCCGACCCCGACGCGCCGTGCCGGCCCCAACCCCCACAATACTGTGGTATGAGTTCCATCCCGCGTCTCGCGTACCGTCGAGTGATGCCCGAAATCGAGTACCTCGACTACGAGGCGATCGTCGACAGAGGCTGGGAGATAGACGACGAGGACCTGTTCGAGAAGGCCGCAAGCGCCGAACTCGACCCGCCGGCGTACGGCTCCTTCGACGCGAGCGAAGGCGAGTACGTCCTCGAAGCCGCCGAGGCCCGGGGACACGACTGGCCGTTCTCCTGTCGGGCGGGCGCCTGCGCGAACTGCGCCGGCATCGCGTACGAGGGAGACCTCGAGATGGACATGCAACAGATCCTCTCGGACGAGGAGGTGGAAGACGACGACATCCGGCTCACCTGCGTCAGCCGAGCCGCGACCGACGTCGTCAGGCTCATCTACAACGTCAAACACCTCGACTCGCTACAGGACCGCGTGATCGGCTGAGCCCGGGGTGAGGCGGGGGACGACGCCTATCGGCCGCACAGCGGCGACGGACCGTCCACGGGGGTGCGGGCGTTTTATACCCCCGTCGGTGGAAACAAGCTTAATTAGATGCCGACACCGCTGCCCGCGCTCGACAGCCGGCACGGACGCGAGACGACGGACGGGGTCCGCGTCCTCCTCGTGGACGACGACCCGGATGTCGCCGACCTGACCGCGGAGCTTCTCGCCCGCGAGGACGATCGCTTCGAGATCGAGACAGCCGTGACCCCCGACGAGGGGTTGGCTCGCATCAGGGACGGGGCGTTCGACTGCGTCGTGTCCGACTACGAGATGCCCGGCAGAAACGGCATCGAACTGCTCGAAGCCGTCCGCGAGACGCGTCCAGAGCTTCCCTTTATTCTGTACACGAGCAAGGGGTCGGAGGCGGTCGCCGCCGACGCCATCGCCGCGGGCGTCACCGACTACCTCCAAAAAGAGAGCGGAACGAGCCGGTACGCGGTCTTGGCGAACCGGATCGGGAACGCCGTCGACCAGTACCGCTCCCGGCAGCGGGTCGAAGAGAGCCAAAAGCGCCTGTCGCTTTTCATCGAGCAGTCGCCCGTCGGCGTCATCGAGTGGAACGAGGCGTTCGAGGTCAGGATGGCAAACGAGGTCGCCGAGGAGACCCTCGGATACACGGCCGCGGAGCTCCGGGGCCGGTCGTGGCGGTCCATCGTGCCGGAGTCGGAGCAAGCGGCGGTCGGAGCCGTGGTCTCGGAGCTCCTCGCGGCCGAGGGCGGCCGGCACACGGTCAACGAGAACGTCCGGAAGGACGGCGACCGCATCGTCTGCGAGTGGCACAACCGCGTCATCACCGACGACGGCGGCGACGTGGTCGCCATCTTCTCGCAGTTTCGGGACGTGACGGAACGCGAACGGCGGAAGCGGAACTTGGAGTTTTTCAAGGAACTCGTCGAGGCCGTCGGCGTCGGCGTCGGCGTGTACGGGGACGACGGCCGGTTCGAGTACGTCAACGATGCGTACGCGTCGCTGCTGAACACCGACCGGCAGGCGCTCGTCGGCGAGCCGATCTGGAGGGTGAACCCGGCGTTCGACCCCGACCGGTTCTCGCGGTACTGGGACTCGCTCGACACGGGGGAGACCCGGATCGACGAGACCGTCCACCGGTTCGGAGACGCGGAGGTGAGCGTGCAGGCGGTGACGACGTGCCGGGTGCTCGCCGGGACGACGTACCACTTCGGCACGGTCACGGACATCAGCGAGCGCAAACGGCGGGAGGCGGAGCTGCGTCGGCAAAACGAGCGGCTCGACGAGTTCGCCGGCGTCGTCTCTCACGACCTCCGGAACCCGCTCAACGTCGCGGAGGGGCGGCTGTCGCTCGTCGCCGAGGAGTGTGACAGCGACCACATAGATGACGTCGAAGGCGCGCTCGCGCGCATGAGCGAACTGATCGACGACCTCTTGACGCTGGCCCGCAGCGACGGTCAGGTCGGCGAACTGCGGTCGGTCGCGCTGCGCGAGATAACGCGGCGCTGTTGGCGGACCGTCGACACGGCCGACGCGACGCTGACGGTGACGGCCGACCGCCGCGTGTCCGCCGACCCCAGTCGCCTGCGACAGCTGCTCGAGAATCTGATGCGGAACGCGGTCGAACACGGCGGCGACGACGTGACCGTCACGGTCGGCGGGCTCGCCGACGGGTTCTACGTCGAAGACGACGGGGCCGGGATCCCGGACGACGAGCGGGAGGCGGTGTTCGAGGCGGGGTACACGACCGATCGGCGCGGCACCGGGTTCGGGCTCTCGATCGCGAGCCGCGTCGCGGCGGTCCACGGGTGGGATATCGACGTCGCTGACGGCGCGGACGGCGGCACGCGCTTCGAGATCACCGGCGTCGAGTTCGTCGGCGAGTGACCGCGGTCGACCCGTGTGCGCCGGGACCGCGCGACAGCGCCGTCGCGGGGGTCTCGCGAGAACACAGGTTTATACCGTCCGCTCCCGTGTAGTATTGTACAGCTATGCCAGCGCTATGCGAACAGAGTGTCCGGCGGATCGCCGGCGTCGTCGTGCTGCTCGGCGTCGTGCTCGCACAGACGGTTCACCCGTGGCTGATCGGTATCTCGGCGTTCGCGGGGCTCAATCTGCTCCAGAGCACGTTCACCGGGGTCTGTCCGGCGGAGCGGCTGCTCCCCGCCTGCGGGGAGCAGTCCGAGACGCGAGGATAGGGGGACCGTCGTATCGTGCGCTCGCCGATCCCGGCCGTGACGCGGGTCGAAAACGCCGCTCAGCGGGGCGACAGCCGGCCGGGCGTCCATTCGACGTCCGCGAGTTCGCGGTGTGTGAACGGAGTCGCGTCCGTACCGGCGTAACTCGCGACGAGGTGGCCGTCGCCTTCGAGGTAGTACTTGTACGTCGTCAGCCCGTCGAGCCCGACCGGGCCGCGCGCGTGGACCTTCCCAGTCGAGATCCCGACCTCGGCACCGAGCCCGTACCGGTAGCCGTCCGCGAACCGGGTCGAGGCGTTGTGGAAGACGCTCGCGGCGTCGACGCCGGTCATGAACGTCTCCGCCGTGTCCGGGTCCTCGGTGAGGATCGACTCGGTGTGTTTCGAGCCGTGTTCGTTGACGTGGTCGACCGCGTCGTAGACGCCGTCGACGACCGCGATCGAGAGCTCTAAATCGCCGTACTCGGCGTCCCAGTCCGCGTCCGTCGCGGGGTCGACGTCGACGACCTCGCGGGTCCGCTCGTCGCCACGCAGCGTCACGCCCGCGGTCGCGTAGCGCTCGACGACAGCGGGGAGGAACTCGGCCGCCACCGACTCGTGGACGAGCAGCGTCTCGACGGCGTTACACACCGCCGGGTACTGCACCTTCGCGTCGTACGCGACGTCGACGGCCTCGTCCACGTCGGCCGCCTCGTCGACGTACACGTGACAGACCCCCTCCGTGTGGCCCAACACGGGGATCTGGGTGGCGTCTTGGACGTGCGAGACGAACGCGGAGGAGCCGCGCGGCATCACCAGATCGACGCGGTCGTCGAGTTCGAGCAGCCGGTCGACGGCCTCGTGGGCCTCGATGAGCGCGGCCCAGCCGTCCGGCAGCTCCGGGGTCGCCTCGACTATCGTCTCGTAGAGGACCCGGTTCGACGCCGCGGCCTCGCTGCCGCCCTTCAACACGACGGCGTTACCGGACTTCAACGCGAGCGCCGCGATCTGGACGAGCGCGTCGGGCCGGGACTCGAAGACGGCCGCGACGACGCCGATCGGCACCGACACGCGGTAAAGCTCAAGATCCGCGTCGAGTTCGCGCGCGGCGAGCGTCTCGCCGAGGGGGTCGTCCTGTTCGGCGACGGACTCGACCATCGACGCGATCGACTCGATCTTCGTCTCGTCGAGCGTCAGCCGGTCGACGAGCGCCTGCGTGTACTCGCCGCGGTCGAGCATCGTCTCCGCCTCCGCGACGTCGTTCGCGTTCGCCGCGAGGATCGCCGCCTCGCGGTCGCGGATCGCGTCTGCGATCGACCGGAGCGCGTCGGTCCGCGTCTCCGCGTCGGCGTTCGCGAGCCGCAGGGCGGCGCGGTCGGCCGCCCGGGCCAGTGCTTCCGTGTCGCGTTCGACCTCCGTCTCACTCATTGTCGTCACCCTCTGACGGGAGAAATACCGTCCCCGTCCGCTTACCCGCTGCGATTCGGTCGAGCACCTCCGGCTCGTCCGAGCCGGCGATGATCGCCGTGATCCCGTGACGGCTCACGTCGCGTGCGCCCTCGATTTTCGTCTGGATCCCGCCGAAGTCGGTCTCTGCGCCCGCGCCGACGACCTCGCGGAGCCGCCCGAAGTTCTCGCCGACCGCCTCGACGAGCCGCGCGTCGGCGTTGCGCTTCGGGTTGTCCGTGTAGACGCCGTCGACGTCGGTCAGCGTGACGAGGAGGTCCGCGTCGAGTCCGATCGCGACCGAGGCCGACAGCATGTCGTTGTCGCCGATCCGGAGCTCGTCGGTCGCGACCGCGTCGTTTTCGTTGACGACGGGCACGACCCCCCACGCCAGCAGCGTCTCGACGGTGTTCGCGAAGTTCTCGAACCGCTCGGGAGTGTCGAAGTCCGTCCCGGTGACGAGGATCTGTGCGACGTCCTGGCCGAACCGGTCGAAGCTCTGGGTGTAGTGACGCATCAACAACCCCTGCCCGACCGTCGACAGCGCCTGACTCTCCGATATCGAGTCGACGTCGTCCCGCGAGTCGGGGCCGTAGTCGAGCCGCCCCGTCCCGGCACCGACCGCGCCCGATGAGACCACCACGACCTCCGTGCCGCGCCCGCGGAGGTCCATCACGTCTGCGACGAGCTTGTCGAGTTTCACGCGGTCGAGCCGCGAGTCGGCGTCCGTCAGCGAGTTCGTCCCGGCCTTCACGACGACCCGGTCGGCCGCGGCGGCCCGGCGTCGCGCGTCCGCCACGCGCTCGGGGTCGACGCCCGCGACCGACTCGTTCGCGTCCGACGGAGCCGTCGGCTCGGCGTCGTCACGCATCGTCGAACGCCTCTGCGAGCTCTCGGGACCGCCGCTCCGCGGCTTCGACCGCGGCCGCGACCGCCGCGTCGGCGTCGCTGTCCCACAGCACCTCCATTCCCTCGACGGTCGTCCCGTTCGGCGAGCAGACCGCGTCGATCAGCTCGTCGACGCTCCGGTCGTCGCGTAACACGGTCTCGGCCGCGCCCTTGAACGTCTGTGCGGCGAGCGTCTCCGCCTGCTCGGGGTCGAGTCCGCCCTCGACTCCGCCCCGTTTCATCGCGTCGATCAGGTAAAACGCGAACGCGGGACCGGAGCCGTTGACCGCGGTTGAGACGTGCAGCAGCGACTCGTCGACCGCGACGAACTCGCCGACGTCGTCGAGCATCGCGCGCACCTCGTCGGTGAGCCCCGCGGTCGTCGCCGCCGTCGCCGCGTTCCCCGTTTCGGCCGCGAGGTTCGGCATGATTCGGACAACCTCGGCGTCGGTGCGCTCCGCGACGAACTCGCGGGGGAGCCCGGCCGCGAGCGTGACGAGCTGCTGGTCGGACCGGAGGTCGAGGTCGTCGAGGACGGTCGCCGCGGCGTCCGGCTTCACCGCGAGGACGACGACGTCCGCGTCGCGCGCCGCCGCCGAGTCGTCCGTGGTCTCGTCGGCGACGCCTTCGAGCCCGGCCAGCGTCTCGGGGTCGAGGTCGATCGCCGTGAGGTGGTACCCGCCCGCGCGGGCGAGCCCTCTGAGAAACGCTCCGCCCATGTTCCCGCAGCCGATAACGCTCACTCGGGTCATTCGGCCGTACCGAGCGGGCCGGTGAACATACAAACTGCGGTTTCGCGGGCGTTCGGCGCCCGGCGAGACCGAGGCCCCGACTCAGGGCAGGTCCGCGTACAGCTCCCGGTACCGGTCCGCGATCGCCGAAAGCGAGAACGCCTCGCTGCGCTCCGCGGCGGCGGCACCGAGTTCCCGCCGGCGCTCCGGGTCGCGGAGCTCGTCGATCGCGTCGACGAACCCCTCGACGTCGTCGCCGCGGGCGTCCGATCCGCCGTCGCGGCGGTCGCCGTCGGCCCCGCCGACCTTCAGGCAGTCCTCGCCGTCTTCGAGCCACGAGAACGTCTCGATGTCGCGGACGACGACCGGTTTGCCGGCCGCCATCGCCTCCAGGAGCGCGATCCCCTCGTTTTCCTCGTGGGTCGGGAAACAGAACACGTCGCCCGCGGCGTACGCCCCCCTAATGTCGTCGACGAACCCGGTGAACGTGCAGTTCTCCGGCGACTCGTCGATGAGCCGCGTCGTCGCTCTCCCCTTCAGCGACCGGTCTATCGGGCCGAACCACGCGAAGTCGACGTCAGGAGTCCGGTGGGCCGTCTCCACGAACGTCTCTAATCCCTTCCGTTTTATCACGTGGCCGACGAGAAACACCGTCGGCGAGTCCAACCCGTAGCGCTCGCGGTACGCCGCCTCCAGCGACTCGAACCCGTCGAGTTTCCCGGTGTCGACGCCGTTTGAGATCACGGTCGTCGGGACGTCCGCGTACCCGCGGATGAGGTTGCGGT
>Ga0207414_1001036_pt1 | contig 10752 bp, 12 predicted proteins | sample PonA231FremontCA_2_FD_187269 | JGI IMG/M metagenome (GOLD analysis project Ga0207414, IMG submission 187269) | Marine sediment microbial community from Fremont, CA, USA - Pond A23 Sediment 1 (SPAdes) | ecosystem: Environmental > Aquatic > Marine > Unclassified | place: USA: Fremont, California... | reverse complement strand
CTTTGCAGTATATCCACCAGAACTTATTAGACCTTGTATAAAAGCAGGTTGTCCAGAAGATGGAGTAGTCTTAGACCCTTTCATAGGTGCAGGAACGACAGCATTAGTCGCTTTACGAGAAAATAAGAATTTTGTTGGGATAGAGTTAAACCAAGAATATATTGATATAGCATATAAAAGAATAGGCAAGTTTGACAAAAATTATTACCAAGAACTACCGGAAGACAAGAAGCCAAAGCAGAAACAATTATTCTGAAATAATTTGGGGAAATGTTTGATGTTGTGTTAACAATGAACTAAATTCTAATTACCTTGTAAATAATCCTTGACATTATGAAATAATTTCATTAATTTTAGGTAGATATTTAAGGTTTTGGTAATGTTCAACAAAAGTGAAAGGGGGTCACAGTGAACAAAACAACTGTAAAAGTATTAAAAGGTTTAGGGGAAGGCTCATTACTATTTTCAATACTGTTGGGACTAGGTTCTCTATTTAACCTTATAACAGGTGTTTCCATTATTACTGCAATGGCAGGTATAATAGTTATTTCAAATATAGCAAGTATTTTCTTCTATAAAAAATATATATTCACTTTGATAACATTTACAATTTTGATATTTGTGGAGCCATTAATAATAAGTTTATTACTTAGCAGTGTAGTAAATAAAACACTTTATTTCTTCCCTGAAATGATAATAGTTTCCGCTTTTCTGAAAGTAACAATTGGTTTTGTTTTTCAAGAATTAAAAGGTGGTACGAATGGATAAATATACAAAACAAATAGAAGTTTGGAATGAGAATTAAACGTGGGTTAATTTTAAGCTACCTGGTTATTTTCCTGCTATTTAGCCCCTCTTACTTGGGGTAATAGGCTATGGGGGTTCTGACCTCTTCCCTCCATAGCCACTTTTTTATTTGACATTGTCAGTTATTTTCCTTATATTTAAGTACTACATATTTCTATAATTCAAAAGGATTTGCTTTTGGCAAGAAATCAAGAATATCCAATAGAAGAAATAAAAGCAAGATATGAGTGTCAGGGATACAATGAAAAGATTTCTTTACCAGATTTAGCTGAAGAATATGATTGTTCTGAACACTATCTTTACAAACTTTCCTCACAAAACAATTGGCACAAAGGAAAATATATAGATGAAGTTGAGGAAGCGGTAAAGGAAGATTTAGTAGAAGAAGCTAAGCAAAAAGAGAAAATACTTCGTGACCGCTATAACAGTATTCTTGACTACTTGATGGATAAAGTAGAAGAAGATTTATTTGCTGATACTAATGATTTTAACAATATGAAATATTATAAAAAAGCGGTTTCTACTGTTAAAGAACTCCGCTCTGAACATTGGGAAGTTAATAGAATTGAAGAGTTTAATCAACAGGTTAAACAGCAATTCAACCAACTTAATGATGGTTCTGATGCTGTTACAATTGATTTTGATGATTTGCGTGATTACATAGAAAACAAGGAACAAAGGGAAGATTTGGAGACTATTGCTGAAACAAAAGCAGAAATGATAGCAGAGCAAGATGGATAGTAAAAAAATACTAAATAGATTAAAAAATGCTCAAGATTCAATAATTGATCCTTACAAAGGTCGTGAATATGAATTATTTCCTCATACCTTTGCTCAGGTATATTCTCAAACTTCTGTGATGGGTGAAAGATGGGAGCCGTATTGGTATTTAAAAATAATCAGCAAGAAATTAGTAGAGAAGATTGCTGAAGAAGGACATACAGGCCTACTTGTTTCCTTACCACCAAGACACGGTAAATCAAGGTTTCTTTCTGTTTGGACACCTATTTGGTTTTTGAATAGATTTCCTGGTAAAAAGGTTGCAGTATCAACTTATTCAGATGATTTTTCTGCTAAATGGGGTGGAATGATACGTGATGAAATTCAGGATAATCCAAGATTAAATAATATTTATCTTAAAAAAGGTCAACGAAAGAAAAGTGAATTTATAGTAAAATATGAAAATACACAAAAAAGGTCGGAGTTTTTAGGTGTTGGAGTTGGTGGTGGGTTCCCCGGTAAAGGTTACCATTTAGGAATAATTGATGATGCAATTAAGAATTGGGAAGAAGCCACAAGTGTTCGTGAAAGGGAAAAATTAAGATTTTGGTACGATTCAGTTTATTCTACTAGAGCAGAACCAGATGCAACTTCTATATTTTTGATGACAAGATACCACGAGGATGATTTATTTAGCTATGTAAAAGAAAAACATCCTGAATATGAAGTATTGCGATTTCCAGCAATAATGGATAATCCTGACAAAGAAATATACCAGAATCCGTTGGATACAAGAGATGTAGGTGAACCGTTAAACCCTAAAAGAAAATCTTTAGAAGAATTAAAGAAAATTAAAAATTCCAGTCATGTCAAGGTTTGGAACGCCATTTGGCAACAAAGACCTGTTCAAACTACTAAGGCTTCTGCTTTCTTATGGAACGCTGATACAATTGAAGAATGTCACCTACCAACACCAAGAAAAATGGTAAAGGTTGCAGAAGAATTAAAAAGAATTGTAATTGCTGTTGACCCGTCAGGCTCTCGTTCAGGTGACGAAGTCGGTATTGTACCTGTTGGAATTAAAGAAGAAGGTGGGGATGATATTGCCTATGTATTGGGTGATTTTTCAGGACACTACTCTCCTGAAGGCTGGGCTAAATTGGTTCAACAGTTATATGATAAGATTAAAGCAGATTTGGTAGTTGGTGAAAAGAATTATGGTGGTGATATGGTAGAATCTACAATACGTGGAACAAGAAATGTAGATAATTCAATCAATGTAGAATTGGTATCAGCTTCACGTGGTAAAACAGTAAGAGCAGAACCTATTGTATCGCTTTATGAAAGGGGATTAGTAAAACATATACAACAATTTGATACATTGGAACAACAGATGTTGCAATATGACCCAAACTCTTCTCACAATTCTCCTGATAGGATGGATGCTTTGGTTTGGGGGGTAACAAAACTTATGATAACAGATAATAATTATTCAGCAGGGTTCTTTTAAAATGAGGTGTAATAATGAGAGTAGATAACTTAGATACTTTAACACCACGAGAACAATTTGCATATTTACTTGGCAAAAGTTTTGGTGGTGAACGAGATATATATGATGCTTTAGGATATAAAAAGAAGCTTGAGTTTAAGCATTACTGGAATAAATACCAAAGAAATGGAATTGCAAATAGGATAGTTAAAATCTTTCCTGAAATGACTTGGAAGGATTATCCTACTTTTAAGAGTACTACTAGAAATGAAGAAAAATTTAAAGAATTAAAAAACGATTTAAGAGTATTTTCTTATCTTGAACGTGCTGATAGAATGGCAAGACTAGGCGAATATGGTTTGTTAATAATAGGTTTCAATGATTTAAAACCAAATGAAGATTTATCTCAGCCTGTAAAAAAAGATAGGATAAACGATATAAGCGATATAAACTTTCTAAGTGTTATTTCTCAAGGTAGTGTAAATAATATAGAAATTGAAGACGATTTATCTTCCCCTAGATATTTAAAACCTAAAACCTATAATGTTGCATTAGAAGATAAGAATGATAACACAGAAGTACACCACTCAAGAGTAGTACATATTGTAGAGCAACCTGATGAATCGGATATTAGAGGTACACCTTGTTTGAAGAAAGGGTATAACCTATTATTTAATTATGAAAAGGTTACAGGTGCTCCACCTGAAGCCAATTGGAAACAGGCAGTACAAAATGTACTATTTAATGTAGATAAAGAAGTAGATTTAGGTGAAGACAAAGAAGAAAAAATAAAAGAAGAAGTTAAAGATTTAGAACATTCACAAAGAAGATTTATCACTGCTCAAGGTATGGATGCTCAAGTATTAGAATCAAGTACAGATAGTCCACGATATATATACGATAATATTATGAAGTCAATTGCTGGTACTTATGGAATACCTAAAAGAATACTAACAGGTTCAGAGCGAGGTGAGTTAGCCAGCAATATGGATATAGTTACTTTTTATTCCAATGTAAAAGCAAGGCAAACTAAACACGCTGAACCACAGATACTAAGACCATTTATTGATAAGTTACAACAAGCAGGAATAATGAGTAACCGTGAATATGAGTTTGAATGGGAAAAGCTGTATGATATAACAGAAATTGAAGAATCAGAGATAGTAAATAATTGGGCAGGTGCTATTTCCAAGTTGACTGATAAATATCCCGATATTGCTACTGCTGCTGAAATAAGAAAAAAGATTTTTGATTTTCCTGTTAGAAATGAAGAAGAAATGGTACAGGCAGTTGTTGATGAACTAGAAGATAGGGGAAAGAAAGAGATTGCAGAGAAGTTAAAGAAGGAAGAAAATGGATTTAAGTTTATGCAAATATTAGATTCATTAAATCCATTGTAAATTTTGTTTGACATTGTGAAAAATAATCGTTAAGTTTATAATGACAAAAAATATAGGAATATCTGATGAGTAAAGCATTTGAGTATATTTCCGAATTAAGTAGTGCTGATTATAGGATTGAAGAGAGACAGGGTAGAAAATGGCTTGTTAGAAAATACACTGGTATAGTTGAAGGTGTATTTAAAGGCTTATTAATGTCTACCTCACAGATTGAAAGTTCTATTGATACTTGGAACGGAAAGCCAATCTTCCTTAGTCATCCTGAAGTTAAAGAAACAAGAAATCCAAATGTATATGATGATTACAAGTTAGGTGAATTGTTTTATTCTTATTTTGAGGATAAAGGATTAAAGGGTGAAGCTTGGTTTGATATTGAAGATGTTGAAAGAATTGGAGAAAAAACTGGTAAAGATATACTGGATATTTTAAAAGAAAGTGAAAATATTTCTGTTAGTATTGGGTTTAAACACGATATTGCATTTGAAACTGGTGAATTGGATGGTAAACATTATGAAGGAAAATTTGTTGATATAGTGGGCGACCATTTAGCCATTTTATTGGATGAACCCCCTGCTTGTAGTACAGAAAAAGGATGTGGAGTAGGAATATTCAGTAATTTGAATTATAGTCAAGAAACAAATATGGCACGTGAAACGGCAAGAGTTCCAAACTACGAAGGTACAGAGCGTACTACTTGGGGAGAAGTTGATAAAACTTTAGATGCTTTTCGAGAAGCATATTATAACCAAAATCCAGATGCTAAACCTGAAAATGAGGAAGAAATCCCAGAGAAGGTTGAAGATATGCCTTCTGATATGAAAACTTTTATTACTAACTTTGGCTTAATGGGTGAAGTAGATAATGAAGAGTTTGAAGGGCCAAATGGTATTTTATATTTTCCAGTTGTTAATCCTAGTACTTATCAATTAAACTATAATGGATTAATGGCTGCTAGACGGGCTGCTGGAAATGCTGATATTAATTCTAGACAAGAAGCGTCTATTATGGATGTTACGGCAAGATTATTAGAAGATGAGTTTGATGAAATGGTAGAAAACAAGTTTGAAGGATTTAAAGAAGAAATAGTTACTGGAGTTTTTAATAAAATAAGGAACTTTTTAGGGAGAGAAACTATGAATGAAAAAGAGAAACTTATACAAGAGCTTAAAGGTTGCGAATTTTGTACAGTAGATAAAGAAACTTTAGATAATTTAGATGAAAATTATGTGGAAGTTCTTAAAGCGGTATATGAAACTAATAAGCAATTGATAACTGAAACTGAATTTAGTCAAGATAAAGATAAAGAAGAAAATGAAAAATCTGAAATGGAAGAGTTTTTAGAGAATAACAATATTGATACTGACAAGGCTATTGAGATTTTGGATGAACAAATTACAGAGAAAGAAGAAGAAAAGCAAGAGTTAATTGAAGAACTTTCCGATTCTGGGTTTACTGAAGAAGAGTTAGAAGACTTTAGTATTGAAACATTGGGGAAGATTGCAGATAAGTCTTCTGAAGGAAATTATAAAGGTAGGAAAGCTAAGACAGATTATGGAGATAGTGTTAAAACTAGAACAAACAAACAGAGTTATACTGAATATAAGCAAAGTAAAGGAGAATAAAATATGAGTAAATACAAAACTAAGAGTCCTAAGAGTCCACAAATTGATGGTCAGCTTAGTGAGGAATCTAGACTTGGTGCAGTAGTACAACGAGGTGGAAGTAACGATTTTGAAAATAGATGCCATTCGGCTAATAAGGAAACATTAGTTTTAGTTAATGCTGCTGATTTTAACAAAAACCATCTTCAAGATTGGACTGATGATACTGTAAAAGTTGGTGCTGGTGAAACAGTTACTGCTGAACAACTAGAGGTTGCTAATAGATATGATTTATGGCTTCAAACTGGATATAATGTGTCTGCTGGAGATACATTAGTTGCTGAACAAGGAACTGGTGCATTAAAACCTTATTCACCTGTTGAGTTTTTTGCTACTGATTATTCTTATACAGTAGGGGATGAAGATAGTCCTGAAGGTAATCCAATTTATCTTGATTATGATAAGACAGGAACACCATATTTAACATCTAATATATCAACTGATACTGAGAATAAATATATTAGTTTTGGTGATATTGTAATTGAAATATATCATGATTCTTCAGCTAGTGGTGCACAGGTTTATTTAAATGAAGGTTCTGATGCTGGAGAAAGATTGGAAGCAGATTTATCTGGTGAATCTGATACAGATGAATTTATTGATGCTATTAATAGTGTCTATGGAGTAAGTATTATAAATAATACTTCAGCTTCTTCTGATGGTGTTGCTGTTAATTATGATGATGCAACTGATGAACAGTTAGAGGCAGAAACCAATGGTGATGCTGATGTAGATATTTTTGCTAGTGTACAAAAACGGGAAGATGATTTTAAGATAATTGCTGAGGAGGATTTAAATAATACGAGTGGAACTCCAAGCAGAATTATGACAAGAGTTAAAGGTTAAAAGGAGAATAAAATATGGCTAAAGTAACAAATTTTTCACAAATAAGAAAGAATAAACCAAAAGTTTTTCAAAGACTTTATGATAAAAATACACGTACTGCTCCTGTATCTAATCTACAAACATTTGGTGATGGAGCAACTATTCCTGATGAAGATGCTTATAAAATAATTGATGAATCTCTTTATGATTCTATTGAAGACAATATGGTGATTGCAAATGATATTCTTGGTGAAGGAAACCTTGTTAATGACCATAATGATATTAGTAAGACTATTGTAGAATGGTATGGTGTAGATGCTGATGTTGATGCTAATACCAGTATGTCAGGTCAACCCAAAAGTGATGGTGGGGGAGCAACAAGCAATGTTAACACTCTACCTATTCCAATAATTCGTTCTGGTTGGACTATGCCTAAACGTAATTTTGATGCTTTTCAACAGGATAGTATATCACAGGAAGACTTAGATACAAGAATGATAGCTGCTGCTGGTCGTTCAATAGGTAAAGAAGTAGAATCACTTTTTCTTGAAGGATCTAATATTACAGTTAACAATAGTAGCATTCCCGGTCTTCTTAATCATCCTAACGTTAATACGGGCTCTTTAAATGAAAAATGGAATACTACTTTTGATTCAGATTTAGTTGGTGATATTGAAAGCGATATTTTAGAAATGATAAATGATGCTCAAAACAATGGTGCTCCTGCTGGTAATTCAGTACTTGATGTATATTATCCTACTGATGCTACACCAAATCTTACACATACAATCAATGATAATAATAGTAGAACATTAATGGATATATTGGAAGAGAAACCTGCTATTAATTCAGTCAACCCCGCTTATTACTTAGATGGTTTAAGTGATTATACAGTCTTGGTTGTTTATAGAAGTCCTGAATTTATGTCTGTTGAACGTGGTGCTGATTTTTCCAATGTAGAATGGGAACCAACAGGACAAATGGTTCATAATTGGGCTTCTCTTGGTGCAATGGTATTAAGGGTTACGCCTAGTTACAATGATAAACTTCCAGTAGTTAAATATACTAAGAGTTAATATAGATGTGGGTTAAAATTGAACACGGGAGCCATAGAGAGCAGGTGGGTGATTCATCTGTTCTCCACACTCCCAATCAAAGACCTATATTTAGGCTTTCATTGGAAGATTATCAACGATTTGGTGGTGAAGATAAATTCCAAATCATTGGTTTAAGCAACAATAAACCAGAACCTGATAAAGATGGAAATTATCCCAATATAAAGGTTGACCCTGAAACAGGTGAAAAGTTATATGAGGAATAATTTATGAGAACTAATACCCAACAAGTTTATAAGTTAGTTCCTACTGAATCGGCATTTATTGATACAGCAATACAAACGGCAAATGAGATTGTGAATAATAGATTAGCCGATAAATTAAGTGAACAAACCTTACAGAAGATAGAAACGTTTTTATCTGCTCATTATTTGGTTCAAAATCCAAAAGTTAGACAGGATTTGGATATAGAATTAAATGATGCTGATGGTTTAAGAAGTACAAACTATGGAAGACGGGTATTGGAATTAGATACAACTGGAACCTTTGATAATAACTCTAATTTTGCATTTTTTGTTACATAAGGGTAAATTATGGCTTTGATTACTCTCTCTACGTATTTAAATGATTTTGAAGATGGTACTGATATTAGTGATTTAGATACTGATGAAGAAAACTATTTTCAAAATATAGTGGACGCAGCTAATGATTATTTTAAAGAAGCCACCGATAGGGAAATAGAACAAGATACTTATACAGAAATATATTCAGGTTCGGGTACGAGGTTTATGTATTTAAAACATTATCCTATCCAATCCGTTTCATCTGTTGAAGGACATAATGAAGGCAGTATAATGGTTTTAGAAGACAGATTATACCACCAAACAGGTAATTTTGATATTGGACAATATAATATAGAAATAGAATATACAGCAGGATATAGTACAATACCATCAGAAGTTAAAAATGCTGTTGGAGAGTTGGCAAAAGCATTAAGTAACCAGACTGATACTGGTAAGGGTAGGTTGAATATTGTTAGTGAAACTAGACGAGATACTGATAAAGATTTTAATAGAGACGTAGTACCAAAGTTTACTCAAGAAGTTATCGAAGATTATAAAGATAAGCGAAAAGTAATTATAGATTATGTGGGTTAAAATATGGGTTTTTTAGGACCTAGTATATCAGCAGGTTGGTTTAATATAAATGTACACGCAACTACACCTTTTAAGCTATTTTCTCGTACCAATACTGGTATGGCTAATAGGCAGTTACAACAGTTTACTAGAGCAGCTTCTAAGTTAGTTAGAACAGAAGCAATAGATAATTTACTTAATGAGATTGGTGAGACCGCTGTTCAAGATTTTATGCACAGGTCTGGTGGTATTCAAGACGATAAATTAGGTATTAGGTCAGGATTGCTTGCTCACGCTGTTAAAAGAGAATCTTTTCCTGAACACATCCAAGAAGTAAATGCAAATGCTACTGGTTCTTTTGGGAGTGGTAAGATAGGTGTTGAGCCAAGTAGTAGGTTACCTTACCCTGCTGTACACGAGTATGGAGCTGAGATAGAGGCTAACAAAGGTTATATGGCTTTTAGAAGTCTTAGGGATGGTAAATCAAAATTAAGATTTGCTAAGAAAGTAAATATACCTGCAAGACCATATTTGAGACCTGCAAGAGATAAAGTTATGAAGGAAGATTCAGAAGAAAAAATATCAGAAGAAGTTAGAAAAGTGGCAATGCGAAATAGTTTTTTGAGTTATTATGGCTAATACACCTAAAAAGACTAAATGTTTGGAAAATCTTAAAAGTCAATTGCAAGGTATTGATGGTAATGACCCTTATCACTATGATTTTACTGTTCAAGATATTAATGCTAAGCCTGATTCAATAAGTTCTAGTGATTACCCTGCATTGATTATAAATGAATCGCAGGAAGTTATTTATCATCTTAATTCAAGTAACTATAATGCTTCTACTGGTAAAAGAGAAGAAATGGATGAATACGGTTGGTTTGTACTAGTTGAAGGGATATTAAAAATAAATGAATATAAAGAAAAGAAATATCAACAATTTCACAATACTGAATTTGATATTATTTATGCTGTTGGACAAGATACGCAATTAGGTGGAAACTGTGATTTGATTTTTCCAAGACGGAGACAATCATATATAGATTATGACAATCAAGAACTATATACAAGTGTAATTTTTAATATAAAATATGATTTTAATTATAAAGAAGGAATAATATAAGGAGGACGAAATGGGAAACAGAAGTGGTGCTGTATCACAAGCAGCTGTTGGACTTCAAGGTGATATATCGAGCGATTTATCTAATTTTACTACTGAGGCTGCGTCTTTAACAGATAGAATATTAATAGATAGTGGTAATCCAAATAAATCTTATGATCCAATACAGGAAGAAGCTTTAACAGGTAATGTGGGTAGAGGAACACCTGTTAATGGATTGGCAGAGACTACAGATTCAGTAGAAGGTAAAATGCCTTATACTTATAAAGATACAAATTTTATATCTTCTGATATGATTTTGGCTGCTGCTATGGGAGGTAATACATCTTATTCAGACACTGCACCTTTTTATAATCAATTAACTATTAGTGATTTAGAGATTTATGCTTTAACTCTAGGTTATATATATGGTACGGCTAATTCTGGTGTAGAAAAGTATATGACTGGTGCAGTACCTGAATCGGTTGAAATATCTTGTTCACTTGACGGAAAACTAACTATTAGTGCTGATTTTGTTGGTTATGATGTTGTAACAAATG
>Ga0207414_1001032_pt1 | contig 10775 bp, 8 predicted proteins | sample PonA231FremontCA_2_FD_187269 | JGI IMG/M metagenome (GOLD analysis project Ga0207414, IMG submission 187269) | Marine sediment microbial community from Fremont, CA, USA - Pond A23 Sediment 1 (SPAdes) | ecosystem: Environmental > Aquatic > Marine > Unclassified | place: USA: Fremont, California... | reverse complement strand
ACATTGACGCGCTGTCGAAACGGCTGGCATTCATTCGGACATGGACATATGTCGCCCAGAGATCGGGCTGGGTGAGTGACGAAAGTCATTGGCGCGAGGCCACACGCGCGGTAGAAGACCGCTTGTCGGATGCGTTGCACGAGCGCCTGACTCAGAGATTTGTGGATCGGCGCACATCGGTATTGCTGCGCCGGCTCAAGCAGAAGGAGGCCATGGTGGCCGAAGTGAACGACAAGGGTGAAGTGACGGTCGAGGGCGAGTTCGTCGGGCGTCTGGAGGGTTTCCGGTTCCGGCAGGACAAGGATGCTAGCGGACAGGAGGCCAAGACATTGCGTCAGGCCAGTGCTGCGGCGCTGGCGCCTCAGTTCAACCTGCGCGCTGACAGGTTCTACAACGCACCTGATACCGAGATCGATTTTACCGAACAGGGTGGCCTGATGTGGGGCGAGCAGGCCGTTGGTAAGCTGGTGGCCGGGGACGATCCGCTCAAGCCTCAGGTTGTTGCCTTTGTCGACGAAGAAGCGGGCGAAGACGTCGCCGCCAAGGTGAAGCGCCGCTTGCAACATTTCATCGACCGCAAGATCGCCACTTTGTTCGAGCCGTTGCTGAACCTTCAGCGAGACGAGGAATTCAGCGGCCTTGTGCGCGGGTTTGCCTTTCGTCTGGTCGAGGCCATCGGCCTTTTGCCGCGTGGCGAGGTCGCTCAGGAGGTCAAGGAACTCGACCAGGATGCGCGTGCCGGCCTGCGCAAGCACGGCGTGCGCTTCGGCCAGTTCACCATTTTCATGCCCTTGATGCTGAAGCCCGCGCCGACGCGTTTGCGGCTTGTGCTATGGTCGCTGGCACGCGGCTTCGACACGTTCCCCGAGGCGCCGCCCCCGGGGCTGGTCACGGTACCTGTCGCCGCCGATGCACCGCAGGGGTACCACACCATGTCGGGGTACCGCGCGGCGGGCACGCGTGCGATTCGCATCGATATGCTCGAGCGCTTGGCCGACATGCTGCGCGCCGAGGATAGTCGCGCGGGATTTGAAGCCAGCGCCGACATGCTGTCGATTACCGGCATGACGCTTGAACAATTTGCCGACCTGATGCAGGGGCTGGGTTACGTGCCCGAACGCGGTGAGCGTGAAAAGGTCAAGCCGGTCGATCAGGCGCTGAAAGATGCGCCCGCTACCGATACTCAGACTGACGCTGCTGCGGCGGCCGATCCGGCGACGGAGGCCCCCGAGCACCCGGCGCCGGAGGCTGAGGTGGCCGGGTCGGACGTGCCGGCGACACCGGATGAGCAAGCGCCACCCGAGGCGCCGGCGGAACCTGCAACTGCCGAGCCTGAAACCGAGGTCTTCTATACCTTTACCTGGTCGCGCAAACCCGCTGGCGCCACGCGTGGCGCGCGCGGAGACAAGCCGCAAGGCCGGCCGCACGCGAAGCCGGGCAAGGGGCGCGGTCCAAAGGGCAAGGCTAAAGGTAAGTCGGATGCCCCCCCGAAGAGCGCCGAGGCGCGCCCGCCCCGAAGCAAGGATCGAATCGACCCGGATAATCCCTTCGCGGCCGCGCTTATGGGGCTCAAGGACAAGAAGTGAGTGAAAGAGGGTGCCTATCCCGCAACCCGATGACAAGATCCGCCTGGACAAGTGGCTTTGGCAGGCCCGGTTTTTCAAGACCCGCAGCTTGGCCGCCGGTCTGGTGCGCGGCGGGCGGGTGCGTATCAACGGCAGGCGCGCGGCGAAACCCGCCCAACAGATCGGCCCCGGTGACGTCATGACCTTTCCGCAGGGACAGCAGGTTCGTGTTGTGCGGCTGCTCTGCGTCGGCGCGCGGCGCGGACCGGCAGCAGAGGCGCAAACGCTGTACGAGGATTTGACCGAGATCAAGGACGATGTCCCTTCGGCTCCGCGATACGAAGGCAAGGGGCGGCCCACCAAAAAGGACCGCAGGATAATTGATCTTGATCGGTCCCGGGCGCTTGAATGATCCGTGGCGCTGGTCTAGGTCACGTGTGGTCGAAAAGATGAGAGAATAATATGACTTACGTGGTCACCGATAATTGCATTGCATGCAAGTATACCGATTGCGTCGAAGTGTGCCCTGTGGATTGCTTCTACGAGGGCGAGAACATGCTGGTCATTCATCCCGATGAATGCATCGATTGCGGTGTGTGTGAACCGGAATGCCCCGCCGACGCGATCCGCCCGGACACCGAACCGGATATGGAGAACTGGGTTGAGTTCAACAGGAAGTACTCCGAAAGCTGGCCCGTGATCATATCCAAGAAAGACCCTCTTCCCGAGGCAGACGAGCGCGACGGAGAGAAAGACAAGATGACCAAGTTCTTTTCCGAGGCACCAGGCGAGGGTGGCTGATAACCGATTCGTCGGAATTTCAGCAAGGAAATGGTCGGCTCAGGCCAATATGCGTATGCAACTATCTGGTATACAAAAATAATCCGCTTCCGGCGGCCCGCCCGCTTTCGGCGGTCATGAATTTGTGATATGCTTACGCCTGTCGTAACTTGGCCTTTTGAACCCTGCCTCCGCGGAATTTCCGCGTGTATAAGCGAAATGTGCAATATGAACCATCGAGATCGGGAATGATCTCGGTTGGCTTTTTTGTCGGGTATAAGGGCGCTGCTTGCAAGGAAGGTTTGCATGAGCAAAACAAAAAAGTCTGAATTCCGTCCCAACGATTTCGTGGTTTATCCCGCGCATGGTGTCGGACAGATAATCTCGATCGAAGAACAGGAAATTGCCGGTATCCCATTGGAATTGTTCGTTGTCTCCTTCGAGAAGGACAAGATGACGCTGCGCGTTCCCACCAACAAGGCAACCGAGATCGGCATGCGCTCGCTTTCGAGTCCTGATGTCATTTCCAAGGCCATGTCCACTCTCAAGGGGAAGGCCAAGGTCAAGCGGGCAATGTGGTCGCGCAGGGCGCAGGAATATGAACAAAAAATCAATTCCGGTGACCTGATTGCGATTGCTGAAGTTGTGCGTGACCTGCATCGCACCGATGACCAGCGCGAACAAAGCTATTCCGAGCGGCAACTTTACGAGGCCGCATTAGAGCGTCTGACCCGTGAAGTTGCGGCAGTCAGCGGCAATGACGAGGTCGCCGCTGCCAAACAGGTCGATGAGGTATTGGTTACCCGCGCCGCCTGATCGCGGCAAATTCCGTCTTTTGAAAATGCCGTGCTCCAAGAATGGGGCGCGGCATTTTCGTGTTGCAGGCAGTGCTCAGATGCAAAGCACCCATAAGACGGCGATTTCGCAGGTTTGCTGGCTGGCGCCGAGTATGTCGCCGGTTTGCCCCGCGATCTTGCGGGATGCTATCGCTCCAACGGCAAAGGCAAAGACGGCTGTCGCAAGAAACGCCGCGATCATGCCGCCAAAGCCAAGGCTGAACAGGGCGATGGCAACAGCTATCGCTGCCGCCAACGCCACCATGCGCGCTTCGGGGCGTCCGACGCTGCGTGACAGGCCGTCGTTGCGCGCGTGGGGCAGGGCGGCCATTAACGCGGGCATTGCGCCGCGTGACATTGCCGCTGCCGCGATCATGGCGGTTATGGCCGCGCCCTCTTGCCAGAGCAGGGCGAGCGCCCCCCATCGCGCCCCGAGCGATAGGATCAACGCGATCACGCCATAGCTGCCGATATGGCTATCCTTCATTATCTCCAGTCTCCTGGCGTGATCCCACCCACCCCATAGACCATCGGCACTATCGGCCAGCCCGTCTTCGTGCATTCCCCCGGTCAGCACTATCAGGCAAAGCAAACTCAACCCCGCCACCATCGCCGCAGGCAGACCCAGCCATAGCCCAATCATGCCAAACGCCCCTGCGAGCGCGGCCAGGACCAGGCCTGCCACCGGATAGGCCCAGACCGCCATCGCCGAGCGGTCGAACTGCGCGGGCTCCAGGGTTATCGGCAAGCGTGTCAGCAAGGCCAGCGCCACGCCGACATCCGCCGGAGCCGGGCGCCGGGGATCGGGTTCTCGCATCGTTACGCCTTTCCTGCCTTGTTCACCCCATTCAGACGGTTAAACACGCCCAAAACCCACAATCAACGAGGGATGCCATGACCACTCCGTTTTCCAGTGTCGCAGCATTTCAAGAAATGCTTGCTTCCGCACCCGCTCAGCACTCGGACGCCATGGCAGCGGCGCAAGAGCGCAACGGCCAACTGACAAAGCCGCCGGGTGCGCTTGGCCGGTTGGAATATCTGGCGATCTGGTATGCAGGTTGGCGCGGTACGGCCAGGCCGCAGATCATGAGGCCGCAGGTGGTCGTGTTCGCGGGCAATCATGGTGTCACCGCGCAAGGGGTTTCAGCCTTTCCAGCCGAGGTAACCGCGCAGATGGTTCAGAATTTCGAACAGGGCGGTGCCGCGATCAACCAGTTGGCCAACTGTTTCGGCGCGCGGGTTGACGTGCACGCGTTATCGCTCGAGTCACCCACGGTCGATTTCACCGCAGCGCCGGCAATGAATGACGTGGAATTCCTGAAGGCGCTCGAGATCGGCTGGCAAGCCGTTGATGCGGACTCTGATATTCTGATCTGCGGGGAAATGGGCATTGGCAACACCACCGCGGCAGCGGCGATCGCGCTGGCCCTGTTTGGCGGGGAGGCGTCCGACTGGGTTGGTCGAGGGACAGGCGTTGATGATGCCGGGTTGGCAAACAAGGCACGCGTCGTAGAGAAAGGCGTCGCCCTGCACGGCAATTCCGCACAAACCGGGCTGGACGTGCTGCGCTGCCTCGGTGGGCGTGAACTGGCCGCCATCGCCGGGGCGATCGCCCGTGCACGGATGCTGCGTATTCCGGTTATACTTGACGGCTTCATTTGTACCGCTGCGGCTGCCTGCCTTGATCAACCGCGGCGTGGCGCGTTGGATCATTGCGTCGCCGGGCATGTCAGTGTCGAACCCGGACATGCCCGCCTGCTGGATGCGTTGGAGAAGGTGGCGCTCTTGTCCCTCGGCATGCGGCTTGGCGAGGGATCGGGCGCGGCACTCGCGCTTGGCGTGCTGAAGGGAGCAGTGGCGTGTCACTCGGGCATGGCAAGCTTTGCCGAGGCGGGTGTCAGCAAGACGTGATCAACCGGTTGTGTCGCGTGTTTCCAGCTGATCCAGAAGGGCGGTTTCCAATTCCTTCTGCAACTCACGGGAGCGCGCGATATATGCCTTGTTCTCAGAGGCTGGTATTTCCGGATCCCACAGCTCGGCCAGATCGCGGATCGATTGCCTGTCGTGCCGGTAAAAGATCTTCTCGGCCTCGGCTGCCTCGAACTCACTCATGCCCATGTTCTCAAGAACGTAGCGTCCCGCGCGCAAAGAGCTGTCGAACATTTCGCGGATTATATCGTTGGCACCTGCCTGATAGAGTTTATAGACATGGGTGCGATCATGCGCACGTGCGATGATATGAAGGTCCGGTCGCTCCTTCCGGGCATACCTTACCAAACGGATGGCCGAGGCAGGATCGTCCAGTGCGACAACGAGTATGCGCGCCTCGTCAAAACCGGCGGCGTGCAGCAACTCGGGGCGCGTCGGATCGCCGAAGAACCCTTTGAATCCGAACTTGCGCATGAGTTGTATGGTCGAAAGGTTGTGATCAAGAACCACCGTGGTGAAACCACTGGCTTGTACGAGCCGATTGACTATCTGTCCGAACCGTCCGATCCCCGCGATGATAACGGCGCCTTGTTCGTCGATTTCATCCGGCTCGGGCCTGTCCGCCGTGTCCGAGAAGCGCCGCGCGAGGTATTCGTGCAGCAGGAACAACATCGGCGTAATCAGCATCGACAGCGCGATCACCAACAAGATCCGTTCGGCCAAGAAGGGCGGCAGAACATTTTGCTGGACCGAAAACGACAGCAGGACAAAGCCGAACTCGCCGGCTTGCGCCAGTGACAACGTGAAAAGCCACTGATTTCGCCCCCGCAGGTGAAAGATGCGCCCCAGTATGAAAAGGATCACAATCTTGGTCACGATCAGTGCCAGTGTCAGTCCGATCAGCAACATCGGGAATTTCCACAGCAAGCCGAAATTGATTCCCGCCCCGACCGTTATGAAGAAAAGGCCCAGAAGCAGCCCCTTGAACGGCTCGATATCGCTTTCCAACTCATGGCGGAATTCGCTGTTGGCCAAGACAACACCAGCCAGGAAGGTTCCCAGAGCCGGCGACAGGCCGACCATCATCATAGCCGCAGCGATACCCAGAACAATCAGAAGCGACAGCGCGGTATACATCTCGCGCAGGCGCGCATGATGAATGAACCGGAACAGCGGCCGGGTTAGGTATATGCCGGCCAGCACAATCAGCCCGACAACCCCCAGCGTCACCAGCGTTACCCCCCAGCCGGGCAGCCCCTCGACCATTGAAACGGCTTCGCCGCCATGTGGCGTTGCGACATCGGGTGCAGGGGCAAGCGCCAGCAGCGGCAGCAGGGCCAGCATGGGAATCACGGCGATGTCCTGCATGAGCAGAACCGAAAAGGCCGAGCGCCCGCCATTGGTCTGCATAAGTTGCTTTTCCTTGAGCGTTTGCAGCACGATAGCGGTAGATGACAGCGCCAGGATCAGCCCCACAGCAAGAGCACTGCGCATGTCCAGCCCCAACAGCATCGCGCCGCCCATGACGGCGGCCATGGTAAGCAGGATTTGCGCTCCACCCAGCCCCAGCAGCTTGTGGCGCATTGCCCAAAGTGCGCGCGGTTCCAGTTCAAGCCCGATCAGGAACAACATCATGACCACACCGAATTCCGCGAAGTGCTGCAAATCCTGCGTTTCCGCGCTGCCGACCAGGCCCAGAGCCGGCCCGATCACTATGCCCGCGGACAGGTAACCAAGCACCGAGCCGAACCCGAGGCGCGCCGCCAAGGGCACCGCGATGACGGTCGCGGCCAGAAAGATCGAAGCTTGTATCAGGATGTCCTGCATGTGTTGCCCTTCGGGTTTGCCTAGGTCGGTAGGGGAGCGTCCTGTTTGAACTGATCCATCACGACCTGGCTCTGAACGCGGGCGACGGCGGGATGTGGCGACAGTACTTCGTGAATCAAACGGTTCAAAGCGCCCAGATTCGCGCAATAGACCCGTAACATGTAATCGGCGTCGCCCGTGAGGGTCCATGCGCTGATGATTTCCGGGCGGGTGGCAATCAACCGGGCAAAACCCTGTGCCTGTTCAGGGCCGTGACTGCCCAGTTGTACCTGAACGAAGGCCTGCACATTCAGCCCCAGCAGATCGGGATCGAGCCGCGCAGCGTAGCCGCGAATGTAGCCTGCGCCTTCCAGTCGCTGCCGTCGCCGTCCCGCTTGGCTGGGCGAGAGGTTGAGCATCTCACCAAGCTGCTGCGCGGTAAGGTGTGCATCCGCTTGCAATGCCGCGAGAATGCGTTTGTCGGTATCGTCTATCATATGCGCAACTTCCGCATTTTTGACCAGTGATACGTAAAAATTTCGCAAAAATAAACCAGCTTAGTGCGCATAATGCGCAAAAGACCCGTTTATTGTCATGTAAACTATTTGCAGAGCAACAGAACAGCCACAGCAGACAAGGAGCTACCCCATGGGACCCTTTCCTCATGATGCCCCACGATCCGAAATCACGCCGGAAAACCCTGCCGGCACTGATGGGTTCGAATTCGTCGAGTTTGCCCATCCCGAGCCCGAGGAACTGCGCGAGCTGTTCGCGCGGATGGGGTATGCCCTGACCGGACGCCACAAGACCAAGAACATCGAGCTATGGCAGCAGGGCGATATCACTTATATCCTCAACGCCGAACCCGACGCGATGGCGACCCGTTTCGTGGCAGATCATGGCCCTTGCGCCCCATCCATGGGCTGGCGTGTCGCAGACGCGCGAAAGGCGTTCGATCATGCCGTGGCCAACGGAGCGGAGCCGTACATGGAGGCGGACCGAACCATGGATGTCCCCGCAATCAAGGGCATCGGCGGGTCGTTGATCTACTTCATCGATCAGTATTACGACACCTCCCCCTACAACGAGGAGTTTGACTGGTTGCAAACTTCCAAGCCAGAGGGGGTTGGTTTCTACTATCTCGATCACCTGACCCATAATGTCTACACGGGCAACATGGACAAGTGGTTCCGCTTCTACGAAAAGTTGTTCAACTTCCGCGAGATTCGGTTTTTCGACATCGAGGGCAAGTACACCGGTCTGTTCAGTCGGGCGCTGACCTCACCGTGCGGGCGTATCCGCATTCCGATCAACGAGGATCGGGGCGAGAGCGGGCAAATCGTGGCTTACCTGAAGAAGTACAACGGCGAGGGCATTCAGCACATCGCCGTGGGGACGGAGAATATCTATGACGCAACCGACGCCATTTCAGAGCGTGGTGTGAAATTCATGCCCGCCCCACCGAACGCCTATTACGAACTCAGCAAGACCCGCGTGCCCGGCCACGAAGAGCCGATCGAGCGGATGAAGCAACACGGTATCCTGATCGACGGTGAAGGGGTCGTGGACGGTGGCGAAACCCGGATTCTACTGCAGATTTTCTCGAAGACCGTGATTGGCCCGATCTTTTTCGAGTTTATTCAGCGCAAGGGCGACGACGGCTTTGGCGAAGGGAACTTCAAGGCGCTGTTCGAATCGATCGAGCAGGAGCAGATCGAAAGCGGCGAGCTGGCAGAGCCCAAGTAAGTAGCTTTTTGATCTTCGGTCAGCGCCCCACGTGCTTCATGGCGCGTGGGGTGTTCACTTTTGCTTTGGATCAGCTGCGGGGCATCTTCAGCGTCAGGTTCCTGCCGCTCTTGATGTAGCGCAGTTCCCGTTCACCGATCGCGGCCACCCTGCCGCCGTCGAGACTATCGCCAACCTCGACCTTTTTGAACTGCCCATTGGGCAGTCTGATTAACGCGCGGCGGCTGGATGGTTTGCCGTAGACCCCGATCAGGTTGATCTGGCGCATTTGCATCGCGTTTTCCATGGTCGCCTGCTTTGCGACTGATGAAGATGTCGGGATTTCGGGCGCGACCGCACTGGTCGTGATGGGGGTGGCTTCTGTGCTCAGATCGGCGGGACGAATTTCTGGCTTGAGAGAGACATCGGCTGCGCGTGCGGTTTCGTCTGCTGCGGCTGTGCGGGCGAGCGCGGCGATGGACGCGGGCCGGGGTTTGGGCACGATCCTGGCCAATGCCGAATCCTCACCAACATCCAGTTCCGAACGCTCATCCTCTCTCACCAGATCTTCGGGACGCACCTTGGGGCGTACACTGGACATGCGTTCGCGCAGCGCGTCCTGAGCACGCGTGTCACTGGTGCGCAGGCGCGGGGGCTCGGCAGGTGGGGAGCCAGCATAGATCATCACACCCTCGGGCGAAATGGTCCCCTCCGGCGTTGCGGTGACCAGCCCGAGATCATCCAGCTCAAACCGCGTGCCGGGGATTGCCGGAGCGGTCTGCGGACGTGGTCGCGGATCGGCTTGCATCATGTCCGCCGAAGGTAGCGCGACAGCATCCGTTATATCCACACGCGGGTCGGTCGAAGCGGCGGGAATTCCCTCGAGAGGGTCCACCCGAGGGGCTTCGGGGGCCTTGGGTGCCGCGGGCCAGATACCCGTGGCAGCATAGCGCGCCGCCGCTTCATCCGGGCGCGGGATGAGCGAGGTGGCCTGTTGTGGTCCTGGGTCAGACTCCGGCACCGCTTGCGGGGCTTCCTGGGCCGAGGGGGCCTGTGCGGATTGCTCCGCATTCGGGGTGGGCGCGTCTGCCTCCCTTTGCGGTTTCAAGGGTGCCGGAGGCGGTGCCATCTCTTCGATATCATCGGGTGGCGGCGCCAGCGCGGCAACCTCCTCGTCCGTATCTGTTTGTTCTTGCGTCAGTGCCTGATCTTCGACCAGAGCCGGGGCGTCATTGCCGGAATAGACGGTCGCCCAAACGCCCACACCGGCCAGAACCAGAAGAACGATCGAGGCAGTGATCAGGCCAATATTGCGTTTGGGGCCACTTATCGCCGCATGTCCGGGCGAATCTGCCCGCCGTGCGCCGAAGATCGTCATTTGCTGTTCTTCGTTTTGCGGTGTCTGCCCATCCGTCACCGGGCGTTGGCGCGGCGATATCGCTTCATTCGTCGCGGCGGATTCCGGGCGACGTTTTGTCAATCTCCCGCTTCGTGCCAACTTCGCCTTCACCGTCTCCAGGCCGCCCGTGGTGGCCTGCCGAACGCGCAGCACGCCTTGCTTGGCGTTGGTCTTGGCGGCGTGAAGCGGTTGGGTAACAGCCAGCAGAGCGCCCTTGCCCGCATCGGTCGTCCTTGCGCGGAGCGTCCGTGCGGATTTGGTCAGGCCCGTGCCGGCGGCGGGTTTGTCGGAGCGCTGTGATCTGGATGTCTTGGCTGGCGCGCTTGCCTTTGTGTCTTGTCCGGAGGCGACTGGTTCAGCAACGGGCGCAGCAGTAGCTTGCTTATTGAGCGTGGCGCGTTTGCCCGCCGCCTTGGCTGTCGCGCGCTTGCTCGAGGACGAGCGTAACCCGAAGGTCAGGCGCGGCGCCGCCTTTGCTACCAGGGTGCGTGCCACCGCCGCAGGGTCAACGCCCTTGCCCGTGTCGCCGCCCGTTGCCCGCCTGCGTGACGAAAATGCGGGCGCTGTCGGGGCCGAAGCCTGTGGCGAAGGTGTTTTCCTGTCCTTTGCCAAGGGCTTCTTGCCGGTCGATGCTTTCTCGGGTGCGGGCTTCTGCGCGGGCTTGTCTGCGGACCCAGACGCCTCCGGCGCGGGAACAGAGGGTTTTTCGAGCGCGTCGCCCTGGTTTGGCGGCGG
>Ga0207414_1001031_pt1 | contig 10782 bp, 9 predicted proteins | sample PonA231FremontCA_2_FD_187269 | JGI IMG/M metagenome (GOLD analysis project Ga0207414, IMG submission 187269) | Marine sediment microbial community from Fremont, CA, USA - Pond A23 Sediment 1 (SPAdes) | ecosystem: Environmental > Aquatic > Marine > Unclassified | place: USA: Fremont, California... | reverse complement strand
ACATTAATCCCCTGGCTATCTGCTGCCTCAGGATGTTCCCCTGTAAACCTTATTCTTAAACCAAGGGGAGTTTTAAACAATAAAACCCAGCCACCAAAAATTAATATGAGCATGAGATAGACATATGGCGACTGAACTCCTAAAAGTTGACCGATTATAGGTATTTCCTCAAGAAAATAAATTTTGATTGGCGGAACTGAATTAACTGATGGTGATGCTCCCTTAGTTCCCCAGATTATCTGCATCATCCAGGTAGTAAAACCCAGGACTAAAATATTAAGACCAACTCCGGCAACTACATGGTTTGCCTTAAACTCTATAATAAATACGGCAAATATAAGGGCTGTTAAAATACCTGAAATTGCTGCAAAGATAACTCCCAGCCAGGCGCTGCCTGTTATAAATGAGCCTAAAACCCCTGTAAACGCACCTATTAAAAGCAAACCTTCCAGGCCGATATTAATTATACCTGATCTTTCTGAAAAGGCACCGGCCATTGCCCCAAGGGCCAGGGGAATAGAAAGTCTTAAGGCTGCATTAAAGGTATTTATACTAAATATTACACTGAGTATTTCTGATATCATAATAATTCACCTGTTTTCCTGCCTGTTATCCTGGATAATAATTTAATAAACCCAGGTGCTGCTACGAAAAGAATTACCATCCCCTGGATTATACCTATTAGATCATTTGGTATGCCAGCAAAGAGCTGCATAGACATACCACCTGCTTCCAGGGCTCCAAATAACAGGGCGGCCAGAAGAACTGCCACCGGGTTATTTCTGGCCAGAACTGCAACTGCTATCCCAGTAAAGCCATAGCCTGGAGAAAAGTTAGTTACAAATCTTCCTAACTGGCCCATTATAATTACACTACCAGCCAGGCCTGCAACTGCGCCACTAATAACCATGGCCAGAATTGTCATCTTATCACTATTAATACCGCCATATTCTGCAGCTCCTGGGTTATTGCCAACTGTTTGCAGGTCATAGCCCAGTGATGTGTTATTAAATAAAAAATAGGTTAGAATAAGGACTATTATGGCTATAATTATACCAGATGATATTTGCCCTCCAGGTAAAATCGAGGCAATAGTTACTGATTCTGAAAGCCTGGCAGTCTGGTCCACTGGTCCCTCTACTTTAAAATAATGGACAGTCATAAAGGTGGTCCCAAGGATTGCTATTTCATTAAGCATTATTGTTGTAATAACTTCATGGGCACCGGTCTTGGCCTTTAGGAATCCTGGGATGAAACCCCAAATTCCGCCTGCTATAGCTCCAGCCAGTAACGTTAAAGGCAGGGCGACTGTCAGGGGAAAAGAGCCCAGTCTAAGGCCGATTACGGCACTGGCCAGGGCACCCCAGTAGAGCTGTCCTTCAACCCCAATATTAAAAAGCCCACTCTTAAAACCTATAGCTACTGCCAGGCCGGCAAATATTAATGGAGTTGTCTGTAATAAAGTCTGAGAAAGACTATATAAACTTCCAAATGAACCGTTAAATAAATGATAAAAGGCTGTTTTGACATCATATCCAAAGGCTATGATAAATACTGCTCCCAGGATTAATGCTATTATAATTGCAATAAGTGAGTAAATTATGTTTGAAACAGACTCAAGCTTCTTGAGCTTACTTATAATTTCTTTAAGCTGTTTCATTTCTTTCACCGTCTTTCTTTCCTGCCATCAGTAGACCTAATTCCTGTTCATCGAAATCATCTTTTTTCTCTGCTATAAACTGGCCTTCATAAATAACCAGTATTCGATCACTTAAAGAGCGGAGTTCATCTAATTCTGCTGATATCAATAAAATAGCTTTGCCTTTAGCTCGCATCTCAAGCAGGAGATTATGTATATATTCTATGGCTCCAACATCGACCCCTCTAGTTGGCTGGGCAGCAAGAATTAGGTCTGGGGTTGAACTTAATTCTCTGGCTATAATTGCTTTTTGCTGATTGCCTCCAGACAGCTGGCCAGCCTTTATCTGAAGGCCTGGAGTTCTGATATCAAATTCTTTAATAAGTTTTTCTCCATAATCTTTTATGTTCTTCTTCTTTAAAATTCCTTTTTTCGCAAAGGGTTCTTTCCATTCTGAACCAAGGATGAAATTCCAATCAAGATTAAACTGACTTACCAAACCCCGCTTTAACCTATCTGAAGGAATATGGGCAATGCCCTGCTGCCGGCGCTGGTCAGTAGTAAAGGTAGTTACTTTCTGCCCCTTAAAGTAAATCTCACCGGCATCAGGTTTTAATAATCCCATCAGTGTTTCTTCTAATTCATGCTGGCCATTTCCTTCTACCCCGGCTATTCCTAAAATTTCTCCTTTTTTTACTGTAAGGTCAATATCTTTAAGTCCACAACCATAACTGCTATTTAAGCTTAAATCTCTAATTTCCAGGAGGTCTTTGCCTGGCTCTTTTTCGTCTTTATCTACTCTTAGAACTACATCCCGACCGACCATCAATCTGGCCAATTCTTCTGCTGATGTCCCTGAAGTTTTAACAGTGTCAACTTCTTTTCCATCTCTTAATACTGTTACCCTATCTGAAATCTTCATTGTTTCCTTTAATTTATGGGTTATAAAGATGATAGTCTTACCGTCACTTTTTAGATCTTCCATAATCTGAAATAGTTCCTCTGTCTCCTGGGGGGTTAAAACTGCTGTTGGCTCATCTAAAATCAGAATCTCAGCCTCTCTATAAAGTGCTTTTAAGATCTCAACTCTCTGTTGTTCACCAACTGAAATATTTTCTATTCTGGCCCTGGGATCAACCTTTAAATTATATTTCTTACTGAGTTCTTTAATCCTTTTTTCTGCAGTTTTAAGATCTATTAATCCTTTGCGTACTATCTCTCTACCTGCAATAACATTTTCAGTAACTGAAAGCCTATCAACTAACATGAAATGTTGATGAATCATGCCAAGACCATATTTAATCGCTTCTGAAGGAGTTAAAGAATTAATTTCCTGGCCATTAATTTTGATCTGACCCTGATTCTGACTATACAGGCCAAATAAAATTTTCATTAGAGTACTTTTACCGGCACCATTTTCTCCTAAAAGGCAGTGAATTTCGCCTTTTTTAACTGAAAAATCTATGTTATCATTGGCGATAACATCACCGAATTTTTTAGTTATTCCTTTCAGTTCTACAGCATTCATTATTTAATTCCCTCCAGAAAATCTCTTAATTATGTAGTAAAGACAAATATTTCAGGAGGCAGTTCTGCCTCCTGAAATTAATTAAGGTATCTAATTATATTTTTTTATAATTCTCCTGGAATTTCAATTTCACCAGCTATAATATCAGTTTTTATCTCTTCTAATCTTTCAATTACATCTGCTGGTAACATTGTTTCAGTATAACCAAGGGCATCTTCTGCAACCCCTAAAGTATGAACCCCGGCTTCAAATTCATTATTTAAAATCTGCTCTACTGCAAGATATACTGTATTATCAACAAACTTCATCCCATTAGTAATTATATGCTCTGGGGCTAAATGACTCTGATCTGCATCTGATCCAATTGCATAGATGTTATTTTCTTCTGCTGCTTCAATAACACCAAGTCCTGAACGACCAGCTGCTGCCCAGATAATATCGGCATCATTTTCAATCATGGAAATTGCTAACTCTTTGCCACTACCTGGATCATCCCAGGCCCCAACATAGGAATGGCTAACATCTACTTCTTCATTTATATACTTTGCTCCAGCTTGAAATCCTGCAATATTAGCATTTATAAGTGGAATTTCCATGCCACCGATAACACCAATATGATATTCATCATTCATCATCTCAAATTCATCTGTCTTTTGAGTCATCATCGCTGCTGCCGCACCCATCAGAAAACCTCTTTCCTTTTCTTTATAAACATAGGATGCTATATTTTCACCTTCTGCTGCTGCATCTATCAGGGCAAATTTTTGCTCTGAATACCTTTCTGAAACTTCTCCAAGTGCATCTGCCTGATCAAAGCCGATTGAGATAATCAAATCATATTGACCTGTAGCTGCAAACTGTTGAAGAAAGTTGTCATAATCAGCAATTGAATTAGGTTCTCCATAGTCATAAGTTATTCCCAATTCTTCTTCTGCCATTTGAATTCCCCTGTAAGCTGCATCATTGAAGCTTTGATCTCCCAGTCCACCGGTAGCAAAAACTATAGCAATATTAGCCTCTGCTGCTGCCCCAACTGTTAAGGTAAAGACCAAAAAAGCTGCTAAAATGAAAGTCGAGATTTTCTTTATCATATTAATCCCCCTAGTAAATTTATTTATGATGCCTTTGACAGGCTTATCACTATATTTGACTTTTTTAAAAATGCATACTTTATATGATACTTTAATTCTTTAATTATAGGAAAAGAATATCAAATTTATTCTAATTAGTCAATGTTATTATATATATTATATCAGACAATAAAGGATATTATCAATTTTCAAAATTATCTTGACAATTTAATTTGAATATAGTATATTATATCTATCTTCCGATATTTCGGAATAGATTGAAAGGAGTCATTGGCAAACCCGATGGCTTTTTTCATTTTTATAGCTAAGTAAAAGGCCATTCCGACAACAGGAATGGCCTTTATCTCTTAAATTTGCTCTATTATTCGAACCAGACATTCCAGAAAAATGGCTGCCAGGCTTCCTGGAAATTCTGGACTGAACTATTGACTAGGTTGAGTCTGCTGAAATCTAACATATTGAAATAAGGAACTGTCTCCCACATGAAATCATAAAATTCTTCTACTATTTCATATCTGGCTTCATAATCTGTTTCCACCATCATTCTGGCAAAGATCTCATCCATCTTTGCTGAATCTTCATCATCCCAGTTTAGAATCCATTTATTAGTTCCAGTCCAGCCCTGATGGATCTGAGGATCAGGTACAATTTTAGAGAATGTTGATAGATGAATATTCCAGCCCTCTTCTCTTGCTCGCCTTTCAACAACAGTTGGTCTGTCAAAGAGCTGCAATTCTACTTCTACTCCGATTTCAGATAATTGGTCTTTTATTGCAATTGCACCTCGACGTTCTACTCTATCATCCTGTCCACTTAAGATTACTAAAGGAGTACCATCATAACCGGCTTTTTCTAATAATTCTTTAGCTTTTTCTGGATCATGATTATTATAGATTCCTTCTCCAGCTGTACTGCTATGCCATGGGTTGCCTTCTTCATGGAGAGAAGCTTCCAGACGCCAGAATTCTGGATTACCTATCATTGAATATCCTAATTCTTCAAGATCAAGGGCATAAACCATTGCCTGGCGGGCATATTTATTGTCAAATGGCGGCTGTCCATTATTCATGATAAACATGGCCATCTGATCTGGATAGATAACTACTGGTTCAATCTCAGGATTGGCTTCAAACATTTCATATTGGTCAGTTGGAACTTCTTCAGCAAAATCAAATTGACCTGTCTGAAGACCTGAGACTCTAACAGTCGGTTCAGTTATAAATTCATAGACTATATTTTCTATATATGGGATTCTTTCTCCTGCATAATAGGAGGATTCCAGAGGGCTTGGTTGATAATTTTCAAATCTTTCCAATCTTAAATTTCTATCTGGAATCCAATCCACATATTTGTATGGCCCAGTACCTATATGATCTGTAATAACATTAGAGCCAAATTCTTCGATAATATCCTGATGTCTCACCACAAATTTTTGATTAGAAACTGGTGAGGCAAGGATATTGATAAAGGGAGCATAGGGCTCTTCAAAGATGAAGTTTACTGTATAATCATCGACTTTTTCTACCTCTTTAAAATATGGTTCAACAGTACTTCCAGCTCCATTAACCTCTAACCATCTATTAAATGAGGCTATCACATCATCACTTGTCATCTCATCACCATTATGAAACAAAACTCCTTTTCTTAATTCTACAGTATATTTGCGGCCATCATCAGTTATTTCATAATCCTTGGCCAGATGAGGCTGGGCCTGAAGATTTTCATCAAATTCAAAAAGGCCTTCGTATACATGATTCATCATTGCGGTGATAAGCCAGTCAGTAGAATTATCACTATCCAGATGGGCTACTGCCATCTTCTGGGCAATATTAATAGTTCCGCCATACCTCTCTTGATTTTCCTGGGCTTCTATTACTGCTAAATCATCAGGTATCAAAATTATACTCAAAAATAAAATCATTAATACAGTCATTGAGATATTAAATAATTTTTTCATGATTTTCACCCTTCCATGATTAATAATTATTCTGTAGATGAGGATCTAAAAGATCTCTCAAACCATCTCCGATTAAATTAAAACTCAATACAATAATTACAATGAAGATACCTGGGAAAGTTATTATCCAGGGAGCTACAGTTATAAACGACCTTGCGTCTGAAATCATCCCACCTAGACTCGGATTTGGTGGCATAATGCCTACTCCTAAAAAACTCAAAGCTGCTTCATCTAGAATTGCCCTGGCAAAGTTAAAAGAAGCCTGGACCATAATTGGAGAGATTGAATTTTTTAAAATATGCTTAAATATTATTCGAGAGTTACTGGCTCCAATTGCTTTTGCTGATTCTATATATTCTAGATCTTTTATGCTGAGTATTGAAGACCTCACTATCCTGGCCATCTTAGGAAAATATGAGAAAGAAAGAGCTATTATAATATTGTATTTACCACCACCCCAGATTGCAGCAAGGGAAATTGCTATTATAATACCAGGGAAAGCCATAATTCCATCAAGTGCCCGCATAATTATATTGTCAAGCTTTGAATAATAACCGGCTAATATTCCTACGACCCCGCCAAAGATTATAGTCAATATAACTACAGAAATACCTACCTGAATTGAATTCCTGGCTCCATATAATACCCGGGCAAAAACATCTCTTCCAAATTCGTCAGTCCCCATGTAATGAGTAAATGATGGACTTTGCAACCTATTTCTGCTGTTGTTTTCTAAGGGACTAAACTCAGTAATTAAAGATGTAAAAGTAATTAAAAATAAAATTAAGATAATTATAATAAATGCAACTTGAAAATTATTTTTTCTGATAAGTTTATTAAGATTCTTTAGAAACAAAATTATCACCCCTTTTAACTATATTTAATTCTGGGGTTGAAAAAGGCGTAACTAAGATCAACTAAAAAATTAACAGTTATATAAATTAAGGCGACAAATATAATACATCCCTGAATAACAGGAATATCTCTTCTCATAATAGCATTAATAGCAAGATAACCGGTTCCTGGTATGAAAAAAATTGTCTCAATTATCCAGGTACCACCTAAAAGAATTGCAAAATTATGGCCTATCACTGTAATAATTGGAACCATAGCGTTTCTTAAAGAATGCTTTAGTATGATTGTTTTTCGATAAAGTCCTTTACTCCTGGCAGTTCTAATATAATCTGCTTTAAATGTATCTAAAATTGAACTTCTTGTGATTCTTGCTATAATTCCAGCCTGCATAAAAGCTAAAGCTATTGATGGTAAGATCAAATATTTAAATGTTGAAAGTCCTGCTTCAGCCAGGGGCTCATAACCACTTACTGGAAACCACCTTAACCAGACTGAAAAAATTAAGATAAGAATAATTGATAGCCAGAAGCTAGGAACTGAAATACCTAAAAGCGAAATAGTTATCGAAAGTTTATCTAATATTTTTCTATGATTTACTGCAGCCAATATACCAAGGAATATACCTAAAATTCCACCTATTAACTGAGCCATTAAAGCTATTAAAAATGTTGGTTCTATTCTATTGATTATAGCTGCTCTAACTGAGGAATTTAAATATAATGAATCTCCAAGGTCGCCTCTGACAATATTTTTTGCCCAATTAAAAAATCTATGAATTAGGGGCTGGTCTAAGCCTAAAGTCTCTTCTAACTGGATCACCTGTTCTTCTGTTGCCATATTTCCTAAGATAACTCTGACCGGGTCTCCTGGCATTAAATTTGTTATAAAAAATGTAATGACTGCTACAATAATTATCACTGGGATCAAGGAAAGGAGTCTTTTGATTATATATGACTTCAAGAGTTACTTTCACCTCCTGAACTATTTACCTATATTTAAATAATTGCTTATAATTACGTACTAATTAACCTAAGTTTATAAATCAACTTTATATTTAGTATAAGTTATATTATCATAATGATTATATACTGTCAATAATTTCATTAACATAATAAGTTATTAAATTATAAAAAAAGGTACTTACTTCATCGGGGAAATTAAATTTTCCAAAACAAATATTGGATTATCAGACTGAAAAATACTACTGGCAGCTCCGGCTGCATCAGCCCCTGCCCTTATAATACCTTTAACATCATCACCGGTACTTATTCCTGCACCCTGCATAACCATTATTTTTGGGTTGATTTCCTTTACTGTATTAATTGAATCTTTGATATAATTCTGACTGCTGATTTTACCAGAGCCTATTAATTCTTTTTTTTCAGCCAGGATAATATCTGGATTTAATTGAGCTAAAGCAGCAAGTTCTGCTAATGATTCGCCAGCAACCAGGGTCAATAGATTTAAACTTTTTGCAATTTTAACTGATTTTGAGATATGGGAAAGTTTAAGCTGATATTCACCATGATTTAAAATCACTCCTCTTGCCCCGGCTTCTTTTACTGCCTCTGGGAGAATTAAACCATGACCTCTACCTTTACTAACTGGATCAATATTTTGAGCAAAGATTAATAAGTTTTCTGTATTATTTGCAATCAAACGTATATCTGTTGGTTGTGGTGAAAGAATAATTTGAGTATTGTATTTTACAGCTAGCCTATCTGCTTTTTTTGCAAAGGTCAAAAGTCTTTTTCCATAGAGATAAGCTTTTGGGTTAGCATAAAAGAATGGTGAATTTAATTTATTTGTTGATTTCATTTTTATCACCTGAATTAATATTATTTTCTTTAATTATATCACAAAAAATAATGCCCGGTGCTATACCGGACAATCAAAATCAACTTTATGCTTTCCAGGCCTGGACAAGTGAAGTTAAACCCTGTAATAAAAAACCGCCTGCTACCCAGTAATAGACTAATTCTGGAAAAGCCAGTACTAATATACCTACTGCTATATATAATAGTCCTGAAAATGTTAAACTTACTTTACTTGTATTGCTTGTTTCTTCTGCCAAAATATCCACCCTCCTTAGCACAAAGCTCTTACCAGCACTTAAAGATGTCATCCTTTTAGGATCTACATAAGATAAATGCCCTCTTACATCTGCCCAAAAGTCAGGAAAATATACTATATTAAGAAAGATTCCAGCCAGCAGCAGAACTAATAAATAAGTTGTACTGGACCAGTAATCTCCCCAGGATAAGATTAAGCCGATCTCATCCATAAATAGCCCCATACCAATACCGTACATCAAGGCAGAATCTCGTTTGCTAAAATAATTTGAGCCTACAATTGCAAACCAGCCGGCAAGGCATATCAGTAAAATTCCAAAAAATAAATGATGGATATGATAGCCAAATAAAACCACATTGGTACCTACATAAAACATTATTTCGCCATCTTTTACTGCCTGAGACGCAGCACTCCCAGCTGAACCTGCTATTATAACTGCCAGGCGTATAAATATAAATGTCAATAGATATGAACTTGTTATTATAAATGGAATTGAACCATCCTTTTCTTCTTTATTGCTATCTTTTATTCTTTGAGGATCTTTGATAATTAATCCCTCCAGAAATTATCTCCTTGATTATGCTAGACTAAAATCATAATACAATATATCTATTTGAATATCAAAATAATAGAACCTGTAGAATCTCATGTTCTACAGGTCTTTTATTAAAGATTCAATTATTTCATTACATTTCTGGCTGCTCTAATTATTCTATCTTCACTAAAGGGCTTAACAATAAATTCTTTAGCACCTGACCTCATTGCTTCAATGACAAGGGGTTCCTGACTCATTGCCGAACAGATTATCACCCTAACATCAGGATCAAATTCTTTCAGCTTTTTTAAAGCTTTTAATCCACCAATTCCTGGCATTGTCAGATCCATTGTAACAATATCAGGGTCTAATTCTTGATATAATTCAATTGCTTTTTCACCACTGGAGGCCTCAGCCACTATCTTAAATTCTTCTTTTTCAAGAGCTTTTTTAATTATATTCCTCATGAAGTTGGAATCATCGACTGTTAAAACTTTTATTGTCATATAATCTTCCTCCAGCCATACAAAACAAATTTATAGATTTAAAATAGAGACTATTTTTGTACAAGTAAATATATTCTGTAATATAATATTCAATAGATTCTCATAGATTCCTGCTTATTTAGCTAAAGGACTTAAATTATCTTAGGAGAGATATTTATTAACCCTCAAGGCAGCTTTGGCACCTTCAGCTGCAGCTACAATCACCTGCTTATCTTTGACATTAGTGACATCCCCTGCTGCCCAGATACCTTCAACTGAGGTCAGATTATCATCATTTATTATTATTTCACCATAATCATTAATTTTTACTGCATCTTCTGCAAATTCACTATTAGGTTCATAACCAATTTCAATAAAAACTCCTTCAACTTTTAATTTCTGATATTCTTCTGTTTCTCTATCTTGAATTTCTATTTCTTCAACCTTATCCTCACCGATAATTCTCTGAATAGCAGTACCGGTGTAAACTTGAATCGAATCATTTTCTGCGACTTTCTTTTGAAGTACTTTGTCTCCATTTAATTGCTTTTCAAATTCAATTAAACTAACCTGGCAATCTATTTTTGCCAGGTCCAGGGCTGCTTCCAGGCCTGAATTA
>Ga0207414_1001030_pt1 | contig 10791 bp, 4 predicted proteins | sample PonA231FremontCA_2_FD_187269 | JGI IMG/M metagenome (GOLD analysis project Ga0207414, IMG submission 187269) | Marine sediment microbial community from Fremont, CA, USA - Pond A23 Sediment 1 (SPAdes) | ecosystem: Environmental > Aquatic > Marine > Unclassified | place: USA: Fremont, California... | reverse complement strand
TCATCGAGGATGAGCTGTTCTTCTTCATCAGTGGCGAGTTGAAGCGAGAAAGCTCGCCGCTCGACACGCGGGTGGGAGAAGATCTGGAAGGGACCAATGTCTTCCGCGAACCCCGCGAGACGTTCACCGAGATTCAGTCCATTTTCGAGGAGAGGTACGGCTACACTCCGGGCGGCATTTCCCCGCTCACCCAGCGGCAGGACGACGAGAAGCTGCTGGTGAAGTTGGACTGGAACGTAAACGACAACCACCGGCTGACCCTCCGCAACAACTACGTCAACGCGACGGATGATCAGGGCATCGACCGCAGTGAGGGCAGCTTCAGCTTTGCCAACCGCCAGTACGTCTTTCGAAGCAAGCAGAACTCGCTGACGGCCCAGCTCAACAGCAGCTTCGACAACGACATCTTCAACGAGGCACGGTTCGTCTACACCCGCATCCGGGATGAGCGGGACGTACAAGACGCCGCGTTCCCCGAGATTGCGCTTGATCTTGGGGGAGGGGATGAGATCGGGGCCGGCATCGGTCGGTTCAGCCAGGCCAATCGCCTCGATCAGGACCTGTTCGAGTTCACCAACAACCTCTCCTACACCGTTGGCGACCATACGCTGACAGTGGGGACGAGCAACAAGTTCTACCAGTTCAGCAACCTGTTCATTCAGGACTTCTTCGGGTCCTACACGTTTGAGGAATTCGTGGCGGACGGCGACACCATCTCGGCCACCCAGGCGCTGCGACGGGGCCAGCCGTCGGAGTACCGGTTCAGCTACGCCACCGAGGCGGCCGGCACCGACCGGCCGGAGGCGGACTTTTCGGCCTTTCAGTTTGGCGGCTACGTGCAGGACGAGTGGCAGGCCCTCGAAAATCTCCAGCTGACGCTGGGTCTGCGTGTGGACGTGCCGGTGCTGCCGGACGACCCGACCTTCAACCCCACGGCGTTCGAGGCCTTCGGCCGGAGCACGAGCAATGTGGCGAGTGGAAACCCGCTCTGGTCGCCCCGGCTCGGGTTCAACTACGACCGGGCGTTCCTGGGCAGTGACCTCTCGACTCAGATTCGGGGAGGGATCGGCATCTTCAGTGGGGACCCGCCTTACGTTTTCATCTCCAACCAGTACAGCAACACCGGGGCCGACGTCAACCGGATCGACGCAACCTTCGATCAAGAAAGCGACTTCTACGGCGAGAATGCGCCGGAAAATGGACGTCGATTTGTGCCGACCAACATCGGCGACAATCCCACGGGCCAGCCGCTTCCCCGAAACGCACCCTTCTGTCAGGACAACCCGGACAGTGAACGCTGCAGCGAGCTCCTCGCGCCGGTGCAGACGACAGAGATTAACCTGGCGTCCGACGACTTCAAGTACCCGCAGACCTTTCGCCTAAACCTGGCGGTGGACCAGGAGCTGCCGCTCGGTGTCGTGGGCACGGTGGAGGGCCTCTATTCGAACACAATCAACGACGTCACCTTCCGCAACATCAACCTTGAGGCGCCGGAACCGGGAGGCACCAGCGACGGCCGCTACCCGATCCAAGGGTCGAAGTATGGACGGCCGTTCTACGGCACGCCGGGCGGGGACGTCAACCGCGTGAGCGAGCGCTTCACCAATGCGATCCTCCTGGAGAATACAAACGACGGCTACCAGTACAGCTTGACGGGCGAGCTTCAGCGCAACGTGCGAACGGGGATCGGTGGATCGGTCGCGTACACCTACACCCGGGCCACAAACGTCAACAACGGATCCTCCAGCCGGGCCATCTCCAACTGGCAGTTCAATGAAAACAAGGACATCAACGACCCGCGCGTGGGCACGGCCGACTACGAGATCCGGCACCGCATCCTCGGGACGCTGAACTACACGCTCACGTACGGCGACCGCTTCGGGACGACCATCGGGCTCATTTACGAGGGCCGCTCCGGGGAGCCGTTCAGTTGGATCTACGACGGCAACGCCAACGGCGACACGCAGTCGTTTAACGACCTGGTATATGTGCCGGAGAATCAGTCCGATATCTTTCTGGAGAGCGACAACTGGGAGTTGATGAATTCCTTCATTGAAGGGAGTGATGCCCTCCAAGAGGCCCGCGGCTCGGTGATTGAGCGGAATACGGCGCGCGCCCCCTGGCAGAACATCCTCGACGTGCAGATCTCGCAGAGCATCCAGACCTTCGATGGGCAGCGGATTGAATTCATCGCCGAGGTCAACAACTTCCTGAACCTGCTCAACGACGACTGGGGGCGGATCCAGAACACCAGCTTCAACAACATCACGGCCTGGGGCTTTGAGGGCTACGTGACGCCCGACCAGGTCGGGACCGTAGCGAATGGTCGGGTCGTGACGGAAGACGATGTGGGCAAGCCGCGCGTCTCGTTCGAGGAAGAAACCGTCCGTGAGCGCCTGAACGGTGAGCAGTTCTTCACCTCGGACATTCCGTCCCGCTGGCGCGCCCGGCTGAGTGTCAAGTACACGTTTTAGCGCTCCGCGTCTCGTCTTACTCCCTCCGCGCTCCTGAATCTCTCCGACTGTCCCCATTATGAACACACTTCAGCTCCTCCGCCTTCCGGCCCTGCTTCTCGCTGGCGCCCTCCTCATCACCGGCTGCGATGGACTTGACAGTGGGACGCCGCCCACTGAGGCCACGGGTGAAGAAGGAGGAGCCACGGTGTCCTTCACGGAAAGCTCCTTCTCTGCCGTCGAGAGTGCTGGCACGATCTCCATTGGCGTCACGATTACAAATCCGCCAAACGATACCGTGTCGGCTGAGGTGCTTTACGCCGACGCCGCGAGCGCCACGGACCCCTCAGACTTCAATCTCCAGGACAGTGACCAGGTCGGTGCCGGGCGCTTGGCCGGCACCGTTGTCTTTCCGGACACGGCCACCACTGGCAATACGCAAACCCTTGAGCTCAACATTCAGGACGATGAGCCGAGCGAGGAGCGGGAGGAGGGCGTCTTCGTGCTCCAGCAGGTTCAAAACGCGACGGTTGGTAATACCAACCAGCTTTCGGTCACCATTGGGGCCATCCAGGTCTTCTCTGAAGACTTTTCTGACGGGCTCGGGCCTTTCTCGGCCGTTAGCCTGCAGAGCAATGAGAACTGGGGGACCGGCAGTGAGGGCGATCCCCCCAACGCCCCGTACGCCGTAGTGAGTGGCTTTGGTGCGAATGAGCCATCGGATGATTGGCTCATCTCGCCCGCCTGTGACTTCGAGACGCTGGAGGACGAGACGCTCACATTCCTGAATGCCTTCGGCTTCAGCGACTCGATTCGTGGTCTCAACGTGAAGGTGTCCACAGACTATGCTGGGGGGGGAGACTCCACGAGTGTCGCCGATGCCGAGTGGACGGATGTATCCAGCCAGGTCACCTTCTCAGAGGGCGACTTCGAATTCGTCGAGTCCGGTGACGTGGACCTCTCGGCCGACGACTTCCAGAGTGAGAGTACCTACATCGCCTTCCAGTATCTCTCCAGTGGTACCGACTCTGGGCAGGTTAAAGACTGGCAGGTGGACAACGTCGCCCTCACCTCTAGTACGCAGCCGGAGGGCGCGGCCTGCGAGGCACAGTAACACGGGGCTTCATTCGTATTTTCGCTTCCGTGTCGTTTCTCTCACCTGCCTCTTTCACCATTCCGCTACAAACCCAAGCCCATGACGTTACTTTACCGCTCTCTCGTCCCGCTCCTCTTATTCAGTCTCGTGATGGCTGGCTGCGACAGCGGGGGCGGCGTTCCCGACGATCTGGGGGACAGCACCTCTGTCGGATTCGTGGAGTCCACGGCCGCGTTGGTTGAGGGGGAAGACGAGACCTATGCCCTTGAAATTACGGCCGACGACCCAGGGTTTGAGGAGGTGCGGCTCAACCTCTCGGTCAATGCCTCGCAGAGCACCGCCGCGCTGGGCGACGACGTGACGGGACTGACGGGCGACACGACGGTTGCCTTCCCGCGCTCGGCCACAAGCGGGGGCACGGTTTCCATCCCGCTCACCATCGTCGACGAGCCCATCGACAGCACTGGATTTTTGGAGGATACGGAAAGCCTCGCGTTCACACTGAGCCCGGCAGACACGCTCGCTCCCGAGATTGACGACGGGGCCAGCAGCTTTACCCTCACAATCGAGGAGGACGATGCGCCGCTCACTGCGGAAGAATCCCGAAACCGCCCGAGCGGGGGGCGAACCGTTGCCGACGGCCTCGTCACTCGTGTGGAGTCGGATGGGGTGTACGTACAGGATGGCACGGGCGCCTTCTTTGTGTTCGACAGTGACTTTGCCAGTCAGGCAAGCAAGGGCGACTCGGTCCGCGTCGACGGTGCGGTGGGGTACTTTAACGGGGTGTTCCAGGTCAGCGGCGTGAGCGACGGGCCGCAGACGGAGGTGCTCTCGTCAGGGAACGCGCTGCCGGCCACACAAGAGGTGTCGCTCGGAGAGGTGGTAAACAACGGCGAAGAGTACGAAAGCGAGCTCATTCGAGTTGAGAACTTTGCCATCGACGCCGGCGGGGATCAGACGTTTCAGGGCGGGGTTCCCGCCGGGCTGTACGACATCAGTACGCAGGACGCTTCCTCCACCCTTCTCGTGACGGGCGGGTCCGGCCTTGTTGGAGAGTCGATTCCCGATCGGGGCACGTTCCAGGGCGTTCTTGGGCAATTCAACGGTGAGGGCGGTGGCGGCGACGAGCCGGACGAGGGGTATCAGTTATTGGGAATCGACCTGGACGACGTGATGGCCCCTGAGGTCGCTACGATCAATGAAGTGCGCCAAGAGTCAAACGGCTCGTCGGTCTCGACCGCCGGGGTGGTCACGCGGGTCGACGGCCAGAACGTCTTCATCCAGGACGAGAGTGGCCCAACTGGGGCCAGTGGCATCGTTGTACGTAACGGTGACCTGGCCGATGATGTGAGAGATGGAGGCATTGATCCGAATCCGGGCGACCAAATTGAGGTCTCCGGAGAGCTTGGGGCCTTCAGCGGCCTTCTGCAGATTTCTTCGAACGTGCAATACAGCGTCATCCAGACAGACGCTGGGCTCCCCAGTCCACAGTCCGTCTCGGCAGGTGACCTGCTCAACGGCGGCGGGGAGGACTACGAGTCGGAGCTCATTACAGTCTCGGGACTAGCGATCGATGACAGAGGAGATTCCACCTTCCAGGGCGGTACGAACTACGACGCGACCGATTCGAACGGAAACACGATCACCCTTCGGATTTCGGACAACTCGTTCTACGCCGGCCAGACGATTCCGAGTGGGGCTGTTGCCTTTGAAGGGGTCCTGAGCCAGTTCAACGGAGGCTTCGGAGGGGCACGCGGGCCGGACGAGGGATACCAGCTCCTTCCGCTTGTTGACGGGGACCTGAGTGATACGATCAATCAGGTTCGTCAGGAGTCGAACGGTACGAGCGTGTTTACGCTCGGGGTTGTCACGCGAGTGGATGGTCAGAATGTCTTCATCCAAGATGAGAGCGGCCCGACCGGGGCCAGTGGCATCGTTGTACGCAACGGCGACTTGGCCGATGATGTGCGAGATGGAGGCATTGATCCGAACCCAGGCGACCGCATTCAGGTCTCTGGAGAGCTTGGGGCCTTCAGCGGCCTTCTGCAGATTTCCTCGAACGTGCAGTATACTGTGGGTCAGACGGGAGTTGGCCTCCCCAGTCCTCAGTCTGTTTCGGTCAGCGATCTGCTGAACGGCGGCGGGGAGGACTACGAGTCGGAGCTCATTACAATCTCTGGGCTGACCGTTGACGGTAGGGGGGATTCCAACTTCCAGGGCGGCACCAACTACGACGCCACCGACTCAAGTGGGGACACGGTCACCCTCCGGATTTCGGACAACTCCTTTTACGTCGGAGAGCCGATCCCGGGTGGATCCGTCACGTTCGAAGGCGTGCTGAGCCAGTTTAACGGAGGCTTTGGTGGTGCACGCGAACCGGATGAGGGGTATCAGACGCTTCCGCTCATTAATGGGGATCTGGAATAGGGCAGACATCCCTGTTACTCGCCCCGTCGGACCGTCGAAGAAAATGGGCGGTGCCCCGCGTGGGGGCCGTCCCTTTTTCGAGAATGACGGGTGCTTGGTAACAGAAGAGGCCTGTCTTGAACTGTGAAGGTGGGCCCCAAGCCCGTCGTGCTCTGGCGACTCACGGCAGAAGATCACGAGACGTTGCAAGCGGCCCGTATGTTCATGCAGTCCTCCGTTCCCCCCTATCTTTCAAGTGTTTTTCCCTGATGTCATGGCATGCCTGCCGCGCTGGGTCTTTCTAGCCACCCTATCGCTGCTCCTCGTTGGCGCATGGCCGGAGGCCGTTCAGGCGCAGGACCCTATCACGATCAACGAGGCACGCGATGAGCCGCTAGGGACAGAAGTGACGGTGGAGGGTACGGTGACGCGAGCGTACGGGTCGTATGCCCGCGTTCAAGACGACAGCGGCCCGACCGGGGCCAGCGCCATCGTCCTCCGCCAGACGAGCGGATCAAACAGCAGCGCGTTTCAGAGCGACATTGCGGACGGCACCATTCAGCCGGGGACGACGGTGAAGGTAACCGGAACCACCTCGGCCTTCAACGGGCTTTTTCAGATCAACAACGAGGACCTCACCGACTACACGGTGCAGGGGCAGGGCTCTCCACCGAGCCCACAGACGGTGACCCTTCCGGAGTTGGCTCAGAACGGGGAAGACTACGAAAGTGAGCTGCTCCGTGTTGAGGGATTGCGGTTTCTCAGTGCGTCCGGCGCCTTCGAGAACAGGACAACCTATACGGTAGAGGACGGGGACGGACAGCCCCTTGAATTTCGAGTACAGGATGGCAGCGAGACGGCGATCGGCGGCGCCCCGATTCCGGGCGGAGTGTTTGACTTTGAAGGCGTCCTTGGGCAGTTCAACGGAGAAGGCCCGGGGGGGGATGAGCCCGACGAGGGGTATCAGTTCATTCCGGTTCGCGAGAGCGACCTGCAACCGTCGCTGTCGTTCTCCTTCAATCGCCTGTTCGCCCAGGCGGAAGAAGGGGACGGCCCTGTGTCGGTGCAGGTTCAGGTCTTCAACAAAGAAACGGACGGGACGGTCTCGGTGACGGCAGAAGTAGGGCCGTCCAGCACCGCGGACGAGACGGATGTAGTGGGCTTCCAGGGCTCGCAGACGCTCACGTTTTCCGGAACGGATCCGTCGCCACAGACCCTTACCCTGGAGCCGGCGGACGATTCTGAGCAGGAGGGGGTAGAACGGCTGGAGGTTGCGCTGTCGTCCGAGGACGGGGGCATCTCGTCTCCCAGCCGCTTTACGCTTTGGATTCTAGACGGCCCGGCGGCCCAAGGACCGATCGTTGCGGGCGACAGCGCCGACGTGCTTCTCGACTCGCTCCGGGAGCGGTACGGCGATCCGCCCACGATTGGATACGGCCCGGCCCGCGACACGCTGTACCGCCGCGTCTACAACGAGCAAGATACCGTCGAGGCCATTTACAGTGGGCTTGAGGTGGTCGTCGACCCGGACGGAGGAGACGCCAGTGATCAGGCATTCGATCAGGGCGTAAATACCGAGCACATCTGGCCCCGCAGCAAAGGCGCCGAGAACGAGCCGGCCCTGAGCGACATGCACATCCTGGCCCCCGCACACGATGCGGTCAACTCGGCGCGAAGCAATTACGCCTTTGGGGAGATCCCAGACTCGGACACCGACAGTTGGTACTTTGAGGACGAGTCTCGATCGACCCCGCCGCAAAATGGGCTGGGGCTCTGGAGTGAGCTTGACAGCAGTCCTGCTGAACGGGAAAACCGCCGCTTCGAGCCGCGCCATAGCAAGAAAGGAGACGTGGCGCGTGCGGCCTTCTACTTCGCCATGGCGTACCCGAACCGGGCGGACTTGTCGTTCTTGGAAACCCAGCGGGAAACGCTTCTGGAGTGGCACGAAGAGGATCCTGTGGATGCGACGGAGCTCCGTCGAACGCTTTCTCAGGGCAGCTACCAGGGCAACATTCCGAACCCGTTTGTGCTCGATTCCACCCTCGCCGACCGAGCCTACGGCGAAGAGGTCCCCGGCCCCGAAGTGATCTCTATTCAGAATGCCCGGGAGCAGGGCGGCGGCCGTACAGTGTCCGTGGAGGGCGTTGTGACCCGGGTCGGAGACGACGGCCCGTACATTCAAGACCAGACCGGCGGGCTCTACATCTTCGAATCCCAGGGGGTCTTTGGGCAGGCCCTTGGCAGCTCCATCGAGAAGGGCACCCGACTAGAAGTGACGGGAACGCTCACCTATTTTAACGGGCTGCTGGAGTTGACCGACGTGCCCGACGATGGCTTCGAAATCATCGCTCAGGACGAGTCGCTCCCGGCCCCGACGACCCTCACGCTTGGAGACATTGCCGCCAACGGCGAGAATCACGAGGCGGAGCTCGTGCGGGTGGAAGACGTTTCCATCGACGCCGACGGGGACGACACGTTTCGGGCGGGCAGCAGCGCAGGGAACTACATGATCCAGGACGGCACGGGCTCCCTCACGCTTCGAATTCCCAGTGGATCGGAACTTGAGGGGGAGCCGATCCCGGACCGTGCCACCTTTCAGGGGGTCCTCGGGCAGTTCAATGGGGCGGGGCCGGACGCGGATGAGCCGGACGAGGGGTATCAGCTTCTTGGTCTCGACGCCGGCGATCTGACGGCGAAGCTTCCTGGGGAGACGACCGTCGACGTGACGCGCTCGTTCGGCGACCCGAGCACGGGGGACAGCTACCGCCTCGTGGCCCTGCCGGGCCAGGTTGACCAGGCCCTCGCGTCGACGCTTTCCGGCGAGGCGGGTGTCGGGTGGCAGGCATACTGGGACGACGGCAGCAACCCGGAGCCCTTCATTAAGTTCGACGGCAGCGATCAGTTTGACTTTCGGCCCGGCCGCGGGTTCTGGGTCCTGAGCACGAGCGACTGGTCGGTCCAGACGACGATTCCCACGGTGGACGTGCAGAACGGGGAGACCACGATCCCACTCCACGACGAGTGGAACATCATTTCCAACCCGCTCCCCCGCGACGTCTCTTGGAGTGCCGTGGAAGCCGCCAATGACGATGCTCCCCAGGCCCTTTGGCAGTGGGACGGCGGCACGTTTCGGCAGGCATCCACCTTTCGTTCGGCATCAAAGGGGGAGGCCTTTTACGTCCTCAACGAACAGGGGCTGGACCAGCTCAAGATACCGCTCTCGTCCTCCGAGGGCACGACTACGAATGCCGCCAACGAGTCCCGGATGACCCGTGCGGTCGAACTGGTTGCCGAGCGGGGGGGACGCGCGACGGCCCGTGTAGAAGTGGGGGAGCATCCCGCGGCCGCCGACGGGAAAGACGCGCAAGACATTGTGGCCCCGCCGTCACGGTTCTCGACTCTGTCCCTGTCCGCCCGGGCGCCATTCGCAGGCGCGGCCCCTGAGCGGCAGGGCCGGTTGGCGCGAGATGCACGGCCCACGGGAACGGCGGGCCAGACGTACACCCTCGAGCTCCGGGCCGACACGACAGGACCGGTGACACTGCGTGCGGAATCGCTCCCGCAGTCGCCACAAGTGGACGTGGCCCTCGTCGACCCGGAGACCAGTCGTCCCCACGACCTCCGGACCGACGGGCCGTTGACGCTTGCGGCGGGCCCCGATCCGTCTCGCATTCAGCTCCTGGTGGGGCGCTCGTCCTACGTGACGTCGGAGACCCGTGAGCGTCTTCCGGAGAGCCTCACGGTACAGGCCCCGGCACCCAACCCGTTCCGGGACCAGATTACCCTCAAGTACACCCTGCCGGAGGCGCAGGACGTGACGGTTGCCGTGTTCGATCTTTTGGGACGGCGGGTTCGCACCCTGGCGGAAGGGCGTCAAGAGGCCGGTCCCCATCGGGTGAATTGGGAGGGAACGGACGCGTCACAGCGTCGGCTGGCCAGCGGGACGTACTTCCTGCGCGTGTCGACCGACGAGAAGCAGCACGTCGAGAAGGTCGTGCTCGTCCGGTGAGGCAGACTCTCCACTCCGTCTGATCCATAAGCTGTCCTGGGTCCCATGATTCGCCGTCTACTGTCGTCGGTCGCCATACGAAGTGTAGGCCTCCTGGCCATTGGGACGGGGCTTCTTGTCCTGCCGGGGTGCGACGGCGGGGGAACGTCCTCGGAGCCGCCGTCGCCGCCCACAAGTGTCCAGGCGACCACCCAGGACGGGAGCGTCAGCCTGACGTGGGACGGTGGAGCGGATGCATCGGGGTACAATGTCTACCGGAGCACCAGCTCATTTTCGGGCGCCCCTGGGACCCCAGTAAACGGGGACACGCCGATTGGGCAGCCCACACTGACGGACGATGCGGTTGACACCGGTACGCGCTATTACTACAGGGTAACCGCGGTGGGGGAGGGCGGAGAGAGCGATCCCTCCGCGGAAGTCAGCGTTCGCCCCTTCCCGTCCCCACCCCCTCGGCCCTGATTGTGTCTTTCAGTTCCCTGAAGACGGGCACCGGGCCATCTCAAAATGACGTCGTGGATCGTGTAGGGAGTGGGTAACATCGGTGTTTTGTCCTTGCGTGTGCGGATCAGACGCTTTTTTGGGGCTTAGAAACGCTCCCACCTGGCGAGCCTCGTAGCCCTTGGGCTCGCAGTCGTTCGTCCAGAGAGGATGGACTGCGATACGTCTCCGCACAGAAGTAGCAAGCGCTACGCTCCCGATGACGCATTCCACGACCGACATTCTCGTGCTGGGCTCCGGCATTGCGGGCCTGTCCGCCGCGCTCGGGGCCGCCCGTGAGGGCGCCTCCGTCACCCTGGCCACGAAGGCCACACAGCCCGAAGGCGCCT